>ERZ780148.2547-NODE-2547-length-10359-cov-7.409064_pt1 | contig 10359 bp, 10 predicted proteins | sample MGYA00510984_ERZ780148 | MGnify/ENA primary metagenome ERZ780148 (study PRJEB29588, sample SAMEA2160902) | human gut metagenome | biome: human gut; feature: human-associated habitat; material: faeces | place: Denmark | collected 2008/2010 ...
TTGGTGTTAATAAAATAACTATTTATCCATTAACATCAAACGAAGAAATTAAAGGTTACAAAAAAGATACAATAACAATTAATGGTGTAAAAGTAGATGGATACTATTATACTAACGATTCTGATTATGTAATTATTTATGGCATCAATGTAGAAACTGGTGATAAAGGATTCTACATGTATGATAAAAAAATGCAATCTTTAATAAAATGAATATATAATAGATTTAAATAAAAAAATAGAACTATATTCATATATAATTATTGGTTTTAGTGGAGTATTTATTCTAATGATTATTATCATGATTGCATTAGCAAAAAAAAGGTCTGGAAAGCAAAAGAAACAAAAACCAATTGAAAAAGAAATTAAGAAAAATGTCGACGAAAAAAATGTAATTGAAGAAATTAACTAAAAATACTTTGAACAAGTTGAAAAATATGGTATGCTAAAAATGGATAAAACAATGAAAGAAAAATTATTATGATTTGGAAAATAATGCCGGAGATTTTGAAATTTTAAAGCAAACAAAGGGAAGATTAATTACCGATAATTTTGAGTTTGTACCCGAATTTGATAAAAATAAAATAGAATTTGAAGTAGCTGGAACTAGATATAGTAAAGATTTAATGAAGAATAAAGATAAAATTAAAAATGACTCAGTTTTAAGGTTAGAAATTGTAAATTATAAAGACGAACCTGCGGTTAAAATATTAACAAATGTAGATAATAATTTTATTGAATTAGGTTATGTACCAAGATATTATGCTAAAGAAGTTGCGAATTTATTAAAAGATAATGTTAATTATTCGGCAATGATAAAAAAGATTAGATTTGATAGTCAAAATCCAGATGAAAATATTACTGCTTCAGTTAAATTGTTATTTGATTAACACTTGTTATAAGTGTTAATTTTTTTGTATAATAAGTGTAAACAATATATATATTTTAAGGATGCGGTGTTATAATAGATTTTAGAATTAGCGGAGGTTCTATGCAAGAAATATATATAAATTTAGATGATTCAGGAAAATTAACTAAAAAAGAGCTATTAAGTGTTTACGGAGGTATTGTATTTTTGTCTAAGAAAGAAAAAGATAAATTTATAACACAATACCGAAGCATTATAAATGATATAAAATGTAAATATTGTAAAAATAAAAGTAATTGTAATAAAAAATGTCCGGAAATAAAAAACACTAATATAAAAAATAGTGATAAAAGAAGAATTATGAACTACATAAAAAAATATTTTGTTGTGGGACTAATTATAAACAATCAAAATGTTTATGATCATATTATTGAAAATAAAGCCGCTAAAGGAAGGTTTATAGATTATTCATTAAGAAGAATGATTAAAGAAATAATAAATAATCAAATAAGTAATCATAACATTTCTGAAAATAGACCCTTAAAAGTAGTGGTAAATATTGATGAACAAACTACAAAAAGTAATGGTTATTATAATTTACATGACGGATTAGTTGAAGAACTAAAATATGGTATAAGTAATTTTAATTATGCATGTATATATAATCCGATAGTATTTAATGATTTAGATATTAAAATTTCTTATCAAGATTCTGGTAAAAGTTATTTAGTTCAAGCAGCAGACCTAATATCAGGAACTATTCGAAGAGGTGCATTAAACGCCCTAACTAATAATGAAAATATTAACTATGCTTTAGATAATTTTATTAATTATAAAATTATGCTTCCTTAACAATGCTTATTTATAAATTTTAACAAAATAGTGTTTATAGAACGAAAATTTTCATTTTTTCGTTCTTCAAATTTAAGTAAAATGAAAAAAAGCTACTTAAAGTAGCTTAATCCCAGTTAGCATGGCGTACACATAGCACGCTTAATTATAAATAATCAAAATCTAACTATCGACCTGACAAGATTTCTCTCCGGTAATTTAATACTACACTATATGAAAACATTTGTCAATAATTATGGCTAATATTATTAAATGAACTTTATGTATTTACAATAATTATTTATCTTTTGCTATTATCATACATATATTGCTTTTATTTTTACCAAAATTAGGTTATAATAATTGTACGAGGAGTAAAGTTATATGAATTTAGTAGTAAATGATCATAATGTTTTTTTAATAGTTTTTGTAACTTTTTTAGTTAGTGTATTATTAGTTCCTATAGTAAAAAAAGTCGCTAAACATATTGGAGCAATGGATGTTCCAAATGCCAGAAAAGTTCATAAGGTTCCAATGCCAAGACTTGGGGGATTAGCAATCTATATTGCCTTTTTATTCGGTTATATTTTATATGGTCAAATAAGTACACAAATGATATCAATTTTAATAGGAAGCTTCCTTCTTATAATCGTCGGAATTTTTGATGATATTAATTCAGTTCCAGCTAAATATAAATTTTTAGTTCAAATTGTTGCAGCAGCAATTGTTGTAATATATGGCAAATTAGGATTCTCTGAATTAACAGTATTTGGATTATCATTTCATTTTCCAATGATTATAAATGATATTTTAGCGATATTTTTTATAGTGGCAATTACAAATGCTATAAACTTAATTGATGGTTTAGATGGTTTATCAAGTGGAATAAGTGCTATTTATTTTTTAACAATAGCCATAATAGCATTAATAACTAATAAAATAGGTGGAATAGATATTATATTGTCATTAATCATGCTTGGTGCAACATTAGGATTTTTATTTCATAATTTTCCACCAGCAAAAATATTTATGGGAGATACAGGAAGTTTATTTTTAGGTTTTATGATTTCTGTTATAGCCTTATTAGGTTACAAAGTTACAACATTTACATCATTAGTAGTCCCAATAGTAGTACTCGCTATACCAATATTTGATACATTATTTGCTATTTTAAGAAGATTATTAAAAGGACAAAGTATTGCTGAAGCTGACAAAGAACATTTTCATCACCAATTATTAAAAATGAAATATAGTACAGTTGCCAGTATATTGATTATTTATGCCGTTGATATTACATTTGCAGCCGTTTCAATACTTTATGTACTCGGAGATAATCAAATAGCAATAGCAATATATGTTGTATTAATGATTCTTTTACTATTTATAATACTTAGAACAGATATATTATTCGAACATAAAAAGAAATAAGAGGCAAGAAAATGATTTATATATTTACAATATTTATTTTAATTTCAATAGTCGGGGTAAGCTTTAAAAATATTAAAAATATTGATAACGAAGCACTAACGCTAGAAAGAACAACAATGATAAATGGTTTTTTTGTTGGGGTAGTTTTATTTAGTCACTTTAATTCGTATGTTATAACCAATTCTTCAATTGATAGTGTCTATTATTTTATATTTAAAATGGGACAATTAATGGTAACAACATTTTTGTTTTATTCGGGGTATGGAATATACGAATCAATAAAAAATAAAAAGAATTACATAAATAATTTTTTTAAGAATAGAATAGTTAAATTATTTGTATCTGTGTTTTTATCGCTTATACTATATATTATTTTAAACATTATAATAGGCGAAGAATATAGCATTAAAACAATTTTATTATCACCAATAGGCCTTACATCAATAGGTAATAGTAATTGGTTTATTTTTGCCACGTTTTGTATGTATTTTTCAGTACTAATTTCATTTAAAATATTTAAAAAAGATAATTTGAGTGCATTGCTATTATGTTTAATTTTGTCTTTTGGTTATATAATTCTTGTGATGAAATTTCTTAGTTATTCATGGTGGGTAAATACTATTTTATGTTTTAATGCTGGAATGTTTTTCTCATACTTTAAAGAAAGTATATTAAGTTTTTTTAAAAATAATTACCATTATTTTCTAACGTTTTTGTTACTAGTAATTATATTTGCTTTAGCAACAATAAATAATTATAATTATTTTACATATGAAATTATTTCTTTGTCTTTTGTTCTTATTATTGTTTTAATTTCTTTGAAAGTGAAAATTGGTAATAAAATATTATTGTGGCTTTGTAAAAATACTTTTAATATTTATATTTTACAAAGATTATCTTATATACTTTATCAACATCTTGGCCTTACTAATTATAATGTTTATTTATATTTTGCAGTATCAGTTTTAACTACGTTTGTATTAACATATTTCTTTGATAAAATATTAAAGAAAGTATATAAATTAGTAATAAAATAAGAAAGTAGGTTGTGTATGAAAAAAATAGCGCTAATATTTGCCGGTGGAACTGGAAAAAGAATGGGAAAAGATATACCAAAACAATTTTTAAAAATTGCAGATAAGGAAATTATTATTAGAACTATTGAAGTTTTTGAAAAAAGTGATTATATCGATGAAATATATATATCATGTATTGAAGATTGGATTGACTATTTAGAAAATTTGTTAAATAAATTCAATATTAAAAAAGTGAAAAAGGTAGTTGCAGGTGGAACTACTGGTCAAATGTCAATTTTTAATAGTTTAAATGCTGCATACGAAAATAACAAAGACGATAAGGAGTCAATAGTTTTAATACACGATGGCGTTAGACCTTTTATTGATGAGGATTTAATTAAGAGAAATATAGATTGTGTAATCCAAAATGGTTGTGCTATTTCATGTGCTCCAGCGATTGAAACTATTTTGTTAGTTGATGAAAATAACAAAGTTGAGAATATAACAGATAGAAATTATTCAAAACTAGCTAGAGCTCCACAAAGTTTCTATTTAAAAGATATATATCAATTACATTTAAAAGCTCAAAAAGATAAAATAGATAGTTTTATAGATAGTTGTACAATGATGAAATACTATAACAAAAAATTATATATAGTTGAAACAAGTAGTGATAATATAAAGATTACAACTCCAAAAGACTACTATATTGCAAAATGTATTTTTGAAGGAGATGAAGAAAAAAATGGATAAATATTTTGAAGAAGATACTAATTATTTAATAAAAAACTGTTCGTACTTAAAAGAACTTGAAAGCAAAACAATTTTAGTTACTGGTGCTACAGGCTTGGTTGGTTCAACTTTAATCAAAACAATATTGGAATATGCTTCATTTACACATAGTAATATTAAGGTTATTGCATTTGGAAGAAACAAAGAAAAAATGATGAAAATGTTTGAAAAATATGTAAATGATAACAATTTTAGCATTTTTGTAGGTGATATTAATTCAAAAATAAAAATTGAAGAAAATATAGATTATATTATTCATACAGCAGCAGTTACTAAATCTAAAGTATTAAAAGATCAGCCTGTTGAAACTACTTTAACTGCTATTTTGGGAACAAAAAATGTTCTTGATTTGGCTGCTGAAAAACATATTGAAGGAATGGTTTATTTGTCATCAATGGAAGCTTATGGAACATTTGAAGAAAGTTTGACAGTAAATGAAGAAATGCTTGGATATATAGATTTGAAAAATGTAAGAAATGGTTATGCTGAATCTAAAAGAATGTGTGAATTCTTATGCAATGCGTATTTTACAGAATATAATGTGCCTGTAAAATCTGCAAGATTGGCTCAAACATTTGGGGCAGGAGTGCCTGTAGATGATACAAGAATATTTGCATCCATTGCAAGAGATGTAATAAATAAAGAAAATATTGTTTTACATACAAAAGGTTTAAGTGAGGCTAATTATTGTTATATAAGTGATACAATTAATGCAATTTTAACAATTTTAATTAAAGGTGTAAATGGCGAAACTTATAATATTGCAAATGAAAAATGTCATACAACTATTTGTGACATGGCAAATATGGTATGTGAAAAGATTGCGAATGGAAATATTAAAGTAGTTTTTGATATACCTGAAGATGTTTCAATAAATGGATATGCACCAGATACAAAAATGAAACTAAGTAGTGAAAAATTACGAGATTTAGGCTGGAAACCTCAATATGATTTGGAAAAATCATATCAAAGATTAATATTAAGTTATAAAGAGAGAATGAAGTAAAGATGAAAAGCAAAATCAGAAATTTTATTAAAAAAGTGATGTCGATTTTTAAAATCAAAAATATTATTGTATTTGAAAGTAATGCAGATTATTCAGATAATTCAAGAGCTTTTTATGAATACTTGATAAAAAATAATTACAATGAAAAATATAAAATATATTGGTTTGTAAATGATAAAAATAAATTTGAAAATAGAAAATGTAAAAACGTAGAATTTCTTACAATGTGGAAAAACAGCAAGAAAAAAACTATTTTTCAATGGATTAAATATTTCCAAATCGTTAAAAATGCTAAATTTCTAATATCAAGTAATCGCCAATTACATAAATTAAATGATAAGACTATTTCAATAAATATAAATCATGGAACACCATTAAAAAAGGTAAAAGATTTAAAAGTTGTTCCAACAGATATAGATCTTGTTTTAGTTGGCTCTGATTTTTGTATAGACATGATGAGTGATCAGCTAAACTTACCAAAAGAAAAATTTATTTGTGTAGGAAACCCGCGAAACGACATAATTTTTAAGAATACAAAAACTAAAGAAAAGGTGAAAGAATTTAGTGAATTTGATAAGATTATAGTTTGGTTACCAACATTTAGAAAAGCCGAAGGATCCAGCAGAAACGACTCATCTGTAAATTTTCCTCTTGGGCTTCCAGTTATTTATAGTGAAAAAGATTTAATAAAATTGAATGAGTATTTGAAAAAAAATAATGTCTTAATATTATTTAAACTTCACCCTCATCAAGACACTACTTTGTTTAAAGCATCTAGTTTATCAAATATAAAAATATTAACAGATTCATATTTAATTGAAAAAGATATTGAACTTACTGAATTATTTAAGATTTCTGATGCTTTAATTACTGACTATTCTGGTGTATATTATGATTATTTATTACTTGATAACATAATAGGGTTTACAGTTGATGATTTTGAAGAATACAAAAAAAAGAAAGGTTTTGTATTTGACAACATCGAAGACTACATGGCTGGTGAGAAGATAAAAAACATTGAAGATTTATATAAGTTTATAGATAACGTAATAAAAAGTAATGATTTGTATAAAAAAGAAAGAAATGAAATGAAAATTAAATTTAATAAATATTTAGATGCGAAATCTTCAGAAAGGTTGGCAAAATATTTAAAATTATAATTAAGAAGGTGAAATATTGAGAACTAAAAACACACTAAAAACGTTTTTATATGGTATATTTTTTACGTCAATTATTGCAATTTTAGGTTTAGTAAAAACTAAAATTCTTTTGTCTTGTTTAGGTGATGAATATGTTGGTGTTTATCAACTCTTTTACCAAATATATCTTTATTTATCAATAGTTGATGGTGGTATTGGTGCAAGTGTTACTTATCAATTATATAAACCAATAAGTAGTAATAATACTAAAAAAATTAATAGAATAATTGAAGGCTCTAGAAGATATTTTAATAAAATTGGTATTTTTGTAATTTTGCTTGGACTTCTTATATCGTTTGAAATAATGTTTTTTATAAAAGAAACTACTATTAGTGTATTATATATAAAGGTATGTTTTATATTATATATTATTTCAAGTGCTATTTCATATTTTACAATTTCACATGCTTTACTATATGAAGCAGAACAAAAATTATATAAATCAAGTAATTTAAATCATATGCTTTCTATTGCAGAAAGTATTGTAGCCATTATAATTGCTAAATTAGGTGGTAAATTGTTAATAATTTTAACTTCGTTTGTAGTTTTAAGTTTTATTAAATGTACTATATTAGTATTACAATCTCGAAAAGATCATAAGTATCTAAAAAGAGTTGATAATCCTGATTTTTCGTTTAAAAAAGATGCTAATAGTTTAATTGTTAATAAAATAAATACTCTTATTTTTGAAAATTCAAATATTTTGATTGTATCAAAGTTTTTAGGTTTAAAAATAGTTATTGTGTATAATGCTTATAATCAAATTGTAACTATGATTAAACAAATGATTCAAAGGTTAAGTGCTGCTTTATTACCAAGTGTAGGTAATTTATTGGTATCGGAAAAAGAAAAGGCTAGAAGTATTTTTGTTGAACTTAATTCATTACTATTTTATTTAGCTAATCTTTTAGTAATACCCATTTTCTTTATGCTAACACCTTTTATTGGACTTTGGTATGGAAGTGAATATGAAAGTACACAGTTAGTATGTTTATTATTTTCTTTGTTGTTGTATGTTGAAATCATTAGAATTTCATTGGAAACATATGTAAAAGCTGCTGGAGAATTTAAAAAAATAAAAAATTGTGGTATATATCAAAGTATTGTTTGTTTATCTCTTTCTTTAATACTTGTAAATAAATTTGGTATAGCAGGAATTTTATTTGCAACATTATTTGCTTTTATAACTGGTACATTTATGCAGTATCCCAAAATAATTTGTAAGCAAATAATTAATGATAAGACTAAAAACTATTATTTAAAAGTTGTTAAATATGTACTGGGGTTATTTATTAGTTTTGGAATAATTTACTTTGTTGATAGTCGTATTTATATTGCATCTTTAATAACTTGGGGATTAAAAGGAGTATTATTGTTTACTATTAATTTTGTAATTACTAGTTTATATTACTATTTAATTAAAGAAACATATTTTTTTGAAAGAATTAAGTTTTTATTAAAAAAGAGCGTTAAATCAAATTAAAAATAATTGTATTTAAGTTGCTAAAAATTATTATTTATAGTATAATGAACATGCTATTGTTAGCTTAGTTAAGGAGTGTTATAGTGAAGAAAAGTGAAAGGTTTATATATGTTTATTTTCTACTTTTGCCAATTATTGATTTATTTACGTCTTTAATGACTAGATTTACAAACATTAGTGTAACTCCTGGGATAGTTTTTAAAGGAATAACTTTAATGGGGTGCATGGTGTATTTATTCTTTTTTAGTAAAAGTAAATATAAAAGAAAGTCTATAATATATCTATTTATTTTACTTTTTTTTGGAATAATATATCTTTTAAGTAAGAATTATGAATATAGTTTAAATATTATTTTTACTGAATTGAAGTACGCTTTTAAATATTTTTATTTTCCGGTTGTTTTGTGTGGAATGCTAAATGTATTCGATGATTTTAAATTTTCTAAGGAGTTAGTTGTTAAAATTCTAGTTTCTAACACTATTATTTATACATTATTAATGATTGTTCCTTATATTACTTCAACTGGATTTAATTCATATAGTATGTATTGGATTTATAAAGGGGAGACTGGATGGTTTTATTCTGCCAACGAAATTGGAGCTATTTTAACTTTATTAGCAATTTCAATTTATTATATATTAAACTATAGAAATAAAAAATATTTACCAATTATTTTTTTGTTAATGGTATCTTTGTCAATTATTGGTACTAAAGTAAGCTTTATTGGTTTAGTAATAATGACTATTCTTTGTTTGGTAGCAACATTGCTTAATCAAAAGAGAAATGCTATTAAATCTTGTTTACTTGTTATTGTTTTTTTCATAGTATCTTTGTTTTTTTCTCCAACATTTGATAACTTTATGTCATTAAAGGATAATTCTAATGGAAATACTCAAATAAATAATAAACCTAATAACATTACTGGTTCAAGTGATGACAATAAAGATTCAAATAATGGTATTAGTAATAATATTAAGGAAGATGTAAAGAAAAAATTTAAGAAATTAGAAGATTTAATTCCGATACATTTCATAACTAATAATTTAAAACTAATTTTAAGTGATAGAGATGAATTTTTACTAGATAATTTAAATGTTTATGTTACATCTAATACTGAAGATAAATTATTTGGTTTAGGATGGGAAAATAGACCTGATATTGAGTATACTTTTTCAAAAAAAGTAATTGAAATAGATGTTGCTGATATTTTTGTTCATTATGGTATTGTTGGATTTTTGATTTATTTTTTACCATTATTATATTGTTTTATTCTAGGTATTAAAAATATTAAATTCTTTAATACTGAATCATGGTTAGCTATATTAACATTTATGTTACAGATAGGTATTTCTTTATTAGCTGGTCATATTTTATCTGCTCCTACTGTTTCTATATATTTAATACTCATGATTGGCCTAACTATGGTTACAGTGCGAGATAATAAGGAGTTAACATGAAAAAAATAACCATTTTAGCTTTACATTTAAATTATGGTGGTGTTGAAAAATATATTTCATCACTATGTAAAATGCTTGAGGATACATATGAAATTGAATTGGTTGTCACTTATAAGTGTAATCCAGCATTTGAATTTAGTAATAAAATCAAAATAAAATATTTAATTGATGAAATGCCTAATAAAGAACAATTTAAAAGTTTTTTAAGAGATAAAAAAATTCTTAAAACTTTAAAAGAAGGTATTAAATCAGTAAAGATTTTATTTTTAAAAAAATATTT
>ERZ780148.2550-NODE-2550-length-10356-cov-7.840889_pt1 | contig 10356 bp, 7 predicted proteins | sample MGYA00510984_ERZ780148 | MGnify/ENA primary metagenome ERZ780148 (study PRJEB29588, sample SAMEA2160902) | human gut metagenome | biome: human gut; feature: human-associated habitat; material: faeces | place: Denmark | collected 2008/2010 ...
ACAAGAATAAAATGGAATAATTTAAGACAAACTAAAAGAAAAACTTTTAGTAAAGGAATTAAAAAAATGAGTAAGAATATAATGAAATATATTGTAATGATTGTGATTGCAGTAGTTATAATTGGAACAGGAGTTATTGCATATTCTTTTATAAAATCTAAAAACAGCACAGAACCTCAAACAATATATGAAAAAGTGGATGCTGAAATTGCGTATCTAGAAACGCATCTTTTGTCCGCTATTAATAGTTTGAATAATTACAATACAGAGCATTTGATAAACAATGATGAAGTGAAAAATAGCCAAGAAGATCAAGAATCTTCAGGAGGAGAAAAACCAAATACTGAATCACAAAATGGCAATAATGGAAAAAGCAGTGCAGATACAAATATAATAATATCAACAATAAATACAGAAGCTGTACTAGAAATAGATAGAAACAATATAGATTGGACTTATATACAAAAAGAAATAGAAAGAATTAGCAATGCATGGAGCATAATAACAATTGATTTAAATAATTTAGAAACGCCAAATGCTGATATTTTAACATTTAATGATAATATAGAAAATGCTATAAAGTACCTGAATGTCAAAGATAAGCAAAATAGTTTGATTAGTATAGCAAACTTGTATAGTTTACTAGCCAAATATAAAGACAATTATAGTGAAAATAAAAGAGATAAAGAACTATTATATATAAAATCTGATATAGTATCAAGTTATGCATTATTGGATGCAAATAGATGGGACACAATATTATCGAATTTAGGAGATGCAGATACACGATTACAAGGATTAATAAATTCACCGGACAATGATATAAACTTACAAAAATCATATATATTGCTTAAAGAATTTATAAAATCAGCTAATAGCAAGGATACGGAAATGTGCTATATGAAATATTTCTATTTAATAAAAGAACTTTAAAAAAATAAAAAATATCACTAGACAAAAACACATGTTTGTGATATTATCAAAAGCAAATATGGGAGATTATTATGGCAGATTTGAAACAAAATATTCAGTATGTAAAAGGAGTGGGCCCCACTAAGGCTGAATTATTAAATTATTTGGGAATATATACATTGGAAGATATTATAACATATTATCCAAGAAAATATGAAGATAGAAGATGTGTAAAAAATATAGAAGAAATTGCTGATGGTGAAGAAGCATTAATTGATGTTGTGGCAGTATCTAATGTTTCTACTTTTAGGCTAAAAAGAAATATGACTGTATCTAAACTTATAGTAAGGGATGAAACAGAAGAATGTTTAATCACGTGGTTTAATCAGCCATATATAAAACAAAATTATAAATCTGGAGAAAGATATAAATTTTATGGAAAAATAACAAGAAAGAATGGAAAAGCAGAAATGAATTCACCTGTGTCTGATCCAGAAGGAAAAAATAAAAATACAGGCAGGATAATTCCAGTATATCCAACCACGAAGAAATTGAATGAGAATTCTTTGAGGCAAATAGTAGAAAATGCAATAAGCATAGTAGATAACAAATTGGAAGAAACAATACCAGAATATATAAGAAAAAAATACAATTTGGAAGAGATAAATTTGGCAACAAGGCAAATTCATTTTCCTGAAGATTTTGAAAGCTTAAAAATAGCAAGAAACAGATTTGTATTTGAAGAATTACTAACAATGCAGCTTGCTTTATTAAGCTTAAAAAATGAATATAGTAGTGAAAAAAGAGGAATAGAATATAGTAAAGATGTTCACATGTCTGATGTAATAAATTCACTTCCATTTAATTTAACAAAAGCTCAGCTTAGAGTACTAGAAGAAATTGATTCTGATATGGAATCGGATAAGCCTATGAACAGATTATTGCAAGGAGATGTAGGTTCTGGGAAAACAATAGTAGCAATGATAGCAGCTTATAAAGCCGTTAAAAGTGGATACCAAGCAGCAATTATGGCACCTACAACAATTCTTGCACAACAACATTTGGAAAATTTTAATAAAATATTAGGAAAGTTTGGAATAAAATGTGAACTTTTAGTTAGTGGCCTTTCAAAGAAGAAAAAAGATGAGATGCTTGGCAGGCTAAAAAAGCGGAGAAATAGATATTGTAATAGGTACACATGCTCTATTAGAGGAAAATGTTGAATTTTATAAATTGGGACTAGTTATAACGGATGAGCAACACAGATTTGGCGTTAAACAACGTAGTATCATAGCGGGTAAGGGGCTTAATCCAGATGTGCTAGTAATGACAGCTACACCAATTCCTAGGACATTAGCAATAATATTATATGGTGATTTGGATGTATCGATTATAGATGAGTTGCCTCCAAACAGAAAGAAAGTAGAAACAGTAGCTGTTAAAGAAAATATGACAGATAGAATAAACGCATTTGTAAAGAAAAATATAGATGAAGGCAGGCAAATATACATAGTATGTCCATTTGTAGAAGAAAACGAAGAAATGGATATAAAAGCAGTTGAAACTTTAAGCAAAAAATATAAAGAAGAAATTTTTAAAGATTATAAAGTGGAAATGTTACATGGCAAAATGAAAGCAAAAGATAAAGAAAGAATAATGCAAGAGTTTAAAAATAACGAAATTAATGTTCTAATATCAACAACAGTTATTGAAGTTGGAGTGGATGTACCAAATGCAAACATAATGATAATAGAAAATGCAGAAAGATTTGGACTAGCACAATTACACCAATTAAGAGGAAGAGTTGGAAGAGGAGAATATCAGTCATATTGCATATTAAAGTATGATGGAAATTCAAGCATAATAAGACAGAGAATGCAAACTATGACAGATACAGATGATGGATTTAAGATAGCCGAGAAAGACCTTGAATTACGTGGCTCTGGTGAGTTCTTTGGAACAAAGCAACATGGATTACCAGAATTTAAGGTTGCAAATTTATTTGAAGATATTCCAGTATTAAAGCAAGTACAAGAACTAGCAATAAAAATAGAGCAAACTGATAGCAAACTAGAAAAAGAAGAAAATAAAGAATTAAAAGAATTGGTTCAACGACTAATGAAGGAAAGAATAGAAATTTAAATAAAAATTAGCAAAAAAATTAAAAAGTATTGCATTTTTACCAAATAAAGGGTATAATAATAAAAGCATAGTAATTAAGGCAGAAGAGTGGAAAAGGTCCACTCTTCTCGAACGTTATAAGGAGGATAAAATTGGCAAGTATAGAAGAAAAAGTAGAATCACTTGTTTCAGATACAATTAACAATATCGGATATGAAGTATATGATGTTATGTATGTGAAAGAAGGAAAAGATAATTTTCTAAGAATTTTTATTGATAACGATAAAGGAATAAGCTTGGATGATTGTGAGAAAGTAAATAATGCTATTACAGATATGCTAGATGAAGCAAATTATATAAAAGAGCAATATTTCTTAGAGATATCATCACCTGGAGTAGAGAGAGTAATTAGAAAAAATAAACATTTACAAGATAATTTGAATAAAGAAGTTTATGTGAAAACTTATGTAGCTTTGCCAGAAACAAATAGCAAAGAAATTACAGGCAATCTTATTAAATATGACGATAATAATGTAACACTAGAAGATAACAATAAACAAATTACAATAGAAAGAAAAAATATTGCATTAATGAAAAGAGTATATAAATGGTAAAAGAAAGGATTGATTAAAAAAATGAAGAAGAATGTAAAAAAGGTAAGCCAAAACATTGATAGCACAGAATTAATAATGGCTATGGATGAATTAGAAAAAGAGAAAGGAATAAAAAAGGAATTTTTATTGGAATCAATAGAGTCAGCTTTAGTAACTGCATATAAGAAAAATTTTGATGTAAATGCGGAAAATGTAAAAATAACAATGAATAAAGAAACTGGAGAAATACATGTTTATGCAGAATACACTGTTGTAGAAGAAGTTGAAGATGAGAAAACACAGATAAGCTTAGAAGAAGCTAAGAAAATAGATCCAAAATATATAGTAGGCGATATAGTTTCTACAGAGCTTGTACCAAAGAATTTTGGAAGAATAGCAGCACAAACAGCAAAACAAGTTATAATCCAAAGAATTAGAGAAGCTTCAAGAGATGTTATTTTTAATGAATTTAGTGAAAAAGTAGGAGAGATAGTTTCTGGAATAGTACAAAAGGCAGATAAAAACATTGTTGTAGTAGATTTAGGAAAAACAGAAGCCATAATGCCAATAAAAGAACAAATACCTACAGAATCATATTACGTAAATAAAAAAATCCGTGCATGTATAGCAAGTGTAGAAAGAGGAGCAAAAGGAGCATTACAAATAACCATCTCAAGAGCAAATAATGAATTTGTTAAAAAACTATTTGAATTAGAAATTCCTGAAATATATGAAGGACTAATAGAAATAAAAAGTGTTTCAAGAGATCCGGGAAAGAGATGCAAAGTTGCAGTATATTCAGCAAATGAAAATATAGATCCAGTTGGTTCTTGTGTAGGACAAAAAGGAATTCGTATACAAAATATAATAAATGAGTTATGCGGAGAGAAAATAGATGTAATAGAATGGAATGAAGATCCATCAATATATATTGCAGAAGCATTATTACCAGCCAAAGTTTTAGCGGTAGATATAAAAGATGAAGAAAAATTTGCACAAGTAATAGTTCCAGATGACCAATTATCATTAGCAATAGGAAAAGCTGGTCAAAATGCTAAACTTGCAGCAAAATTAACAGGATGGAAAATTGATATAAAAAGCGAATCTCAATTTAGAGAATTAATACAACAACAAAATACAGAAAACGAAGAAGATACAAATTCTGATTCTGAGGAAAATGAGAAAACTGAAGAATAAAGAGGTGTACAAGATGAAAAGAATACCACAAAGAACTTGTATGGGATGCAATACTTCAAAAAATAAAGATGAGCTTATTAGGATAGTAAAAGACAAAAATGAAAACATTTTTATAGATGTATCAGGAAAGGCAAATGGAAGAGGTGCATATATCTGTAATAGTGTAGAATGCTTAGAAAAGGCAATTAAGAGTAAAAGATTAGAAAAATGTTTTGAAGTTAAAATAGATAATAAAATTTATGAGAGCTTAAGAGGTGTAATTGTTGATAGAAAATAAAAAAGTGAGTTTTACAGAGATAAGAAAAAATATTTTAGGGGGTGATTTTATTGGGTAAGATGAAAATACATGAACTAGCAAAAGAGCTTGGCGTAGCAAGTAAAGAAATAATAGAAAAGGCACAAAAGTTAGGACTAAAAATTACAAGTCATCTAAGCAATATTGATGAAGAACAAGCTAACCAAATAAGGAAGCAATACTCAAATAAAGCAGAAAAGAATACGGGTAAAACAACTGAAGGGGAAAACAATAAAAAAGAAAAGAAGGAAAAGAGCTCTCCAGTTATAATACGTAGAGAAGTAATATTATCTGATGATGAAGAAGAGAAAAAAGAAGAAAAGAAAGATAATAGAAGAAAAGATGTTGGATTTGTAGAAAGAAGAAATAAGGATTACAACATAGTGTATAGAAATAAAACAGTAAAGCCTCTTACAGTAAATGAATTATTTGGATTGGGCAAAAAAGAGGAGAAAAAGGAAGAAAAGAAAGAGATAAAAAAAGAAGAAAAGAAAGAAACAACAATAAAAGAGGATAGCGAAAAAATAATGCCAAAAGTAGAAGAGAAGAAAGAAGAAACAGTGGTTACAGCAAATAAAACCGCTTCTGATACAAAACCAGCAGTAGAACCAGAAGTAAATAAACCAAGATTCCACAATAATAACAACAATAATAGAAATTATAATCCTAATTATAACCGTAGAGAAAATTCAAATAATAATTATACCAATAGAGGATATAATAGAAATAACCAGCAAAATAGAAATAATAACAACTTTAACAGAAACAACAACCAAAATAGCAATGGAAATAATAATGGTTACAACAATAACGGCTATAATAGAAACAATAATTTTAATAGAAATAACAATCAAAATAACTTTGGAAATAGACCAACAAATGGATTTAATAAAGGTCAAAGGCCATTAGACAATAGAAGAATAGACAAAAATATTAAAGACATAATGGAAACAGAGATTGTAGAAAAAGAAAACCAAAGGGATTATTCAAGCAGAGCTATAGATAAAGAAAAAAGCAATAGATATGATGACAACAAAAACAAGAAAGCACCTAAGAGTAGAAGATTTAATGAAAATGACGAATACGATGAGGGAAAATTAAAAAATTTAAAACAAGTTGATAAATTATCTAGTATGTTTGAAGACCAAGAAGGTGGAATGTTAGATTATTATGATTTATCTACAGAGAGAGGAAAACGTGGAAAACGTAAGAATCTAAAAACTACAGATAGAGTAAAACAAAAAATATTTAAGCTAACAGAAATAACAATTCCAGAAAGCATAAGCGTAAAAGATTTAGCTGCTGAATTAAAGAAAACTAGTGGAGAAGTAATTAAGAAATTACTAGAATTAGGAATAATGGCAACAATCAATCAAGAATTGGATTTTGATACTGCTTTCTTAATAGCACAAGAATTTGGTGTAACAGCAAATAAAAAGGCAACTGTTAATGAAGAAGATATATTATTTGATGAATCAGAGGACAGACCAGAAGACTTAGTTCAAAGACCACCAGTTGTTGTTGTAATGGGGCACGTAGATCATGGAAAAACTTCTTTACTAGATGCAATTAGAAAAACTAATGTAATAGAAGGAGAAGCTGGAGGAATTACACAACATATTGGTGCTTATAAGGTATCAATAAATGGAAGAGAAATTACATTCTTAGATACACCGGGACACGAAGCCTTTACAAGCATGCGTGCTAGAGGAGCACAAATTACTGATGTTGCAATATTAGTGGTAGCAGCAGATGATGGTGTTATGCCACAAACAATAGAAGCAATTAACCATGCAAAAGCAGCGGAAATTCCAATTGTAGTAGCAATAAATAAAATAGATGTACCAGGAGCAAACCCAGAAAAAGTAAAACAAGAATTGATGAAATATGATTTAGTTCCAGAAGAGTGGGGCGGAGATACAATATTTGTTGAAATTTCTGCAAAACAACATATCAATATAGACCAGTTATTGGAAATGGTATTACTAGTAAGTGATGTTAGAGATTTAAAAGTAAATCCTAAAAAACAAGCAAAAGGTGTTGTTATAGAAGCAAGACTAGATAAAGCAAAAGGACCTATTGCATCTGTATTAGTGCAAAGAGGAAGCTTGGATGTTGGTGATACAATAGTACTTGGAACAACAATTGGCAGAATAAGAGCAATGAAAGATGATAAAGGCAAAATGGTAAAATCAGCAGGACCATCTACTCCAGTTGAAATAATGGGATTAACAAAAGTTCCAGAAGCGGGAGACATCTTCTATGAAGTAAAAGACGAGAAAATGGCTAAGCATTTAATAGAAAAGAGAGAAAGAAAAGAAAGAGAAGATGCAATGAACCTATACAACAAGGTTACATTAGATAATCTATTTGAAAAAATGGAAAACGAAGACTTAAAACAATTAAATATTATTGTTAAAGCAGATGTTCAAGGAACTGCAGAAGCATTAAAACAAGCATTAGAAAAATTATCAGACAATGAAGTTGCAGTAAGAGTTATCCACTCAAATGCTGGTGCAATAAATGAATCAGATGTAAACCTTGCAAAGGCAGCAAAAGCTATAATTATAGGATTCAATGTAAGACCAAATGCTAATGCTAAATCAACAGCAGAAAAGCAAGGTGTAGAAATAAAATTATATTCAGTAATTTATCAAGCGCTAGAAGATGTAGAAGCAGCAATGAATGGATTACTAGATCCTATATATGAAGAGAAAGTAATTGGAAATGTAGAAGTAAGGCAAACATTCAAGATATCTAATGTTGGAACAATCGCTGGTGGATATGTAAAAGAAGGTAAGATAGAAAGAAATGCTGGCGTAAGAGTAATAAGAGAAGATATTGTAATTCATGAAGGAAAATTAATCTCATTAAAGAGATTTAAAGATGATGTTAAAGAAGTATCTAAAGGATTTGAATGTGGTTTACAAATAGAAGGTTATAATGACTTAAAAGAAGGAGACATCATAGAGGTATACGTTATGGAAGAAAAACCACGTACAAGAAGGAGAAAAAATGAACAATAAAAATGAAGCCAGACTTGGCAGAATAAATGAAGAGCTCAAAAAAGAAATAAGCCATATATTAACATTTGAATTAAAAAATCCAAATGTTACAGGTTTAATAAGTGTTACTAGAGTAAAAATCACTCCAGATTTAAAATATGCAAAAGTATATGTGAGTTTATTGAATTCTAAAAGTAAAGCAAAAACCATGGAAGGATTAAAAGATTCAGCAAAATTTATAAAATCTCAAGTTGCAAGAACTGTAAACTTAAGAATTACACCAGAACTAATATTTGAATTAGATGATTCCATGGAATATGGTGAGAAAATAGATAATATAATTAAAGAAATAAACAAACAAGACGAAGAATTTAAAAAATCTATAGAAAACAATAGAAAGGTTGGAGAAGATGACATTAGATAACATATTAGAAGAAATAAAAAAAGCAGAAAGCATAGTTATATTAACACACGAAAATCCAGATGGAGACGCAGTTGGAAGTAGCATTGCAATGTACCTTGGATTAAAGGAACTTGGGAAAACTCCAGATATAATAATTCCGGAGTTTCCAAGAGCTTTTGAAAATTTACCAGGAATAGAAAATATCAAAAAAGAAAGTGATATTGAAAACTATGATTTAGCTATAGCATTGGATACGGCAAGTATAAAAATGCTAAATGGATATTCTAAATATTTTGAAGATGCAAAAACAAAAATAGTAATTGATCACCATAGTAGCAATACAATGTTTGGAGATTACAATTATGTGGATCAGGATTCTCCAGCTTGTGCTCAATTATTACTAGTATTGTTTAATTATTTAAATATTGAAGTTTCAAAAGAAATTGGAACTGATATATTAGCAGGAATAATTACAGATACTGGAGGATTTAGATATGATGGAGTAACTGCTGAAACTTTTGAATTAGTAGCAGGACTTTGCCAAAAAGGTGTAAAAGTATCTAAAGTATATCAAAAAGTATTTGCAAGCACTTCAAAATCTAAATTTTTCTTACATAGAATAGCTTTAGACAGATTAGAGCTATTAGACAATGAAAAAATAGCATTTACATATATAACGAAAAATGATGAGAATAGTGTTGGCGCAGAGAATGGAGATTACGATGGAATAGTAGAGCAAGGAAGAGATATAGAAGGAGTAGAAATTTCTATATTTTTAAGAGAAACAGAAAAAGGAATAAAAGCATCTCTACGTTCAAAAGACTATGTTAATGTTTCAGAATTGTGCAGAATATTTGGTGGTGGCGGACATATAAGAGCTGCTGGATGCACTATTCCAGGTACTATAGAACAAGTAAAAACTCAAATATTAAATCAAGCGAGAGCAATGCTAAAATAAGGAAGATATTATGGATGGAATATTAGTAATAAATAAATCAAAAGGCCTTACATCTAATGATATAGTAAAAAAAGTAAAGAGAATATTAAATACAAAAGTAGGACACACTGGTACATTGGATCCAAATGCAACTGGTGTGTTGCCTCTATTATTAGGAAATGCAACAAAGATATCTAAGTATTTAATTAATCACGATAAGGAATATGAAGCAGTAATAAAATTAGGAGCAAAGACAACTACAGCAGATGTGGAAGGCGAAATTATAGAAGAAAAAGAAGTAAATAAAGAAAAACTAAAAAAAGAAAATATAGAAGAAGTTTTGAAAAGCTTTATAGGAAAGCAACAACAGATTCCTCCTATATATTCTGCAATAAAAGTAAATGGCAAAAAATTATACGAATATGCAAGGCAAGGTAAAGAAGTAGAAATAAAAGCCAGAAATATTGAAATATATGATTTGAAATTATTAAAAATAGATTCTAAAAATGACGAATTAACTATTAATGTAAAATGCTCAAAAGGTACATATATAAGAAGCCTATGTGAAGATATAGCAGTAAAGCTTGAAACATTAGGATATATGAAGGAATTAAATAGAATTCAAGTTGGTGAATTTAATATTAAAGATTCAGTAACAATAGAAGAATTTAAAGCAAATATAGAAAATAAGGATTATTCAAATATAATAGGAATAGAAAAAATATTTAAAGAGATTCCTGAAATAACAATTAAACAGAGAGAATATGAGAAGTATCTGAATGGTGTAAAAATAGATACTGATAATATGGATGGAATATATAGAATTTATCAAGATGATAAATTTATTGGAATCGGAACAATAAAAAATGAATTATTAAAAAGAGACATAATTA
>ERZ780148.2553-NODE-2553-length-10339-cov-10.235803_pt1 | contig 10339 bp, 8 predicted proteins | sample MGYA00510984_ERZ780148 | MGnify/ENA primary metagenome ERZ780148 (study PRJEB29588, sample SAMEA2160902) | human gut metagenome | biome: human gut; feature: human-associated habitat; material: faeces | place: Denmark | collected 2008/2010 ...
CTTCTCGATATCGATCTTAGAATCAAAACAAAAAGAAAAATAACCAAAAAGGCTTCTAATAAATATAAAAAAAGAGAAGATAAAAAGTATTTGAATGGTCGTACATACGATGACTTTATTAATTATACAGCAGAAAATAAAAATCTAAGCGTTGTTGAAATGGATACGGTCTACAATAATGGTTCTACAGGTCCTTTCATGCAAACATTTAAATTTTTAGACTATTCTTTCATGTTTATCGTCTATCAAGAAGAAAAAACGGCGAAATCAATGGTCGAAGGCGTCGATTTTTTAGAAAAGATCTTAGGGGAAGACCTTTTCAGTGAAGAAGTTGCCATTATAAAGACTGATAGAGGAAGTGAATTTTGTGATGCTGAAGGGTTTGAAAAAGAAGAAAATGAATCAAGACGTACACGAATCTTCTATTGTGATCCAATGGCTTCTGGTCAAAAAGGAAGTTTAGAAAACAATCATAAAGAAATCCGCTATATTTGTCCAAAAGAAAATGATTTAAAAGATTTAGTAAATGGAAAAATAAATGTAGAAACAGATGATGGATTTTTACATAATAAAACTATTTATAAAATAAAGGGGGACAAGAAATGATAGAATTGCTTGCTCCAGCAGGAGATTTTGAAAGATTAAAATTTGCTTTTTTATATGGTGCAGATGCAGTTTACTTTGGTGGTCAAAATTACTCACTTCGAGCTAATGCAAAAAATTTTGATTTAGATGATATCAAAAAGGCTACAGAGTATGCTCATAGTTTAAATAAAAAAGTATATGTTACGGTAAATATTGTATTTCATAATGAAAACCTTGATGGTTTAAAGGATTATTTATTATACCTTGAAAATGTTAATGTTGATGGAATTATTGCAAGTGATATTGTAGTTCTAAAAATGATTAAAGATTTAAAACTTAAAACAAAGGTAATTCTTTCTACTCAAGCAAGTACACTTAACTCCTTTACTGCAGAGTTTTATAAAGACTTTGGTGTAGACCAAATAGTTCTTGCAAGGGAGGCATTAACAAATGATATTAAAGCTATAAAGGGTAAAACTGGTCTTGAACTTGAATGTTTTGTCCATGGGGCAATGTGTATGAGCATTTCTGGTAAATGTATTTTATCTTCGTTTATGACAGGAAGAGACTCTAACAGGGGTGGATGTGCTCAAATTTGTAGATGGGTTTTTAATGAAGATAAAACTCCATTTACAATGACACCAAAAGATTTAAATATGATTGAAAATATCAAAGAAATGATTGATTTGGGAGTTACTACATTTAAAGTCGAAGGTAGAATGCGTTCTATATACTATATTTCTACAGTTATACTATGCTATCGTAAAATTATTGATAAAATATTAAATAATAATTTAACTGAAAAGGATAAATCATATTATTTAAAAATTCTTAATAGGGTTGCAAATAGAGATAGTGCTCCACAGTTTTTTAAAAACCTTCCCAGTGTAAATGATCAATATTATAATTTGCGTGATGAAGAAAGTAATCAAGACTTTTTAGGTATTGTTAAATCTTATGATGAAAATACTCATATTGCTGTAATCGAAGAAAGAAATTTCTTTAGAAAAGGGGATAATATTCAGTTTTTTGGACCTAATACAGAAACTTTTGATTATACAGTAAACGAGATATATAATGAGAATGATGAATTAATTGAAAAAGCAAATATGCCTAGAATGATAATCAAGTTAAAAGTTGATAGGCATTTAAATGAAAATGATTTATTAAGAGTCAAAATAAATTAATCAGTATGTAAAAATACTGATTTTTTATATTTTACATTACTTTACAATTATATATGTAAATACTTTACAAAAAATAATTTGCCTAATATATGCCAAAAATTAGGTATTTTTTATATTTTTTTAAAAAACTTTTCAAAAAAAGGAGGAAATCAGAAATTTTCCGGTAATAAATATATATGAAAGGAGGATTTTATGATTAAGAAATATTTAAATACTTTTCTAATAAGTTTTGTTATATTACTTATTATTATTCAGTATGGATTATTTGCTTATTTTTACTATGTAAAAGACTTTAAAAGTGATAATATTAATCAAACTCAAGAGGTTGTTGAAACCTTTAAGAATGATTCTAATGAAAAAGAAAAACTTTCAGAGTTTTATGTAGAAATTAAAGGTGCTGTAAATAGTCCTGGAGTATTTAAGGTAACTAGTGATAATATTATTAATGATGTTATTAATATGGCTGGTGGTTTAAAAAATAATGCTTATACTAAAAATATTAATTTAAGTAAAAATGTTTCAAAAGAAATGGTTGTTTATGTATACACAAATTATGAATATAGTTTACTTAATACTGAAGAGAAACCTTATGAATGTAATTGTCCAAAACAAGATATTTCTGTCTGCACTGATAAGGGAGCATCAATTATAACTAGTGATGAAGATAAACCCGAAGAAGTTCCTAATAGTAAAAGTGAAACGGAAAATAATAAAGTAAATATTAATACCTCTACAAAAGAAGTACTTACATCATTATCAGGTATAGGAGATGCTAAAGCTCAAAATATTATTGACTATCGTAATGAAAATGGACTATTTAAATCTATCGAAGATCTTAAAAATGTAACAGGCATATCAGAAAAGTTATTTGAACAAATCAAAGAGTTTATTACAATATGAAAAAAGTTTTAAACTCTTTCCTATTTTATTTAATAATTGGAACAGAACTCGGCTTTCAGGAGATGAATATTCTTTTTTACTGGTCAGATTTTCTAACAGAATATATTGTTTTAGTACATATAGATAATAGAAATCATGTAATGCTATTATAGTGGCATTGGTTAATGTGTTTTTAATGTGTTGGATGACAGTTGATTTTCCACAGTAATTACTATTTTAATATCAACACATGTTTCATAAACAGGCCTCGCAATTGTTTTGCATATAATAAAATTGTTCGTTAGATGAATTCCTAAAAAGAAAGCGAAGAAAGAATTACTCCGTTGCCGGAAGCATCATTTGTATATTTTGCAAATATACCTTCTGTTTGGAGCAGCAAGAATTGTGATATAATTTATCTTGAGTATAGAAATACCGGGAGGATTATTGTTACATAGCCTGAAAGATATAAATCTTTCATACCAATCATAAATCAGGCTCAAAACATGGATGATCATCTGTTCATTCGCAGGTGGAAATGCTGAGATTATCTTCATTTTAAATGCCTCAGCGATAAAATCCGGTTGTTCCTTTTCTCCTTTCATCTATCGCTGAAACTCCCTGCCCATAGGCGTTCCGGCTATGAAGGGGCTCCTGTCATTGCTCTGTCAGCCTCCTTTCAGCCTGCTCTTTCACATTTTTTGTGAAGGAATAAAACGATACGGGCTGAAATGGAAGTGAGGGGAAATGGTTTCAGATTTAACCGGCTGATTTTCTGTGCATATTACATAAGATGACAGGATGAGGGGAAAAGGGAGCGTATCGGATTAGTGGGGGAGTAATACACGGAACAGACTAGGTCTGTAAGCTGAACAGGCTAAGTCTGTGCACTGAACAAGCTGGCGTGTTTTAAAAACGTATAGTTGTTTTTTAAAAGCCTGAAGATGTTTTCTTAAAAGTTGAAGACGTATTTTTTAAAGCTCAAGGTGTATTTTAAAAACATAAAGGCGTATTCAACAATAACATTAGTAACGTATAAGCCCCAACATTAGTAACGTGTCAGCTCGTATGTTAGTAACGTGTAAGCCCACACGTACATAAGCATCGGGTCACACATACGCAAGCATCGGCCTACACATACGTATGTATTGCGCCCTGTATCCATTGAATTTTGCACCAAGTTCCATTAAATCTTGCACCAAGTTTCATCGAATCCTGCACCAAGATCTGCCATATTTCCGCCCCCTCTTGACAAACGCCTTTTTATGTTGTATATTTGTAGTTTGCCAAACTTAAAAAAGTAACTCATGAATGTATTCGCTACTCTCAAAACAGTCTTCTTCGGAAGCAAATTCCTGTCAAGCCCTGTTCCTATTGACGGAACACCGCGTCGTGATCTCGTATCCGCTCTCAACGGGCTGATGCCGCTTTGCCGGACTATACCCGGCGTGCGTCTGGCGCTGGATATCCGCGAGGGCCAAGTAGTTCTGGCATTGAACTGGACTCCGCGCACCGACGGGAATGCTCCCACGGGCAGTTACCACTACATCGTGTCGGACGAAGACGGAGTAAGAGAGATGGCCGACTCACAGGTTCTTCTCACTGAAAACGGTAAGGATAACCTGCCGGGGAGTATGGACGATTCTCGGACACATCCGACAGTCTCAACTGAAAAGACAGAGAAGGATTCCGCTCACTTGAAAAAAGATGTTCAGAAAAAAGCGGAACCAATCTCCTCAGAAGATACTGGCAAGAAAGCGAAATCACATACCCTGATGCAGGAAGTGACCGCTTTCCTCACCTCCCGCTACCGCTTCCGGTTCAATGTGCTTACTGAAGAAACTGAAGTGGCAAGTGTAGAAAACAACATTCCCGATACTCATCTGCGTTACACCAAGGTGGACGAACGATGGATGAACTCACTAAGTCTGGAGGCTATTGAAACGGGCATAGACTGTTGGGACAGGGACATTCAACGCTTTGTGCGCTCACGCCGCATCAGTGAATACCATCCCTTTACTGCCTATTTTGAGCAGCTTCCCGAATGGGACGGCACGGACCGGGTGTCCGCGTTGGCACGCAGGGTGTCCGACGACCCGGTATGGGTGAACGGTTTCCACCGTTGGATGCTGGGACTCTCTGCCCAATGGATGCAGCTCAATCCGGATAACAACCGCGCCAACAGTGTGGCTCCCCTGCTGGTGAGCAGTCGCCAGGGATTGGGGAAAAGTACGTTCTGCCGTCTGCTGATGCCCGATAGGCTGAAATCCTACTACACGGAAAGTTACGACCTAAGCTCCCCGGCATCCGCCGAAGCCAAGCTGGCTGCCTACGGATTAATCAACCTGGATGAATTCGACAAACTAGGTGCGTCCAAAATGCCTTTGCTGAAGAACCTGATGCAAGCCTCCGCACTGAATATCCGCAAGGCTTACAAACACAGCGCTTCATCGCTTCCCCGTATTGCCTCGTTCATCGGCACCAGCAACCGGGAGGATTTGCTGGTAGACCGCACCGGCTCACGCCGCTTTCTTTGCGTCAGTCTGAAGCATGCCATAGACTGCACCACGTCCGTAGAGCATAAGCAATTGTACGCCCAGCTTAAAACAGAACTTCTATCCGGTGAACGAAGCTGGTTCAATAAAGAAGAGGAACAGACTATACAGCAACATAATGCCCTATTCTACAAGCATGTACCCGAAGAAGAGGTGTTCCGCCTTTGCTTTCGCTTTGCTACAGAAGAGGACAATCCGCAGGAAGTGCTTAGCCTCTCCGCCACCCAACTGTTTGAACGTATGAAGGCCGCCCATCCTTCGATCATGAGAGGGATGACCGCCTACAGCCTGAGCCGTATCCTGCCCCAGCTGGGCGAACGGGTACATACCACCAAGGGAAATGTATACCGGGTGGTAGAATGTTAACTTTCAATTAATTGAGAATTTATCTATGGAAATGAGATTCCCGGTATGGAAGTCGATTAGACGCATTCACACTCTCAAGCATATATTGTCAAGAAGTGTGAATGCCCTTTTCTAGTATATGAATGGGTCATCCGGCATCATAATGAGCGCTGCATACCAAACGTATTTTGTATTTCACCGTACTCCCTGCCTGTAAAAATTTGGATGAGGTTTTAAATCCGAATGCATATATGCTCCCGTTATGATCATATACATACCGTTTCTCAATATCCAATAACGGGTCTCCGTTTCTTAATCCCTCTATGGTTTCATTCAGTTCATCCAGTGATGATCCGCTGAACGTCTTATGCAATATTTTTGCCTCCTCTTCAGTCGGAAGATGCCATCCGTCTGCTTCCTCCTCCTGTATGATATTCCGCACATCGGAAGCGAATCCACTCCACTCATCCAGACTCATCAACAAAATATCCGCCCCTGTGGAACTTGCATTCTCTATGCCAGCTACAATACCGCCGTTCCAGATACCGCCAATTTCGGGTAGCCCGGAAAGATCCGGATTAATGGAAGGCGGCTCACTACCGCCATTACCTTCATCAGCACCGCCAAAATTGAATTTGATGTCTACCGGAGCCTTCCATTCACCTGATATCAAACTGCCCCCTACCGTGACATCACCCGAATAGCTACCCCCGATATTCAATGGCACGTTCGCTTCCGGCTTTCCTTTGAAAGTGTATCCAAACGTCTTTGTCTGACTATTATCTTCCAAGGTTATGGAAAAAACGGTCTGAGAGCCGCTCCCCGGAAAAATATAAAAAGGCTTTGCACTCCAAATTCCACCCGGCTCAGACTCACAAATAATTTCCGTACTCTTGTCTTTGCCGGAATACTCCCTTGTAAACGACAGGGAAGAATATAAAGGCGAAATCTGCAAACTCACCTTTTTAACGTTTGCCGGTATATCTTCCAAACTGATATTGACTAAAGATACAGCATAATAGAGGGTTACAGAAACAGATATATTTTTCTTATTGGCAATTGTCACAGTTGAAGTGCCCATCATTAGCGCGCGTGAGCTTCTGTTATTTTCTTTCATAACAATTACATCATCAAGGCTAGGATCTTTCGGAACGATATATTCCTCTCCCAAACCGGCTATTGCAACAATAGTATATCGGGCAGGAGGTAACTTCATTTCAATCTGGGCGTTATCTGTCATTTTCAGACTGGCAGAACAGCTGCCGTCCTCTGCAAACGCATAGATATAGGCCGGATAATTAATCTGGGATTCTCCGCTAGACCTGGCAGATATCTTTAAAGGAAGATTTGTTTGCGAGACTCCGTCTTCATCGTCTTCTTCATCATACATCGGGCGTTGGCAAGAAACAGCAGACAGCAGCAATAGAAACAGAAGCACCTTTAATTCGGTTAATCTATAATTCATAACATATTATTTGTTTGTGGGTTTATTTCTTCTCCATTTATAACTATATCCTCTTCTTCATTTCCCGGAGTCCAACCCGAAATACTTCCTCCCGTTATAATTACATTTCCGTCTTTTACTACAATATTGTATTTATGAATACATCCGGACAATAAGCCCGGAGACAGGTCGTCTCGTCGTGTTATGTAATATTTGTTGTTACGGGTATATTCAATGGTGAGATTAACAGAATGGTTTTTCACGGCTTTCGGATCAATGTTTCCGTCATTCTCGCCCCCGTTCAGGATAAAATAAAAAGAAACATCCTGATTGTTCATGGTGTGTGACGGAGTAATCTGGAAGGTTTCCTTGGGAGTTTCGCTGATGGTGATGCTGTTCGTTTCAAAGGAGTAGTATCCTTGGGTCGTCAACCCATTTCCTTCAAGTCTGATTTTGTCAATAACGGCCTGTGCCATATCTCCTTCACCCTTTATGTTTATCTTTAATAGTGACAAAACGTGCTTAAATGAATAATCGCCCGAAAAGGCCACATTGCCAAGGTCGGTATCGTAGGAAAGCTTCCTGGATGCTACTAGAAAGTCATATTGGTCAATATTTTCCCAAGTCCCGTTCTGGCTGTCGAGAGAAGGCATTTTTATATTTTCCTTACTTTCGGCTTTGGAACCGGAGTGGGGATAATATGCGTAAAAAGTATGTTCCTGGTTTTTATCTTTCCAAAAGACACTCTTTTCTGTAGTCCAGGAAGTTCCATCGAATATCCAGCGGACGGCGCTGTCATTGTCCATAAAAACACCTATATCATCGGTTTTACTAAAACTAGCGATGGCATTTTCATGATCTTGCAAGTAGCGTGCTCCGGAAACTGTTTTCCCGATTCTTGCCATAATGGATACCGTGTACTCTTTTTCTTGTGATTGCTCTAATTCCTCACTACCTTGGCAGGCAGAGAAGTACATGAACGTCAATAGCGATACATACAATGATCTTTTCATTCTTTTATTTTATAATAGTGAGGGACAAAACATCAGCTTATCCGTTAAAATTAAAATGAGGACAAGTTGAATTGGTCGAGGATTAAAGCATGTCTGCTTATTGTCGGTAAGAAATTAAACTTGTGTTCGGCTGCGAAAATAATTCATTCTTAGCAAAAAGAAAAACAAAATGATAAAAAGATGAAAATTAAATGTGTTATGCCGGCAACAGCATGAACATTCTTACCGGTATATTCCCATAAAAAATAGTGGAAGGCAATCTTTTGTTTAACGCTTTAGGCTGACTATGACTAAATCTTACCTGTAAATTATTTCCTTCCATTCTTCCACAGTACGTGTAAGGGAAGAAAAATTCACCCCGATACAGACTATTTTACGGTTATCGGTCAAATAAGATCGGGCATAGCCTTTCTCTGCTATTTGCTGTAAAGCCTCCTCTGCTGTTCCGTCCATCTTGAATTCGAAAATGTAAACATATTCGTCCATTTCCAATATGCAGTCCACTCGTCCGAAGCTCTGGCGATTCTCACAATGGATTGCACGGCAATAAACTCCTATCAAACGGAGAATCAGATAAAAAGTGTATTGGAAATGTTTCTCAGTCATATCCAATTCCTTCAAGGAAGCGTGAGAGTCATACGGGATGCTTGCAAGAAAGGCGGTCAGAGAATCACAAAAAGCGGAGGTGTTCCCTTGCTCAAGGCAAGTAACAGCATCGATAATCCAGCTGTTGACCTCTCCACCTCCGGGTTTCAAATAATGTGCTGCCAATACGGACAAGAACCCTTTACGCACCTCATTATTGGGAAAATCGAGCAGATAAGTTCCCATACGTCTATTATATTCTTTAATAGTGAGATATCCGCTCTGATAAATCATGGGTAGAGGCTGTTCCACATCAGCCTTATAATCCACAAACAAAGAGGGAACATAATAACGTCCGGCAAGTTCGTTTATCTGCTCGCGGCTGTGTTGCAGCAGACGAACCAAATAGGTGGGAGTACCTGTAGAGAACCAGTAATCACGAATTGCCATACTGTCAAAAGCATTAAGAATGCTGAACGGATTGTAAATGTCGGTCATCCTCTCTCCAAAATGATATCCGTCATATTGCCGTCTGAGAAGTTCCTTCATTTCTTTCACTGTGTACTGATATTTAGCAGCCAACTGTATGGTGGGTTCTTCGAAAAATGCTTCCAGCTCATTCTGGGTGATACCGCACAAGGCTTCGTACCGTTCATCCATACTGATATCCTTAGGCTGGTTAAATCCACTGAAAACACTTACTTGGGAAAACTTTGTTACTCCGGTCAACAATACGAATCTCAAGTATTGATCGGCTCCTTTAAAGGTAGAATAAAAGGATTTCAATATTTCCCGGTTATGGTTCTCCAACAGAACTTGCTTTCCATAATCATCATAAAAACAAGCTTCCGTATCTAATACATCCAAAATAGGTTTGTCATATTCATCAATCAGAACCACCGCACGCCGCCCTGTCTGTTCATAAGCCCGGCGAAGTATTTCAATGAAACGGGTTCCTATGGTTGTATAATTGGGATTCTTGCCATAAATATCTTCCCAGTTCCCTAAATAGCCTTCAATGGTAGCCTCCAGAATTCCGGGTTGTGTATACAGTCCTCCATTAAAGTCTATACGGAAGATAGGATACTCATACCAGTCCTTTTCCAATCCGTCGATTTCCAGTCCGGCAAACAAATCTTTGCGTCCCTGGAAATAACAGGCAAGGGTACTTACCAGCAGGCTTTTGCCAAAACGGCGTGGACGGCTCAAGAAATAAGTCTTGCCTTGTGTTACCAAGTTGTAAATCAAACCGGTCTTATCCACATATACATAGCCATCTTCACGGATTTGGTCAAAACTCTGTATTCCAATAGGGTATTTCATATTTTGTTGCGGTTCTAGAATGAATGATAAAACAAAGATATTAGTAAATGACAAACAAAGCAAATAAAGGATTTGTTTTTTCTGCTTATGACAAGTTTTTCCGTTTCTTATTAATGGATAATCGCCTGTTTCTGTCCATATATATTGGCATTCTGTCCTTTAAAGGATACTTTGAAAAGTATTTAGAATCTATCTATTCTGCAATAAGATATACTTCTTCTACTGAATTTGCTATATCATTGTTTGTCAGTGTTATACATATTATCTAATGTGTATTAATATCTTTATACCATTGTAGTTTTGTATATTCTTCATTCAAGTCATTAAGTTCTCTCTGCATGATAAAAGTGGTCATACCTGAAAAGGCGGTGATAGGGAATGTTCCTTCTTCCGTAGCATAAAAAGGAGTATTTCTTTTGTAAA
>ERZ780148.2560-NODE-2560-length-10326-cov-6.338721_pt1 | contig 10326 bp, 9 predicted proteins | sample MGYA00510984_ERZ780148 | MGnify/ENA primary metagenome ERZ780148 (study PRJEB29588, sample SAMEA2160902) | human gut metagenome | biome: human gut; feature: human-associated habitat; material: faeces | place: Denmark | collected 2008/2010 ...
CCAGACGGGGAGCCCGTTCGTGTCGATGCGCGAAAGATCCGCAAGACCGTCGCCGAGATGGACTATGCCCGCGGTATCGGGGTCACTGAAATGCGTCTCGGCAGCGCGCTGCATGAGCGCAGTCCTGCCGTGAGAATCGGAAAATACGATGAGCTTCATCTTTCTTTCATTTTGCGGCGCAGCGTCACACGCCGGCTCTCAGCTCCGCAGCGCCGTCGAGCGCGCTGCCCATAATGGCTCCGCGCGGCGCGGAAAAGAGGAATCTGCCCGGCTCAACGTCTATTTCAAGTCGGTCGAGCTCGTGTATCTCGCCGTCAACGCAGACCGCCTGCGTTTTGTCGAACTCAAACACGGCGTGGCGGCAGCTCACATATTCGCAGAGCGTGTCAGCCGTTTTTCTGTCGGGCAGCGTTCCGTCCTTATAGTATTTGACCACGGTAAGGAATTTCAGTCGCGTGACGTTCTTTACCTTTATAATATTCACCTTGCCGTCCGACAGCTCCGCCATCGGCAGCGCATCAAAGCCGCCGCCGCAGTAGGGTCCGTTTGCCACGGCGCAGAGGAGAAGACTGTAATGCTCGGGCTTGCCGCCGTCAACGCTCAGCGTAAACGCCGCACCCGGCTTGCGTATCAGCGTTTTCACCAACGCGAAGATGTATGCCAGACCGCCAGGCACCCACGGCTTGCGCTTGATGCGTGCAGCCTCCTTCACGACCTCGCAGTCGAAGCCGATATTTATCATGTTGGCGGAATATTTCCCGTTGTATTTCACGGCGTCGATCGGCATTGCGGTGCCGTTTATCTGTGCTTCGATATCAAAATAAAGCTCTGCGGGCGTGCAACTGCGGCAGAAGTCGTTGCCCGTGCCTATCGGTATCACGCCGACCTCGGCACCGTCTATGCGTGCCGCGCCGTCAAGCACCTCGGATATCGTCCCGTCGCCGCCGCAGGCATAAAAACGGCACTTCTCGCCGTAAAACATGCCCCCCTCGGCGCACTCGCGCAGAATAAACTCCGTGGCGTCGCCCGGAGCCTGCGTTATGTATATAAAGTAGTCCGCTCCCAGTCTTTTGCACTCGGATTCCAGCTTTGAACGAAGCGGAGCGATCTCGTCGCCCTTACCGGCAGCGGGATTCAGTATAAACACATGCCTCATGAAAATATACGCCTTTCTTGGCAATCTGCGGCGAAGACCGTGAGTATGCCGCGCCGCCGTCGGCAGCGTGCTTTTTCACAACACCGTCGGGCACTGTACGCCCGTGCGGGATCAACACAGCAGTTCATCATTTTATTATATCATTTCGGCTTCTGTTTGTCTACCGTTTGAATTAATTTTTTGTGTTAATTAATTCTTTATTTATTTTTATCTTATTAATATTACAAAAGTACTTAAATTTCTCATTCTCTGAATATTCTAGTTCTACTTTAAGCTCAGATCCAATTTCTTTTTCCTCTATACTTGTATTTTCCAAAGCCATTTTACTTGCATTAGAATAAGCTCTTGTTAGTCCTCCCGCTCCTAATAAGATTCCTCCAAAATACCTTGTAACTACTATTAAAATATTTTGTAATCCGATTTTTAGTTATAATATTTAAAATAGGCTCTCCTGCTGTCCCCGAAGGTTCGCCATCATCACTCATCTTAACAGTAGTTTGGCCATCTTCTAAAACACTAAATGCAAAACAATGGTGTTTTGCATCATAATATTTCTTTCTTATTGCTTCAAGTTTTTTCTCTGCTTGCATTTTATTTTCTATAATGTATGCATTAGCAATAAATCTTGATTTTTTCTCTATTAACTCGGCTGAAGAATCTTCTTTTATCATTTTAATTATTTCATTCATAAATATTTTCCTTTTTTATAAACCTGCTGTATATCCTGTAGAATATGCAATTTGCAGGTTAAAGCCTCCCGTATAGGCATCAACATCTATTATTTCACCTGCAAAAAATAGTCCTTCTACAATTTTAGATTCCATAGTCTTCGGATTGATTTCCTTTACATTTATACCACCAGCTGTTATAATTCCCTCTTCCAATGGTCTAAATCCAGATATTGTTACATTAAACTTCTTTAATAATTCTACTAATTTTAGTCTTTCTTCTTTTGTAACTTCATTTACTTTCTTATCTTCATCTATCCCAGATAAATCAACTATTACCGGTATTAACTTCTGTGGTAGTAAAGCATCTAAACTATTCTTGAACTCTTTATTTTTATTTGCAGAAAAATCTCTTTGAATTCTTAAGTCTAATTGTTGTTCAGATAAAGCTGGCTTTAAATCTATTTCTAATGTAATTTTTCCATTTGCAAGTAGCTCTTCCACATTTTTATATCTTAATAAATGGGCAGAAGAACTTAAAATAGTAGGACCAGATACTCCAAAATGAGTGAATATCATTTCTCCAAAATCTTCATATATCTTTTTATTTTTTTCCTCATCTATCAATCTTATTGCTACATTTCTTAAACTTAATCCCTGCAATTTCTGGCAAATCTTTATACTTCCTTTACTTGCTGTTAATGGAACTAATGAGGGCTTTATTTTCGTTACTGTATGGCCTAATTGCTCTGCCATCTTATATCCATCTCCAGTAGAACCTGTTAATGGATAAGTTGCTCCTCCTGTAGCAAGTATTATCTTATCAGCATATAGAGTTTTTTCAATATTTTCTGAATTTAGATATTTTACTCCTTCAACTTTATTATTTTTTACCATTATCTTTGTTACTTTAGAATTTAACTTCACATTTATATGTAATCTAGTAATCTCCCTTTCAAATGCTTTTTCAACATCTAAAGATTTATCAGACTTTGGAAATATCCTGTTTCCACGCTCTTCTTTTACACTAACACCATTTTTCTCAAGGAAGTTTATTATATCCTTATTAGTATAATTTTGGAATGCACTATACAAAAACTTTCCATTACCAGGAATATTATTAATAAAATCATTTATATCAATACTACTAGTTATATTGCATCTTCCCTTACCTGTAATTAGTAACTTTTTACCTAATCTATTATTTTTTTCTATTATAGTTGTTTCATTCCCATTTTGGGCTGATGTAATCGCCGCTAGCATTCCAGCAGGACCTCCACCTATTATTATAACTTTCATAATCTTTCCTCTCTTACTCGCTAAGTAGAGCTAATACCGCTTCTTCCAATCCAAGCTTTCCATATTGATACGTTAGCCCTCCTTGCTGATATGCAACAAATGGTGCACGTAATGGAGCATCGCAGCTTAATTCAATTGATGAACCTTGAGTAAATGTTCCAGCTGCCATTATAACTTGATCCTCATATCCGGGCATATCTCCAGGCTCTGGTAAAGAATTAGAATCTATTGGAGAACCCTTTTGTATTCCTTGACAATATTTTATTAATTTTTCTCTATTATTAAACTCAATTAATTGAACTATATCTACTCTTTCTTCATCAAACTCTGGATCTACTCCATAACCCAACTCTTTTAAAACTTTACTTGTTAGCATAGCAGTTTTCACACTTGCATTTACTGCACTTGGTGCAAAAAACAATCCTTGATACAAACTCTTATTTATTCCTAATGTTGGACCTACTTCTTTTCCTTCTCCTGGAGCTGTAAGCCTTTCTCCTGCAAGCTCTACTAAATCTTTCCTTCCTGTTATATAAGCTCCATTTGGTGCAATTCCTCCACCTAAATTTTTTATTAAAGAGCCAACCATAACATCTGCTCCTACTTCAATAGGTTCTTTCTTTCCTACAAATTCGCAATAGCAGTTGTCTACCATTATTATTACGTTTTTGTCTACTTCTCTTATTGCTTTTATTGCTTTTTCAACTTTTTCTAATGATAAACTTTTTCTTAATGAGTATCCCCTCGACCTTTGAATCTCTATTAATTTTATTTTTTCATTTTTTAATGTTTCTTTTATTTTTTCATAATCAAAATCATTATCTATTAAATCAATTTGCTTATAATTAACTCCAAATGATTTCAAAGAACTGTTATTTTCTTTTATACCTATTACCTCGTGTAATGTATCATATGGAGCACCATTTATGCTAAGCATTGTATCTCCTGGTCTTAGAAAGGCAAATAGTGCAACTGTTAAAGCATGTGTGCCAGATATAAATTGGCTTCTTACTAAACTATCTTCTGAATGGAATATATCTGAATATACTTGCTCTAATTTATCTCTTCCCATATCGTTATATCCATATCCTGTAGTAGTTCCAAAATGCATATCAGATACTCCATTTTTTCTAAATGCATCTAAAACTTTTCTACTATTATATTCACAAATTTCATCTGCTTTTTTAAACTGTTCTTTCAATTTCTCTTCTGCTTTTATTATTAAATCTTCTACTTCTTTTCTATCCATTGTATTTTCCTTTCTCTATTTATTTGTAAACAAATCTAATTCATAGCTTGTACTTTGCTTATAATATTCTCCTATAAATGTTGGGTTTACATCTTCTAAGCTGTAAGTCGGCTCCTTTATTACTTTTCCGTCTTTACTTACAACTCCCCATTTATTGCCATCTTTTACTGCTCCATAACCATATTCATTTATATCAAGTGCAAAATCATATTTAAAATCAACTATAATATTTCCAGCATTATCAACATATCCCCATTTTCCGTTTTCTTTTTTGGCAAATATATTATTAGATTTTAATACATCTTTTGCTTCTTTTTCATTTCCATCAAAGTCCATATATTCTATTGAATCTTCAGATAAGATTTTCACATAATTATTTTCTATATAGATATGTGCATTCTTTGTTTCACTCACCTTATTCATGTTTTTATTATATATTTCGCTCGTGTTTGAATTTGCATATATAGCTTGTACAATATTTGTTCCAGTTATATTTTGTATAACATCATAATTATTAGCAATTACACTATTTCCTGTATAATCTATAATTCCCATTTTTCCATCTTTTGTGCATATAAAATATTTATCAAATGCATATTCTATATAGTTATATTCGTTGTTTACTAATACATTACCATTACTATCCAATACACCATAATTTCCATTTAAATCTATACTTACATAATAGTTTGGTGATTTAGTTGGAGTTATATTAGTATAGTTGCAATCTTTTTTGATATTTCCATTTGCATCAAAGGTTAAAAGTTTACCATCTTTGTGAGCCGTAATTATTGTTCCTGCAAAAGTTATGTCATCATATTGTATTGGCAAAATCATATTTCCATACAAATCATACATACCGTATTTTGCAATTTTTTCTATTGCAAGAACTTGGTTTGTATTATCATATTCGATTGAATTATACTCGTTATTTATAACTTTTTGCATATTTTTATAAAGTCCATATCTACCATTCTCCACTGTTATAAGATATGCATCTTTATCATTTTTAATTTCTGTTAACCTTCTTATTGAGTTGTACTTGCATTCTAATATTTCTTTTCCTGTTGAGTCAATATAGCCATATCTATATCCTTCATCTGTTTTTATATTTACTATATACCCAGCCTTTTCATACTTTGTTTCTTGATTATAATAACCATCCGTTGAAATAGAATCATAATCATTTTTTATAATTTCATTTCCACTTATATCTATAACGCCATATTTTCCATCTTTAGAAACCTTTAATTGATCATCTCTATAAGATAAAGTTTCAATTGAATCATATATAGGTTTTGTTACTTTTTTTCCATTTACTGTAATTATTCCCAATTTATCATTTTCTTTATATGTTAATATGCTTGTTTCGTAGCCCCAAGTATTTGATGTATTATTATTTGGAATAGCCATCACATTTGTATAATTTGTGTATAATTCCTCTCCCTTATCATTTAAAACTTTTGAAGAATAAGTTTGTGAAGATGAATTATAATCAAATAAACAAACAAAAATTGGCTTTTCCGGATTTGGAATTTGTATATATTCATATTCAGGATTTACAATTATCTTTCCTTCTCTATCTATAACTCCAATTTTGTCATTTTCTGATAATAGAAAATAGTTATATTGTGCTATTTGATCTTGGGTAATTTTTATCTTTCTATTTTTAATTATTACTACAGCAACTACAATTAACAGTAATACTATTAGAATCAATACAATTTTTTTAGTTAATACCTTTTTATTTCCGCTTCTCTTGCTGCTTTTATTTTTTACACTTTTTCTTATATCATTGTCTATTTGATTACTCATATCCTCATCCCTTCTTATGTGTTCATTTTACAAATAATTATATATTTTAGTTTATTTAATGTCAATTAATTCTATATCAAAATAAAACTCTACACCGTCTTTTTTATTAATCACACCATATTCACTGTTGTAGCTATTCATTATTGCCTTAACAAGCGATAATCCAATACCAGTACCGCCATCGTTTCTATTTCTTGAAGAATCTATTTTGTAAAATCTACCCCATATTCTTTGAATATTGTCCTCTGATATATTATCACCAGTATTAAATACTGATATTCTCACTTTTTTATTATTTTCATTTATATCAGTTTTTATTACAATCTCTTTCTTTCCATTTATCTCTTTCACATGTTTTATTGCATTTGTAAAATAATTTGTAAAAACCTGATCCATGTAAAATTCATCTGCATATACATAAATCGGATTAGTATTTTCAAACTGTACTTGTGCACCAGTTTCTTCAAGCATCACATTGCATTTTCTAATAACCTCCTGTATAAGTTCACATATATTAAATTTTGTATTATTGAAATCACGTTTTCCATATTCTATTGTCATTAGCTCTAATAATTGTTTTACCAGTTTGTCCATTTTATTTGATTCATCCAATATTACTTCTGCATAATATTTTTTCGATTCCTCATCAGTATTAACATTTTCAATCAATCCTTCTGCATAACCTTGTATCAAAGCTATTGGTGTTTTTAATTCATGTGAAACATCTGATATAAATTGCTTTCTCATTTCATCTATTTTCGATTTTTCTTCTATATCTTTCTCCAATTGATTGTTATTTTTTCTTAACTGCTTTATCGTTTTTTCTAATTTATTTGACATTTCATTTATACTTTTTCCAAGTTCATTTATTTCATCATCAGAGTCTGTAACTCTATATTTTTCACTAAAATCTAGGTTAGCCATCTTATTTGCAATTTCATTTAATTTTAATATCGGTTTCGTAAATTTCATTGATATTACTGATGAGATTACTGCTGAAACAATAGCAATTATAATTCCCATTATTATTAACAAATTATTAGATATTCTAACACTTTCTTCTATTGCAGCAATCGGCACCTCTATGTATATTAGATAACCATTATCCATTTTTCCTGATAATAATATACAATTTAACACATCATCAGATATTTTAGTTATTGATATCTTTTCTCCTCCATATAATATCCTTCTATGGCTATTTTTAAAGGCTGTGAATTTTGATGAATCCTTGCTTTTATTTATTGCACTTATTAAATTCTGATCTCCTGAATATATAATCACATCATAATCTGTTTCAATTAACAATTCAAAATTATATTTATCTGCAATTGATTTTAATTCATCTGTTTCTATAATCCCATTATTTTTGTATAAATTATTTATTTCTTCATAGCCTCTTCTTACACTATGTACCTTTGAATAAACATAAAAAGATTCCAACACTATGCTATTTGTAAAAACAAGTAGCAGTATTATAAGTGATGTAACTATGCTTAATGTTAAAAACAATCTTACTCTTACCGATTTTACTTTCTTCATTTTAAACTACCTCATATCATAATAAGGCAATCTAGCTTTAATTATTTAGATTGCCTTACAAAGTTATTTTATTTCAAATTTATAACCTATTCCTCTTATTGTTTCTATGTATTTTCCTCTTTTTCCTAATTTGTGTCTTATCTTTTTTATATGGCTATCTATGGTTCTAGAATCCCCATAATAATCGTAATTCCATACATTATTTAATATTTTATCACGCGATAATGCTATAGATTGGTTATCTACTAAATAAACTAAAAGCTCATATTCTCTTAAACTTAAATCTATTGGTTTACCATCTACACTAACAGTTCTACCATCTTTATCAATTTCTATTCCACCATAGTTTTTAATTTCTTTTTCATCTTTACTTGCTCTTTTTAATATAGCTTCTACACGAGCCACCAATATTTTAGGGCTAAATGGCTTTGGAATATATTCATCCACTCCCAATTCAAAGCCAAATAATTCATCTTGTTCCTCTCCTCTTGCAGTAAGCATTATAATAGGAACATTTGATGTTTGCCTAATTTGCCTTAAAACAGACCACCCATCCAGCTTTGGCATCATAACATCTAATAGTATTAGCTTTATTTTGTTTTTATTTTCTTCAAACACTTGTAAAGCCTCTTCTCCATCAGCAGCTTCTAATGAACTATAGTTTTTTTGTTTTAAAAAATCTTTTATTAAGCTTCTCATTCTTTGTTCATCATCAACTATAAGTATATATCCGTTATCCATAAATAATTTCATTCCTTTCCATTATTCTTTTCATCTATGCTACTATTTTACATTATTTATGTGTCTATACCGTGTCCTTCTTTGCTATTAATGCTTTTATTTTTATACCTTGTTCAGAAAACATTTTTTCATGCTCTGTTTCTATATTCTCTTCTCCGCACCAAAAATTGCTTTCCGTTTTTAAATCATAGGTTTTCTTCTCTATCTCAAAACCTGCTTCTTTAAAATATATTATACTATCATTAAATAAGCCATCGTCATCTGTTTTAAAGTAAATCTTTCCACCATCATTCAAGAACTGCTTGTACTTTTCTAGTTGCCTTGTGTGTGTTAATCTTTTTTTATGGTGTTTTCCTCTTGGCCATGGATTACAGAAATTTATGTATATTCTTTCTATATTATCTTCTTTATTAAAAATATTTAATATTCTATCAATATCATATCTTGTTATGTACACATTTTTAGGTTCTTTATTTATCTTTAAATATTCTTCTTCTATTTTTCTTTTTGCAAGTCCCAACATTGCATCCACTAAATCTATTGCTACATAGTTTCTATCCAAATTACATGGTGCTATTTTAGAGATAAATCCACCTTTTCCACAGCCTAATTCTAAGTGAATTGGGCTTTTGTTTTCAAAAAGCCCATTCCACTTTCCTATATATTCTTCAGGATTATCTATATAAAATTTACTTGCTTCTAATTCTGGTCTTGCCCACTTTTTAAATCGTATTCTCATTATTGCCTCATTTTATTTTACATATTCATTTAATGGCTTTGTTCTGTATTGTAAATCTCCCATTTTTTCTGTTGTAACATATCCTGGTTCAGCATTTATTACATCTGGAATTCTATTTACAATAGTTCCACACGTTAATTCAACTGTAGCTGGTTTTGCAACTGTTATTGTTGTATCTGGTTCTCCATATACAGTCCATTCATTCTTATCATATTCTTCTGGTGAATATACTTTTCCTATACATTCACTCTCTATTGTTATTCCTTCTTCTGTTTCAGTTGTAACAACAGCACTCATTCCTGTAGCATCTCCTGCTTTTACTGTTGCACCTAAAGTTGATGAGTAAATATCCTCTTTATATGTTGTTGGTATTGTTACTTGTGTTTGTGATTTTATTGTTAAGCCTAATTTTGAGCATAACCAACCATTTACGTTCCACATATATGAAGGTAAATATTCTCCTGATTCTATTATTTTCTCTCTTTCTTCATCACTTATTCTATCTACACTTGCTACTTGCTTATCAAATTCATCAAGAGTTAGTCCAGAACCATGAGCTTTAGCCAATGCAATTCCATAATCTTCTACATTGTAGCTTGAACTACCTTTAATTTTTGTTATTTTTTGTGTTGAGCCTGCTATAGATGTAATTAATTGTCCCCAATAAATATCTTGGTATCCACTTCCTGATATTGTACATCCTGTTTTCTTAGCCATTTCATCAAGCGCTTTTGTAACTGTAGGATTTGAATTCCATGGATAAAATGCTTCTTCGCAAGTAGTAATTGCATTTATTCCTAATTTCGCACATAGCATCAATGCTTCTTCTACATCTTTTATCAAGCTCATTGTTTCTACTACACATATATCTGGTTTTACTTCTTTTAGCATAGCTTCTGCGTCTTCTAATGATGTAACTTTTACATTCATAGGCTCTTTTCCCATTATAGTTCCTATATCTTTCCCTATAACATTAGGATTAACATCTATTGCGCCTACTACTTCTCCTCCTTTTTCTAGTACATAACGCATAGTGTAAACTGCCATCTTTCCAGTTCCAAATTGAACTACCTTTACTTTTCTTTCCATAAAATACCTCCATAATTTTATTTATATA
>ERZ780148.2562-NODE-2562-length-10319-cov-3.130748_pt1 | contig 10319 bp, 10 predicted proteins | sample MGYA00510984_ERZ780148 | MGnify/ENA primary metagenome ERZ780148 (study PRJEB29588, sample SAMEA2160902) | human gut metagenome | biome: human gut; feature: human-associated habitat; material: faeces | place: Denmark | collected 2008/2010 ...
TTGCACCACAGAATCTGCAATTTACGTTATGGAACTCACGGTTATGGGAGGAGTGCCTATTGGGTAACGACAGAAATCAATCTGTATTCCCGTCATAATTTAAGTACAACTTCTTTGAATGAATTTTAATAGAATCAAATAGATTTTCAAGTGTAATTATGGTAGGATTATGGTGTTAATGAGTTTGACTAATCATATTTACATGAACAGGTGAATGATTGAAATTACAGAGGAGAACAAATAGATGATTTCCATTGATACCAAAAGACTCCATCTTCGGAATGTATTGCAAAATGATGTGGATGTAATATTTGATTATAGAAATAATGAAATATGTGCTCGATATCAGAGAGGACAGGTAAAAGACTATGAAGGAATTGTAAGTTTGATTGAACGCCGAAGAAATGATGATATATCAATTGATTTTCCTTGTATGATAGCAGTAGCACTAAAGGATACAAATGAAATGATTGGTGAAATAGTTGTTATGCCAAAGGATCATACATTTTCTCTCGGATATACCTTTTCTTATAAATATCATCGACAAGGATATGCTTTTGAAGCCCTAACTGTTTTGACTGAACATCTTCACAAGATGGCTCCGGAATGGGAGTTTATTAGTTTTACAGAATGTGAAAATATAGCTAGTATTGAATTGCTTAAGAAATTAGGATATAAGAATCTTGGCTATGTTCCAAGTCTGGATTCTCAAGCATTCGGCAAATGGACTACAATGGACACGGAGGAAGAATTTGCTCATCTGGGCAAATAACTTCTGGTTGCCTAAACACTTATTACCACAATACAACAGAATAACCCACACTGCGTCAGAGTATATAGAAAAAAATCAGCGGCAGATGCCTCCATGGTCACTGCCGCAGGAAAAGGATGGATAAAACTATGAAATTTATTTCCTGGAATGTAAACGGACTTCGCGCCTGCATGCAAAAGGGATTTTTAGATTTTTTCAATGAAGTGGATGCAGATTTTTTCTGTGTCCAGGAGACAAAATTACAGGAGGGGCAGATTGCCCTTGATCTCCCCGGCTACCATCAGTTCTGGAATTACGCCGAAAAAAAAGGCTATTCCGGCACTGCAATTTTTACCAAACACGAACCTCTCTCTGTCTCTTATGGCATTGGTATCCCGGAGCATGACCATGAGGGGCGTGTCATCACATTGGAATACGATGCTTTTTATCTGGTTACCTGTTACACTCCGAATTCCCAGAACGAACTGGCAAGACTTCCTTACCGCATGCAGTGGGAAGAAGATTTTCTTGCCTTTCTGAAAAGGCTCGACGAGGTAAAACCTGTCATTGTCTGTGGAGATCTGAATGTTGCACATGAAGAGATCGATTTGAAGAATCCAAAAAACAACCGCAAAAATGCCGGTTTTTCCGATGAGGAACGTGCAAAGATGACCACTCTGTTAAACTCCGGATTCACAGATACTTTCCGCTATTTTTATCCGGATAAAGAGGGAATCTACTCCTGGTGGTCTTACCGGTTCAAGGCACGTGAGAAGAACGCTGGATGGCGTATTGACTATTTTATCACTTCCAGATGTCTTGACGCAAAGCTGCAGTCTGCCGGAATCCATACGGAAGTGTACGGCTCTGACCATTGTCCGGTGGAACTTGTTGCAGACGTCTGATGCAGCGATAATATGTGTTTTAACGTCATTTCACATAAGAAAAAAAGAAAGAACGTAATCCGCTCTTTCTTTTTTTCTCTTTCAGACTTTTTCTATGATTCTTCACTACTATCTGTTTTTCCTGTATCTCTTTCCTGCTGCAAACAGCGCACCGCATCCTGCACAGAGAATGAGCGTCCATACCATCCACATGGAACTGTCTCCTGTTTTTGGCGATCTGCCTGTCAGAGTGGTATTCACATCCTCATATACCAAGGCATAGGTTGAGAAACCATCCGTTGCAAATGTAAACTGATTCGTGGCTGCATCGTAAGTCCCATCGATCAGTGTTGCCACACCATCATGGATTCTGACGATCCTGTAAGTGCGTTCAATACTGATGTCATGGTTCACAAGGTTCTGCGGAATTGTGATTGCTATATACATTGGTGCGGATAAATCCGTAATCTGGCGATCCGCTCTTCCTGATATCTTCAATATTAAATTAAGATTTAAGTATTGTCCAATCACATTGTTTCCAAGAACACTCTGAATGAGTGCAATCTCTTCTTTTGTTGGTGTCATGCCGGATGCGCTCAAAACAAACTGCGTCTTGTTTCCGGCTTTTACTGCCTTGTTCTCGTCTTCACTTAACTTTGCAAGATTCAGCAGCTGATCCGTTGCACTTGCGATATTGATTGCAGGGACTCCCTCTCCGCTTACTGACTGTGCAGTTATCGCATTATCTGTAGATCCCGCAGCCGAAGAAGCAGCTGTGGAAGATGTATTGGAACTGTTTTCCGTTTTTGCATTACCATTATCCGCTTTCTTTGCTGTTTTCACAATAAAATAAGTTGAGAACTGATTTGTTTCAAAAGTCAGCGTACCATCTTCCGACACAGACGTTGTAAGTTTTGTGAGGTTTCCGTTATGCTCCCTTACAACCTCATATCCTGCCGCCGTGTCATAATCAGCCACTTTTAGATTCATTTTCACAGGCTGGCCAAACTGCGTGACTGGAGTCTCCCAGTTAGTTCCATTTCCCTTGCTGACAATCTGGTCTAAGGTCAGGTTTACTGCTTCTGCACTTACTGCATTTTCTACCTGTGCAAGTGCATTTGTTGTATTTGCATCCGAATCCTCCACGGTAAGACGCAGATTTCCACTTGGAGCCGCATTTGCTCCATTTTCAAAAGAAGCAGAAGATACTTTTGTTGCTGATGTATTAATTTCATCCTGTGTCTGTGTGAAGATTCCTTTAAAATGCACGTTGGTATCCGGCATTTTGAAAGTGAAGGTTGATACCTCCGTCTGTGGTGCCAACGTAACTCCATTGATGGAAGCCCCTGACAACTGATAACCATAATCCGGGATCAACTTAATGGTAACAACATCATCTCTTTTTACCGCAAGATGCCCTCCGCTTTTATCTCCCGAATTATTTGCGAAATTAGAAAATGTCATTTGCGACACATCTTGACCATTGATTTTAATAATTTCCGCTGTTCCATGTTCGATTCTGTCATCTTCCCCATAGGTATCATCATACGCCCATGTAACAGTCAGGCATTTTCGATTGATCTGGATATGCTGAGTACCATTTACCGTGATAGCAGTATCTTCACTGGTTCCTGCGGTCTGCGCTCCATAAAACTGTATCTCATACTCATCCTTCTTTTCCAGCTGTGCATATATGGATACAGATGTAACCGATTCATCCAATAAGCAAACCATTCCACTCTCATCAAATGCTGCTTTATTTTGATTTAACAGATCTGTAAGCGTAACAAACCCGGTATTATCTGGATTTACATATAATTCCAGTCCTGCATATAATTTCATGTTCTGATACGAACTCCATGCATTTCCTTCAAACTGCAAGCTTACCCCTGTTGGCTGTGGCGGATTGCCACCCTGACTTCCACCACCTGCGGAAGTGTCTGTAAACTCAATATGACCGCCTGTAATTTCAATCGGAACACCATCTTTCACTTCTACGCCGTTTGGAATTGCCGCCTTATAAGTGCTACCTTGTGCATAAGTAATTTTAATATATACATTCTCACCCTGAATGGTATATTTATACTTTCCCTGATTATCAGACGCTGTCAGCTCCGATATTTCTTTCCACTCAGCACTTGTACTGTTATCACGATAATTTGTAGAATATTGGATTGTACCATATTTATTTTTGTAAGTATCATCATAAGTCCCATTATCCAATGTAATCTCTACAGAATTACCGCTGCCTTGTCCTCCTTCATTCTCTGCCGACACATTCATCCCCGGCAGGACACCGAATAGCAGTACCAATGTCAGCAGGACACTGACTGCTTTCTTCCACGCCTTTCTCATCTGCTTTTCCTCCTATACTACTTTTTTGTGCAATTTTGTTCTCCCATTTTGGGACTCTTCTCTACACTTTTCCGCTTCCGCCACATACCGTACATTTCTTCGCTCCATGACAGAGAATACAATCATCCGTGATCACACCCTTGCCATGACAAATAGAACACGGCTTTCCATGCGAACCGCCACAGAGTTCGCAGACAATTTTTCCTGCGCCGCCACAATGTCTGCATGCAGAACCATCCGGCTTTCTCCGTCGAAAAAGTTTCCACCGTTTCTGTCCCCATGACTGCTTCTGCATCACGTCTTTCTTCAGAACTCTGTTCGGTCGTTGCGATCGTCTGATCACTCACTTCTTTTCCACAGGAAGTCACAATAAACAACATCACCGCAAGACAAAAAAAGACTCCCAGATCACGCACCTTATGTCTCATTCAAGCCTCCTATCTCCATAAAAGGAATATACTTGAAAAATCTTAACATAAAATTACACGATCCGGGAGTTTACATATGTCTCAATCGTCACGATCAGCCTTTTTTTCCAGTTTCCATGTATAATAAAACTGGATCAGGCCAATCCTTGAATTTGTATCTGTTTTTTTGTTGAGCGATGAAATATATCGATATAACATTGCCGTCGAAATATAAAGCCTATTTGCGATCTCCTGCACCTCCTCATCCGATGCCAAAAGCATTTTCAACACCTCCTGCTCCCGTTCTGTCAGCGCATAGGTATCTGCAAATGCTGAAAAATAATCCTGCTCCTCTTCCTGTTTCCGCTCCTGATCAGGCAATTCCACATCCGTCTGTCCCATCACCGTGTAAATATAAATCGCAATGCTGATCAGCACAAATAACCCGATCGATGCGATCATGATCTTCGTACTGTCGCCGGACCGGATCAGTGCTACTGAAAAACTTCCAATGAGTATGGCGCAGAGATTGTTCACTGCTCTTCCCATGCCAGCCCAAAACTGCGGCACTCTCATATACCCCGCCAGCCGCACAAAACCGGTCGAGAAAAACACAACAAAGAAGCCTGCCGACAGATAAAACACGATCAGCCCAAGCAAAAAAGAGCCGCCGGAAACGATCACAAGTATACACACCGTGGAAAGCAGCGTCACGCAGTACATGATAAGGTTCCTGTATCTGCCTTTTCCATAATCAAACAACACACCTGACACAAGTCCGCTGACCGCCAGGATCAGTCTTGGCCACTGTCCGATATCCATACTTCCACCTGCATGCCCTAATGTCACTGCATTGTCTAATGTTGCAAAAATACAGGTCATAAGGGCGATTGTGAAAATGAGCGTACCTGCCGCTGCATACGGATGTCTGATGGTATCTGACTCATATAGGTTCCGCTCCATCAGGCTTTCTGCCACCTTCCTTTTCTCCACCAGAAAAAGAAGTGCCCAGAATGCCACAGTCAAAATCACTGCTTCCACCGCTGCATTATGGATCAGATTGTTTTCGAGAAACTGTAAAAAAAGTCCAGTTGCATACGATACCCCCACCGTTTCCGCCAGATGTTCTTCCATACCATAGCGGCACGCTGCCCGGTAGTGTACCAGACTTCCGGCTATTCCAAGCAGCACATATAAAATCAGTCCTGCTGCAAGTATGCTTCCATAACTCTGATGTACCTGGATCCCCCAAAGACATACAGCCGCGAGGACTCCGGCACCAGCACTGCCTGCCTTCTTTGCTCTTTCCCGCAGTTTACCATCCAGTATGCCAAACAGAAGAAAACCAACCGTACTGCTTCCGAGCACATAACTCTGTGCCAGCACCACTCCACCTGAATCCGTCTGAAATGCCATCATATTGTCAAATAAATATTCTGCTCCCAGAAACACATAATTAAATAACGCCAGAGCAATCATGATCTCAATTCGTTCTCTCTTCCAGAAAGTATTCTTCATTTGTTAATTCTGCCTTTAATTTTTATAAGATTTTTCCATAAGATTCCGTACAGAATTTCAGATGATGATTCCACCACCGGCAACATAATCGCCATCGTAAAGCACAACCGCCTGTCCCGGTGTCACTGCGCGTACCGGTTCTTCAAACACACAATGGATCTGATCTTCTCCGGTACGTGTCACTTTACACATACTTCCACTGTGGGAATAACGGATTTTTGCTTTTAACTCCATTTCCCCATCAATGTCCGGAAGCGACATAAAGTTCACATGATCCGCATACAGTTCTGTCGTAAACACATCCTCATTCGAACCTAATACAACCTCATTTGTCTCCGGGCGGATCTCTGTCACAAACACCGGGTAACCAAGTGCAATTCCAAGGCCTTTTCTCTGTCCTACCGTGTAATGTGTGATTCCTTTATGTCTGCCAAGTATTTTCCCATCTTTGGATACAAAATTTCCAGGTGGTGGTACAAGATTTCCACACTCTTTATCAATAAATCCTGCATAATCATCATCTGGAATAAAGCAAATCTCCATACTGTCCTTTTTGTGTGCAACCATCAGCCCGATTTCTTCTGCAATCTGGCGGATTTCGTCCTTATGGTAATCTCCGACCGGCATGAGTGTTCTCGATAACTGTGCCTGTGTCAGATTGTAAAGCGCATAAGTCTGGTCTTTTGCGGCTGTGACAGAATTTTTGATTGCATAGCGGCCATTTGGAAGCTGCTCAATTCTTGCGTAGTGTCCGGTCGCAATGTAATCTGCACCAATAGCAAGGCTCCGGTCTAATAATGCCTCCCACTTCACATAGCGGTTACATGCGATACATGGATTCGGCGTCCTTCCCTTCAGATATTCTGCTGTAAAATAATCCATGACATTCTTTTTGAATTCCTGCTTAAAATTCATGACGTAATACGGAATTTCCAGACGGTCTGCCACTCTTCGTGCATCATCAACAGCACTGAGTCCACAGCAGCCACCATTTTTTTCCTGTGTAAATTCATCCTCGTCCTGCCAGATCTGCATGGTTACACCGATCACATCGTACCCTTGCTTCTTTAATAAATATGCTGCAACGGAAGAATCCACGCCTCCCGACATTCCTACTACTACTTTTTTTGCCATAGTTTACCTCTTTTCCCGCCATAAAAAAATTATGAGAAACCCATTTTTATGAGCTTCTCATAACATATCATGTCTGTATTTATTTTGCAACCGTTTAGGTTGTGGTATTATAGATCTCACCTGTCGTATAATTGTATGTATACATGCCTGACTTATTGTAAGTATTGGCTTTCTCTGCCTCACTCTTCGCATAACTCTCGATCATACCTGCCTGAACCGAGGTCTGATAACCAAATCCACCAGTCGTATAGAATAAGGATTTCACTGTGTTCATATCTGCTTTCTTAAATGCTGTCTCATCAATGGAAAGCTTATTGTCGGTTCCGATCGTGATTCCGACCTTGCTGAGCATGTTGGAATTTGCCTTTGTCAGATTGACCATGGACTTTGTACTTCTTAAGATGTTGTTGGTATTGGAATCCCCACCCTCTTTTAACATCTTGTTGTAGCTGTCCACAAAATCACTGACTGCCTTGTAAATCTTGTCTGTATCATACTCATAAGATACTTTTCCATCTTTATCTGTCGTCTGTTTCTTTGTAAACAGAGATTTATCTCCGTTTGTTCTCAGTGCCTCAGATGCTTTCTTCAAATCATCTGCAGCGCTCTCGATATTTGCAAGTGTCTTCGAAGAATCTTTGGAAGTCGATGTAGCAGCAGACACAGACGAAGATGATGAATCATCCGATGCCGCCTTTTTGTAATAAGCCTTCATCAGCTTTGTGTAACTTCCATTTTGGATTGTGGCATAGTCAGAATAACTAATACCAAGTAAATCTGATGTTCCAAACATTGCACTTGTTTTCGTACTTCCTGAATTCAGGCTGGAAAACAATACGCCGATGGAAGATGAATCATATCCTGAAATTGTTGCCATATTTCTCACTCCTTTGATCAGCAATCATCCATGTAAAACAATATCGTTGTGTAATTATGCATTCTCCCTCATAATTACCTCTCTCTTATCATTACATCGTCATTTTAGCTTCATTTTATTAGTTTTTCAAGGTCATTTCTGTAGTTTTGCACAAAAATTTTTAATTATTCAACAATTGTTCATACTTTATTCACATATTACTGTTACAATAAACTCATAAATGAAACGGAAATAAGTTTTTAATACTTGATAAATTTTTTCATAATAGCCCAGACGCCATTGGTGTCTGGGCACTCCTCATTTCAGAGGTTTTTTCAGATGGCAGAACACCATCTGTTTTTTTATATATTCTCAATCTGCCAGTCAATCGGTTCCACACCATTCGCCTGTAAAAACTCATTTGCCTTGCTGAAATGCCTGCATCCGAAAAATCCCCGGTACGCAGACAGTGGGCTTGGATGCGGCGCTGTCAAAATCAGATGCTTTGGATTGGTCAGCATCGGAATTTTGCTCTGTGCCGGTCTTCCCCACAGCATGTATACAATCGGTCTGTCCTGTGCATTCACAGCCTGGATGATTGCATCTGTAAACTGTTCCCAGCCATGTCCCTGATGGGAGTTTGCCTGATGTGCACGCACAGTCAGTACTGTATTTAACAAAAGCACACCCTGATCTGCCCATTTTTTCAGATATCCATTATTCGGGATATAACAGCCGAGATCATCATGCAGTTCCTTATAGATATTCTGTAAGGAAGGCGGTATTTCTTTCTGCTCCGGTAATACGGAAAAAGATAATCCGTGCGCCTGATTTACATTATGATATGGATCCTGCCCAAGCAAAAGCACTTTCACCTTGCTTAACGGTGTAAAATGCATTGCATTAAAAATATCGTCCGCCGGTGGATAAATCACCGCTTTACTGTATTCATCGCGGACAAACTGATATAACTCTCTATAATATGGCTTTTTGAATTCACCTTGGATTTCATCCAGCCAGTCATTTGTAATCATTGACATTTTTGTTACCTTCTTAGAATTTCTCCTGTACTACTGCATTTGTCCGGGACAGCCAGCCGGCTGTTGTCTGATGTTTCAGCGCCGCACCGGAACTCCCCGGCCTGCAAGATAATCTTTCAGATCAGCGATTTCCAGCTCTTTATAATGGAACAGAGAAGCTGCTAACGCTGCGTCTGCTTTTCCTTCCGTCAGCGCATCATAAAAATGCTCTTTTGTTCCGGCTCCACCGGATGCGATTACCGGAATGGATACATTTTCAGCGATCATTCTGGTGAGTTCCAGATCATAACCAGCTTTTGTGCCATCACAGTCCATGCTGGTCAGCAAAATCTCACCCGCACCCAGTCTGTCTGCCTTCATCGCCCATTCAACAGCATCCATGCCAACATCGATACGACCGCCATTTTTATAAATATTCCAACCGGAACCATCTTCTCTTCGTCTTGCATCAATGGCTACAACCACACACTGACTTCCAAATTTATCTGCGGCCTCACTGATCAGATTCGGGTTATTGATGGCAGATGAGTTGATGGAGATCTTATCTGCTCCCTCGCGAAGCAACGCCTTAAAATCATCTACCGTGCGGATTCCTCCACCCACGGTAAACGGGATAAATACCTTTTCTGCGACCTTTCGCACCATATCGACCACAGTCTCCCGCGCATCAGACGTTGCTGTGATGTCTAAAAATACTAATTCATCTGCTCCTGCCTTATCATACGCTGCCGCAATTTCTACCGGATCACCTGCATCTCTTAAGTTAACAAAATTAACACCTTTTACCACGCGTCCCTGATTTACATCGAGACATGGAATGATTCTTTTTGTAAACATTGACGTTCCTCCTACACTCGTTTCATTTGCGGTATCAACTGCATCAAGCCGCAAGGTTGTTTCACCTGAATTCAAGGACAAGAACAGCAATGTAATTATCATAAAGCCTAACTATGATGAAAACGGACTTCCTGTATTTGACAGCGTAAAGAAATGCTTTACAGAAGTTGAAAACATGATTGATGCAGGTCGTGCAAAGGCTGTATGGACAATCTCATCGGGCGGTGTTGCTGAGGGTATCGCAAAGATGTGCTTTGGTAACAGAATCGGCTTTGAATTTGCCGGAAAACTCTCCGAAGAAGAGCTGTTCCTGCCGCATTACGGCGCTTTCATCATCGAAATCGAAGGCGATGTCAATGAAGGCGAAACACTTCTTGGTAAAACAAAGCCGGAATACAATATATTTACAAGTAAGTATACTCTTTCTCTTGATTCACTTCAGCAGACATGGGAAAGCAAACTTGAACCTGTATTCCCTTGCAGAATCAAGACTGCTCTGACAGCTGTTGAATCCTATTCATATGATGCTAAAAAGCG
>ERZ780148.2565-NODE-2565-length-10316-cov-4.236819_pt1 | contig 10316 bp, 7 predicted proteins | sample MGYA00510984_ERZ780148 | MGnify/ENA primary metagenome ERZ780148 (study PRJEB29588, sample SAMEA2160902) | human gut metagenome | biome: human gut; feature: human-associated habitat; material: faeces | place: Denmark | collected 2008/2010 ...
CCTGCGGTGGGGCTTTTGTTAGTGCGCGGTTCCCAACCCGTAGGAATGTCTACCGGGAGGACTACCGCTAAAATAGAAAATCCGAACCTTTTCTCGATAGGAGAAGGGTTCGGATTTTTTGTATTCTTCGGAAAATTGAACGATTATCCAATCTTATGCGTAAGCCTTCCTCTCCCGGAATTCCTGTGGCGTCATATGATAAAGCTCAGTGAACTTCCGGTAGAAAAAACCAAGATTGTCATAGCCGACCTTTTGTGCGATTTCGTAGATGGGGAAATCTGTATTCGTCAGATAAAAGCAGGCCTGGCACATTTTTTGCAGGATAACCAGTTCTTTGAAGGTGCGCCCGGTTTCCCTTTTGATGAAAGCACTGAGATAATTGGGATGGAAGCCAAAATGGTCGGCGGTGCTCTGCAAGGTGACGGTTAGATAGTTTGCTTCCAGATAATCCAGAATATCCACGATCTTCCACTGGCTTTTGGCCTTTGGTGAAAAGCTCTGACTGCGGTACTGTCGAAGAATTTGGCAGAACAGCACGATCATATAGGCATCGATCATTTTGTCGCCGCAAATTTGTGGGTCATAGGATTCGCAGAGAATGCTTTGAATGACCGCATGGATCGGCGTCTCCTCCCGGTTGTGGAACAATAGATATTGGTCGTGAGCCGCCTCCGAAGAAAGGGTGTTGATCAAAAAACCATTGATGATACCGTTGTTGCCCAGACGCTGTAAAAAGCCCTGTGTCAGATATTCCTTTTTCATTTCAATCGTAATGACGATATCGTTTTTGCCCAGTGGCTCGATGCTGTGGGGGACATGAGTATCCAGCATACAGATATCGCCTTGCGCCATCTGTATGCTCTGACCGTTGATTATCTGGGTGCAGTGTCCGGAATACACATACAAAAATTCAATCACCGAGTGGATATGCTCTGGAATAACGGTAAAACGGGATTCCTTGTTGACACAAACCGAACGATTTTTCAAAAGGCTTCCGAAATTGAACTGGTACATCTCCCGCCCGTTATAGACCACTTTGGGGATATTGCGATAGCGGGGCGAAAGCTGCGGTGGCTGTTCGCGGAGATGCCGCTGCTCCGATTCGGTGTACTGAAATAGAAATGTTTCCAGCTGTTGATTGGTCATGGTATCACCTCAAAGCAAGCATATCATATTAAGTTTGGTAAGTTAAGTCCTTTTTTGTGGAAATTGAAAACTTTGTCGAAATCCGGTATGATAAGGATGCCGGCAAGAGAAAGAACGAATGCAGGCTGCACGCATTGGGAACATCCAAGCGACAGCAGCCAGAATAAAACTGCGGTGCCCCGCACAAGGAGGACTTTTCATGAGTACAACGAAATCTGAATATACGCAGCTTTGTACAGAAATTCTGGACGCTGTCGGCGGAAGCAAAAATATCAAGAACGTATTTCACTGCATCACTCGTCTGCGCATCGTTCCGGTCAACCGTGACGCAGTGGACATGGATAAATTAAGTAAAGTCAGCGGCATTCTGAAGGTCGTAGAATCCAGCGGCCAGATCCAGTGCGTCATCGGCACTACCGTGCCGGAAGTGTACGAAGAGTTTCTTGCAATGTCCGGTGTGGCTGCCGGCGGTGCTGTGGAGGCAGAGCCTGCCACAGATGATGTGCCGGAGAAAAAGCCCAACATCATCACCCGGGGTCTGAATACACTGGCATCCTGTGTGACGCCCGGTCTGTATGCCATTGTGGCAGGCGGTATGATCAAGGGTATTGTCTCCCTGCTCACTGCGATCGGTCTGGTATCGTCCAAGTCGGATATCATCACCGTGCTCAACGCTGTGGGCGATGCACCCTTCTACTTTATGCCGTTCATCATTGGCTACGCAGCAGCAAAGCGGTTCAAGGTCAAGGAGATCTTCGGCATCATGACTGCCGGTATCCTGATGTACTCCACCTTCCTCTCGCCGAAAGAAGGCATTATCGGTTATGCCTTTGGCCCTATCAATATCCCCGCCTATAACTACAAGGGTTCTATCTTCCCGGTTATTCTGTCGGTGTGGATCTTCTCCATCATTTTCCATCTCATCGACAAGCATATGCCCAAAAATCTGCGCATCGTCTTTTCCGGTGCGCTGTCTTTCCTGATCTCTGCACCGCTGTTTCTGGGTTTTGCCGTTCCTCTGGGCAACTGGATCGCCAAGGGCATGACCAGTGGTTTTGCATGGCTGTTCACCCACGCTGATCCGTTTGCAGGTGCGCTGTTCTGCGGCATCATTCCGCTTACCATTATCTTTGGCATCAAGGGCTGGTCTGCTGTAGAGCTGCAGAATCTGGAAGTTCTGGGTCATGACTATATGCTGCCCAACTTCTTCTACTCCAATCTGGCTGTTTCCGGTGCTGTTCTGGCATGGGCACTCAAGCAGAAGCCCAGTGAGCAGCGTTCTGCCGCTATTTCTACCGGCTTGGTCTGCATCCTTGGCATTACCGAGCCTGCCCTGTACGGTATTGCACTGCCGGAAAAGAAGCCTCTGTATGCTGCCATGGCAGGCGGTGCCATTGCCGGTGCCAGCGCCATGCTGATGGGTGTTGTGACCTATGCGTTCTCCATGCCCGGCATCACCAGCATCGCCACCTATGTGGATGGCGGCAACAACTTCTTTAAGCTGCTGATCGTTATGGCAATCGCATGGATATCCGGCTTTGTGATCTCCTTTGTGATGAACAAGAAGGAACAGTAAGAGAGGAGCGTATCATAATGAAAACAGGTTTTCCGAAAGACTTTCTCTGGGGCGGTGCTATGGCATCCTCTCAGGCAGAAGGTGCGTTTTTGCAAGATGGCAAAGGGCTGGATACGCAGGATCTGCGGTATTTCGACCCCAATTGGACGAAGGAAGAACGCGCCCAAAAATCCAACCGCCGCATGAACGACGAAAAATTCAAGGCCGCTCTTGCAGACCTTGAGGATCTGGAGCATTATCCGTTCCGTCATGGTATCGATTTTTATAACCGCTGGCAGGAAGATCTGGAACTGTTTGCGGAACTGGGCATCAAGGTGCTGCGCACCTCCATCTGCTGGGCACGCATCTTCCCCAATGGCGATGATGCACAGCCCAACGAGGCAGGGCTGAAGTTTTACATGGATCTGTTCGATGCCTGCCATGCCCATGGCATCAAAGTATTCGCTACCATTCTGCACTACAATATCCCGCTGCATCTGGTAACAGAGTACGGCGGCTGGAAGAGCCGCAAGACGGTGGAGTGCTATGTGCGCTACACCCGCACCCTGTTCGAGCGTTTGGGTGACCGGGTGGATTACTGGCTGCCCTTCAATGAGTTCAATGCCGGCAAGTTCAACCCCTACAACGGTGTATGCCTGATCGAAGATCAGGAAGAGGACTATCAGAACGCAATCTTCCAGTGCCTGCACCATCAGTTCATTGCCAATGCACTGACCATTCAGCAGGGGCACGAGATTCTGCCCGGCAGCAAGATCGGCGGCATGATCGCCCGATTCACCACCTACCCTGCCACCTGCAAACCGGATGATGTGATGCAGATGATCCTGGACGACCAGTATTCCAACTGGTTCTATCTGGATGTAATGACCCGCGGCAAGTACCCTGCCTATATGGAACGGTATTTTGAACAGCAGGGCATCCACATCGACTGGCAGCCCGGGGATGCTGAGATCCTGAAAAACAACAGCATCGATTTCGTGGCATTTTCCTACTACTTCTCGCAGGTGTCTACGACGGAGCAGGGCTGGGAAAAGACCAGCGGCAACCTGATCATGGCCAACAAGAATCCGTATCTGGAAACCAGCGAGTGGGGCTGGCAGAAGGATCCGGTGGGGTTGCGTGTCACCCTGAATCAGGTGTACGACCGCTACCAGCTGCCCGTATTTATTGCCGAAAATGGTCTGGGCGCTGTGGATAAGGTAGAGGCTGATGGCTCCATCCATGATCCCTACCGCATCGACTACATCAAAGCCCATGTGGAGCAGATGAAGGAAGCTGTCAAGGACGGCGTGGAGTTGATTGGCTATACCATGTGGGGCTTTATCGATCTGGTCTCCTGCGGCAGCATGGAAATGTCCAAGCGGTATGGCGTGATCTATGTGGATCAGGACGATGCCGGTCACGGCACATTGGCTCGCAGTAGAAAAGACAGTTTTTACTGGTATCAGAAGTGTATCGCCACCAATGGTGAAGACTTAGAAGGCTAAATGAAGGCCGGAACCGCAGGCAGGAAACTGTCTGCGGTTTTCGGCGTGTTCAGGGAGGGAAAGTTTTTATGAACGAACAGACAAAAGCGCAGGTGGAAGCTTATGCAGAAGAATGCCGCACCGAACAGCTGGAACTGCTGCGCACACTGGGAAAGATGCCTGCTCCGACCCGAAAGGAGGATTTTCGGGCAGCATTCTGCCGGGATTGGCTCCGGGCACAAGGGGCAGAAAATGTCCGCATCGACAGCGCTAAAAATGTGATCTGCAAACTGGGGCCGGACACCGAAGAACTGGTCGTTTTTGCCGCCCACACGGATATTGTGTTCCCAGATGTAGAAAATCTTCCCTTGCGGGAAGCGGGCGGCAAGCTATTTGCGCCGGGCATCGGCGATGATACTGCCAACCTCGTCAACTTGCTGATGGCTGCAAAATATCTGATCCAGAAACAAACCGCGCTGGAATATGGTGTGCTGGTGGTGGCGAATGCCTGCGAAGAAGGTCTGGGCAATCTGGACGGTACCAAGGCATTGTTTGCCAAGTACGGCACCCGTATTCAGGGGTTCTATTCTTTTGATATCTATATGCCGCTTTGCTGCAGCAGTGCCGTGGGTTCTTATCGGTATAAGATCACCTGTAAAACGCCCGGTGGTCACTCCTATGCAAATTTTGGCGACCCCAGTGCCATTCAACTGCTGTGTGGACTCGTGAATGAACTGTACCAGATCCAACCACCGGTACGCTCCCGCACCACCTATAATGTGGGACGTATCGAGGGCGGCACAACGGTCAACTCCATTGCACAGCAGGCCTCCATGCTGTACGAGTTCCGTTCCACCGCACAGGATTGTCTGGAAGAGATGGAAGAAAAATTCCGTCGTGCTGTAGCGCACTGGAATGGCAGAGGTGGCGATTTTGAGGTGGAGCTGCTTGGCATCCGCCCCGGCAACGGCCCTGTTGACCAGAAAAAACTCGGTCAATTCACGGCAAAAAGTAAAGAGATTGTTCGCACCTTCACAGGCCGTGAGCCGGACGAAACGCCCAACTCCACGGACAGCAACATCCCGCTGTCGCTGGGTATCCCGGCCAATACCATTGGTACGATAGATGGCGGATCGGCGCATACCCGGCAGGAGTGGGTGGACATTGCCAGCTTGCCCACAGGATTGAAAATCGTTCTTGGGCTGATGCTGGAGTATCAGAAAAACGATTGCTTTTGAAATAAGCATGGGGTGTTCTGGCGGCAGTAGGGGGCTGTTGCAAAATAGCTCCAACAAAAAAATGAGATAGACTTCCCCGAAAGGGGTTACCTATCTCATTTTTTGTTGTAAGCTGAGGTTGTGAAAAAACAGATACAACAGAAACAGTATTCCCGACAAAATAAACTGCCAAACAAAAAGCCCCCGCATTATGATGCCAAGCAGGGTCGTAATGCGGAGGCCGCTGTTCTTTCAGAACAGCACAAAGGAGAAATTATGAAAATGCAGTAAAGGTTATCCCATGGTCACCTGCACCTCTACCACAGCGCCTTCTGGTGCCAGCGGCAGCAGGCTGCCCTCAATGGGCTTGCCATCCACAGCGACGCTCTTCACACCGTACTGGACTGCAGCGGTATTATCCACTGCAATGTGATAGGTTGCGCCCCGGTAGCGGCGGGTAACGGTGAAGCCGCCCAGCGTGTGTGGGATACAGGGGTCTACCTTCAGGCCGTCCAGCGTGGGCTGGATGCCAAGGATATACTGGCTCACATTGAAGAAGGTCCATGCGGCAGTGCCGGTCAGCCAGCTGTTCTTTGCTTCGCCAAAGGTGGGGGCATCCTTACCGGCCACCATCTGGCTGTAAACATAGGGTTCGGTGCGGTGGATCTCGGAAATATCCTCGATGTAGGCCGGGCATGTCTTGCGGTACACCTCAAAGGCCCGGTCGCCATGCCCCAGAACGGCTTCGGCACAGCTGATCCACGGATTGTTGTGGCAGAAGATACCGGCGTTCTCCTTGTATCCCGGAGGATAGCTGGAAATTTCGCCCAGATTGAGCTGATAACTGGTGTATGCAGGTTGGTGCAGAACCACACCGTACTTGGTATCCAGCCGTTCCTCTACGCTCTTCAATGCCTGCGCGGCCTGACCGGTCTCCTTGCCAATGCCAGCCATGACGCACATGCCCTGCGGCTCAATGAAGATCTGGCCCTCGGTGCACTCCTTGCTGCCAACAGGCTTGCCAAAAGCATCGTAGGCGCGGCGGAACCATGCGCCGTCCCAACCGGCGGTCAGGGTGGCCTGCTCCACGGCATCAATGTGCTTGCGGGCGGCAGCGGCCTCCTCGGTCAGATTCAGATGGTCGCACAGTTGGGCGTATTCGTGGCCGTACTTGACGAACATGCCCGCGATGAAAACGCTTTCGGCCACCGGGCCTTCGCTGGGGCCGGTGATCTGGAAGCTCTCGCCCGGGTGCTCGGAGAAGCAGTTCAGGTTCAGGCAGTCGTTCCAGTCGGCGCGGCCGATGAGGGGCAGGCCGTGGGGGCCGAGGTGGGTGCGGGTGAAGCGGAAGCTGCGGCGCAGATGCTCCATGAGGGGCTGTGCCTTGCTCACATCGTTGTCAAAAGCGACGGACTCGTCCAGAATGGACCAGTCGCCGGTCTCGCGGAGATAGGCGGCGGTGCCTGCGATGAGCCAGAGCGGGTCATCGTTGAAGCCGGTGCCAACATCGCGGTTTCCCTTTTTGGTCAGGGGCTGATACTGGTGGTAGGCGCTGCCATCCTCGAACTGGGTGGCGGCGATGTCCAGAATGCGGCCGCGGGCGCGCTCCGGAATCATGTGGACGAAGCCCAGCAGGTCCTGGCAGCTGTCGCGGAAGCCCATCCCGCGGCCAATGCCGCTTTCGTAGTAGCTGGCCGAGCGGCTCATGTTGAAGGTGACCATGCACTGGTACTGGTGCCACAGGTTGACCATCCGGTCCAGCTTCTCGTCGCCGGAATGCAATTGCAGGGTGGAGAGCAGCTTGTCCCAGTGGTCGGCCAGCGCCCTGCGGGCCTCGTCTACCTGGGCGTCGGTGGCGTAGCGGGCCATCATGGCCTCGGCGCGGGTCTTGTTGATGACGCCGGGGGCAGTGAACTTTTCGTCCACGGGATTCTCAATGTAGCCCAGACCGAAGAGGATGGTCCGGGTCTCCCCGGCTTCCAGGGTCAGGTGGAAGTGGTGGGCACCGACCGGGGCCCAGCCGTGGGCAATGCTGCCGGAGCAGTGCCCGGCGCGGACGGCCTGCGGGTCTGCAGGGCCGCCATACACACCGCAGAAGGCATCGCGGGTGGTATCAAAGCTGGTAACGGGCGTATTGCTCCAGAATACCGCATAGTGATTGCGGCGCTCACGGTATTCCGTCTTATGGTAGATGATGGCCGGCTCCACCTCCACCTCGCCGGTGGAGAAGTTGCGCTGGAAGTTGGAGCTGTCGTCCATGGCATCCCACAGGCAGAACTCCACATAGCTGAACACATCCAGCTCTTTTACGGCATCCGTCTTATTTTTCAAAGTCAGGCGGTCCAGCTCACAGGCATCGCCGGTGGGCACGAACAGCTCCTGCGCAGCGGAAACACCGTTCTTCTCACCCTCCAGAATGGTATAGCCCAGACCGTGGCGGCAGGCGTAGCTGTCCAGCTCTGTCTTGGTGGGCTGCCAGCCGGGGTTCCAGACGGTATCGCCATCCTTGATGTAAATGTGGTGGCCGTCCATATCCAGCGGGGAGCTGTTATAGCGGTAGCGGGTCAGGCGGCGCATCCGGGCGTCCCGGTAAAAGCTGTAACCGCCCGCCGTGTTGGAGACCAGACTGAAGAAGTCCTCGCTGCCAAGGTAGTTGATCCAGGGCAGAGGCGTGCGCGGGGTGGTGATGACATATTCTTTGCGTGCGTCATCAAAATGGCCGAATTTCATAAATGCTTCCTCCTTATCAGCTGCCGGTAGCCCCGGCGGCATCGCTTTTGCGAAAACGATTAAGGCAGACGATCAAAGCATTCTCTTTGCTTCTAGCATAGCCCAAGCAGGCCAAAAAAGCAAGAGGATTTTCTAAAAAAATTCTGAAAGTATCTTTCATAAATACGTATGTTTTCATGATTTTCAGAAAATTTATTTCAAGCACGCTTTTTGTGCTTCCTGTAAGCGAAAACGCTGAAACACAATTTATAGGTAATATTATATACGGCGAAAATCGTAACGAAACCGCAACGAAAATCTTTTGATTTTAACCGAAATGTAACGAAATCCATCCAAGGTGCACAATTTCGGTTCTTCAGAAACGAACAAAACGCCAAAATTGAGCCAAAAGCAATGAAAGTTATTCTTTTGAGCTTGATTTTTCGTACAAAATACGCTATCATGAAATTGCGAAAACGATTAAGGACTTGATGGAGAACATCCCCCGTAAAACGTTCTTCGGAAGGAGGCAAACGAGCGATGCCGTCCCTGAAAGATCTGGCAAAGGAATGCGGCGTATCGGTGGCAACGGTCAGCAAGGCGCTGAACGACCAGCCGGATATCTCGCCTGCCACACGAGAACGGGTGCGGGCCGCAGCGCATCGTATGGGCTACATGCCAAACGCCGCCGCCCGTTCCTTGAAAACAAACCGTACTTACAATCTGGGCGTTCTGTTCGTGGATGAACGGCAGAGCGGCCTGACCCACGAATACTTTTCCGCCGTGCTGGATAGCTTCAAGGTGGAAGCCGAGAAACACGGCTACGACATCACCTTTATCAACCACAATATCAGCGGCAAGAGCATGAGCTACCTTGAGCACTGCCGCTATCGCAATGTGGACGGTGTGGTGATCGCCTGCGTGAACTTCTACGAGCCGCAGGTGGTGGAGCTGGTGAACAGCGAGGTGCCGGTGGTCACGATCGATCATGTGTTCAATAACCGCATGGCGATCCTCTCGGATAACGTTTTCGGCCTGAAGGCACTGGTGCGGCAGGCATGGGCCTGCGGCCACCGCCGCATCGCCTTTATCCACGGCGAAAAGACCGCCGTTACCGAGAACCGCGTTGCAGGTTTCTATCAAGCCTGCGAAGAGCTGGGCCTGAAGATCCCGGAAGCTTATGTGCGGGAGGGCATCTACCATGATGCTGACCGCTGTGCCGCCGAGACCAAAGCGCTGCTGGAGCTTCCGCAGCCGCCCACCTGCATCATCTTCCCGGACGATTTCTCCGCGCTGGGCGGCTACAACGCCATCAGCGAAGCGGGCCTTTCGATCCCCGAGGACATCTCGGTGATGGGCTACGACGGCATCTACCTTTCGCGGGTGGTCAAACCTCAGCTGGTGACCTATCAGCAGAACACCACCGCGCTGGGGCGCACCGCCGCCGACAAGCTCATTGAGCTCATCGAGCACCCGCGTGTGACCCTGCCCGAACAGATCCGCGTTTCCGGCAAATTGCTGGACGGCGGGTCGGTCAGCATTCTTTAATATGTCTCTAAAGGCTCTTGCTACGGAACCTTTTATGAAGAACACTTTTGTAAATAATGGAAAACCATGAAGGAGGTTTACCCTTATGAAAAAGATCTCTCGCCGTAATTTCCTGCTCGCTTCCGGTGCCGTGACCATTGGTGCAGCTCTGGCTGCCTGTGGTGGTTCTTCTTCCACCAGCACCGCTTCTTCTGCTCCGGCTTCCTCTGCTGCTTCCGCTGCTCCCGCAGCACTGCTGCTTCCTCTGCGGCTCCCGCATCCTCCGCTGCTGCTTCTGCTCCGGCTGCTGCCGAGGGCAAGGTGCTGAACATCTGGTGCTGGAATGATGAGTTCCAGAGCCGCTTCAACGACTACTATCCCGAGGTCAAGGAGATCGCAGCCGACAAGTCCACCACCACCCTGAAGGACGGCACCACCGTGAAGTGGACCATCAACGCCAACGAGAATAACAACTACCAGAACAAGCTGGACGAGGCTCTGCTGAATCAGGATTCCGCTGCCGATGACGACAAGATCGACATCTTCCTGATCGAGGCTGACTACGCTCTGAAGTATGTGGATTCCGACTATGTTTTGGATGTCAAGAAGGATATCGGCCTGACCGATTCCGATCTGGCCGGCCAGTACCAGTACACCAAGGATATCGTTTCTGTG
>ERZ780148.2576-NODE-2576-length-10283-cov-2.755182_pt1 | contig 10283 bp, 5 predicted proteins | sample MGYA00510984_ERZ780148 | MGnify/ENA primary metagenome ERZ780148 (study PRJEB29588, sample SAMEA2160902) | human gut metagenome | biome: human gut; feature: human-associated habitat; material: faeces | place: Denmark | collected 2008/2010 ...
TTAGTGCAAGTTACACTTTTTACGGATTAAATCCACAGAAAGCAAAAAAATATCCTGTATTTTTTGTTTATTTAAAAAAAGACATATACCTTTGAGACGATAGCAGAAAAACAAACTAAAACCTATATATTATGAGAGCATTATTTGTTTTTTCCGGCTTATTGTTTTACCTTTCCGCTTTCTCTCAGAATGCGATAAGGTTTGCGTATGATGCGTTAGGCAACCGGGTGAAGCGAGAAATCGTGTTGCAAAATTCAGATGTTGTCAAACGAAATATGTCATCGGAAGAAAAAAAAGAGGATAATTTCTATTCCGACATGCTCTCTGAAAAACAGATCCGTATTTGGCCCAACCCAACGGAAGGGCACCTGAAAGTGGAAATCCAAGGACTCGCCCCTGAAGAAAAAGCCTGTTTGCGCATCACATCGATGAGCGGAGCGGTTGTGGACGTAAAAGAAACAACCTCCTCCGTTTCCGAACTCGACCTGAGCCATTGCACGAATGGCATTTACCTGCTGCATATCGTGGCAGGTGGACAAGAAACCACTTGGAAAATCATTAAAAAGTAACGCTTATGAAACGGGGCCTGCTTTCTTTCTTCCTTTGTGCGTGCTGCCTCCTTTCCATCCTCGGACAAGAGGGGTACCCGGCTATTGACAACGATTACGTACCGACCCATCATACCATAAGAAAAGATTATGCAGTAGGACAAATAGACCTTTCGTCCGGAATATCTTCCACGGGAGCCAAAACCTATACCGTTCCGATAGCCACGTATCCCGGCATACGGAATCTGAATCCCGGACTGGCTCTGACCTACAACAGCCAACAAGGAAACGGGCTAATAGGAGTGGGTTGGTCGTTGGCCGGACTTTCCAATATTTACCGTACGTCACATACCATCCATTATGACGGAGATGTGGAACAGATTGGCATGAACCGCAGCGATGCCTTTATGCTTGACGGATTACGATTATTACGAGTGGATTCCGTCACTTTCCTTACAGAGCAAGGTTACATCCGCGCCAAAACACACTATACCGGTGATGTTTTGCAATATTTCGACGTTTGTTATCCGGACGGGAAACCAGCCGTATTCGGTTACAAGGATAATACGGAAAACCAATTATACTATCCCCTTACGGAACTGAGCGACTTGTGGGGGAACACCATCACTTACCAATACAACTTCAATTATGAACACAACCACTACCAAGTTCAAAAAATCAATTATAACGGAGCCTCGGTGGAATTCGGATATGAAAGACGTCCGGATCCTGTGGCCTTCTACCTTGGGGGAAAAGAAATCATCGAAAATACCCGGTTGCAGACAATTACCTGCAAATTTGGAACGAAAGAATTAGGGAAATACACACTGTCATACCAAAACGCGGAACATCTTGCCGGAAAGCCCAGCCTGTTGCAAAACATTACTTATGAAGCTGGAGGAAAGAAAATCAATCCACTGATTTTTTATTATGGAAAAAACAAGTCACAATTAACATATACTACGGAAGAAATAAACTGTCCGGATATATGGCACGGAGGCGAAGAAGCCCATAGCGCACAATTTGTAGTGGGACGGATGATGGGTAACGGGTATTCGGACATACTGGCTTCTGTTTCAGGAAAGACACCTTACATACAGGATAATACCAAAGACTTTGAATGCTTCTATAATCCTTTCAATCTTTCGGATTACATTTATACCTATACACTTTTAGGTAGTGGGAACGGAGAGGCTAAAAAAAGCTTTCCTTGTGGAACAGGATTTGTTGACTTATTGGCCGCAGACATATCCGGACGAGGAAGAGACTTTCTGATACAAGTGAACAATGAAGTGGTGGACAAGCAATACGATCAAGTTCGTTTTACCGTTCATAACGGCCCGGTCTTTTCCATCTATGATGAACCATCCCCATCATTCACGCGGACTTTTAAGTTCCCCACCGTACATACCAGTGCAAAAGGCATGCGGAGCATACAGCCCAAGTTTTATTATCCGGGAGATTTTAATGGGGATGGAAAAATAGAGATTCTGGCTGTATCTGCCCACCAACCCTTTGGCAACACAAACTTGCCCTCAACGTGCTACCTGTTCGATTTGAAAGGCAACAAAATCCTTTATCAGGGGCACCTGTTCCCCTACCATGTTTCGTTCCCTAGTGAAGATACCGATGAAGAAGAACTGTACAATTCTACAGACGAACTAATCGTGGCCGACTATGACGGTGACGGGAAAAGTGAAATCCACTACAAATCAACTGACGGAAAGGCTCAAACTTTTGTATTCGATGTTTCGGGAAACACTTGGTTACCCCGCCAAACCCATAATTACCAAACCACCCCCGTAGCGGACTCAGAATGGTTCATAATGGGCGATTTCAATTCAGATGGACTGGCAGACCGTTTCTACTATAAACGGAAACAAGAAAAGGGTAGTACCCCAAAAGTTTACATAGCCTTTTCCAAAGGAAATTCACAAGATAGTATCCATAACGTTACATTACCATATTTAAAAGAAGTTTCTACCGGAAAAGAAGACCACTATTTATATATACCCACCGACATAAACGGTGACGGAGTGACGGACATCATCGAATGTGCGGATGAAAAGTTCCATATTTTCATATTCGACAAATACACTAAACAGTTCTATCTGTACAAATCCATCAAACCCGGACAAGATAAACGGCACACCGCATTATCGGCCAATGTACAAACTAAAGATGGATATTCCACAGAATTTGTCAGTATAGACGGTGAAAAGCTTATAAAGTATTCTTTCCAACGCAACGACTCTGAAGAATGCCTCCTCACGGGAGTGGTAAACAGTTTCGGGGTGGTGGAAAAGAATGAATATGCCCTGATGAACGAAAGCGGGAAAAAAGAAGGAATATACAGTTACTACATCCCGGCTCCTTACCCTTATACATCCGCTTACGGGAAACAACCTTTGATAGCCGTTTCGGAAACCTACGTGGACGGAAAACAAGTAGACGGACAACATTACTATTACGAAGGGGGCATACAACATCTCACGGGAATGGGGTTTTGTGGATTCACACAAACCCGCACCATAGATTTCAAAGGCAAGGAAAGAGTATGTGAGTATGACCCTGAAAACCATGGAGTATTGGAATATGAATACAACGAAGGCATTTCTGAATCTTATTATTACTACGAGGTCATCGAACACCCCAACCGAATGGTGGAAATCAACCTGACGGATAAGGAATATTTCGACAATGTCAGGGACATGTCCACCGATTACCGTTATGAAGACTACCGTTTCGGATACCCGAATATTGAGGAAATAGAATATGAAGACAACTCCGTACGGCGCACGGAAACCATCTATACTTCTGTCCAAACAGGATATAAAACGAAGACACGGAAAGGAGAAAATGCAGACGTATGCACCATGCTGGCATACATCCCACCCGGAAAAGAATATATCCTCGGACGTATCCATGAACAAACGGTCAGGACTACCACGGAGGATGGAAAAAATGTAACCAAACGCACCACATACCCTTCCTGGCTTTATGATATGCCGCAGGCCAAACGGGAATACCTCGGACAAGAAACACGTTATGACTGCCAATACGACAAACAAGGAAACCTGATCAAATCCACAACTGGGTGGAGCGGAGGAGCAGAAAGCATCTCCGAATCCTGGGAGTACGACACTTATGGAAGAAAAACCAAACACACTTCCGAAACAGGCACGACAGAACAGTATGCCTATGACATGCAAGGAAGGCTCTCAACCCATACCGACAGCCGTGGAAACATCACGACATACAGTTACGATGAATTCGGAAAGGAGAAAACTGTGAACCGTCCGGACGGGACAAACGTGACAACAGAATATGAATGGATACCGGATAGAAATGAAGGGTTGTATGCCGTCACCGTCAAGGAAACTGGACAACCTGACCGCAAAACGGTGTATGACGCATTGGGGCGGGAAGTACGTACCGCCGAAATGACCTACGATGGGAAATGGCGTTACGTGGACACGGAATATGACAATTATGGAAGGGTGACCCGCAAGTCATCACCCTATACCCAAACCACCCCCTCATATTATTCAACTTACACCTATGACAACCTCGACCGGATGCTTTCCGCTACCGACCGACCGGGACACACCACGACATACAGTTACACCGGTAGCCTTGAGGGGTATACCGTGACCACTACGGAAAACGGAGTAGAAACCTCACGTTCGTATGGGCCGCACGGCGAACTCGTACAGGTAGACGACCCTGGAGGCACTACACTTTACACTTGGGAACCAGACTTGCAACCCTCAACCATCACGGCACCGGACGGTTCACAAATTACTTTCGAATATAACGCCTCACGTAGGTGCAGCGCAAAAAACGACCCGGGGTTCGGACGGACAACTTATGGTTACGAGAATTCAGGGGAGAAGGCATGGGAACAGAACGCCAAAGGAGAACGTACGCGTTATTTCTATGATGATTACAATCGCTTGACAAACTGTGCAGGCACTTCACCCAATGTGGCGTATACTTACACTCCGTATGGGGAAATCGCTACCATCAAGGGATTCAATGGCACGTTCATATCATATACTTACGACAATCTGGGAAGGTTGGCATCCTACCGGGAAGACGCACCGGACGGGAAATGGCTCCGGAAAGATTATACCTATAAGGACGGACAAATAAGCTCCATCACCTACACTTCACAAAACGGAGAACTGACCACTGAAAATTTACGTTACCAAAACGGCCATCTGGTGGAGGTAACTCTTCCGGACGGAACTTCCATCTTCCGGTTGGACGGGGAAAGCAGGATGGGATTGCCCACATTGGTTCAAACCGGACAACTCACCCGGCAGTATGGTTACGATGCCTACGGTTACCCCACGTCACGCAAAGCAAACATGGGAAAAGTGACCCACCAGAACTTCTCATATACTTTCGATACGTCGCGTAACAACCTGCTCTCCCGTACCGATGAGTTGCGTAATAGAACCGAGACTTTCAATTACGACGGGATGAACCGCTTGGCAAGCGATGGGAGAACCACGGTGGAATATTCCCCATCCGGCAACATCATACGCAAATCCGACGTGGGGGACTATACTTATGGGTTACAGGCTAACCCGCATGCCCATACCGGCGTAGAAAATCCGGCCAAATACCCCACCCCTACGGGCTTGCAGGAAATAACCTACAATTCCTCCAACCTTCCCGATTCCATCTACGACTGGATGAGTGCGGCCAAGTTCACCTATAATGGGAACTTTGACCGTGTGAAATCGGTCTATTACCAAAACGGGACAATCCATTACATGACCCGCTATTACTTGGGTGGATGTTATGAACTGGATTCACTGAAATACGACCGTATCGAGAAACTGTATTTACATGGCGGATATTATGATGCCCCCATAGTATGGAGGAAACGGAATAACACCAAGCCGGAACTTTACCATGTCCTGCGCGACCCGTTGGGGAGTATCACGAATGTCGTACGGGATGACGGATACAGGCAGGAGGAACTGAGTTATGATGCTTGGGGACACTTGCGTAACCCTATGGGATGGGAACCTCTTAGTCAAGCAAAGATGTCCCTTACCGGAGGAAGTACTCCATCTTCCACCTTCCTCGGACGTGGATTCTGCGGACATGAGCAACTCCCTGTGGCCAACCTCGTCCACATGAATGCTCGGCTGTATGACCCATGGACGGGACGTTTCCTCTCGCCCGACCCATACGTGCAATTCCCCGACTTCTCACAAGGACTCAACCGCTATTCCTATTGCATGAACAACCCGCTCATCTATGTGGATGAAAACGGGGAATTCTTCTGGATTATCGTAGGAGTTGCCGCTTTAATCGGCGGCACGGCAAACGTGGCGATGCATTGGGATGAAATCAAAGCTGCAGGGGGTGGATGGAAAGGATTCAAAAAAGGGTTGGGATACTTTGCCATAGGCGGACTGGCAGGAGGCGTAGGAGCCGCTGCCGGAGTGGCTGCCGCCACCGGGTTCAGAGGCATGCTGGGCATTACCTCCGCACAATGGGCTGCAGGAATGACTGGCTTTGTCAACGGGGCACAAGTCGGATTGGCTTCAGGTATGGCTTCGGGATTCATACAGAACACGGGCAACTCACTCCTTGAAGGGGCTGACTTCGGAGGCGCATTGGAAAGCGGAATCATGGGAGCCATCATGGGCGGTGCTTCAGGCGGACTTATGGGAGGAATATCCGGTGGTATCAGCGCACGAATACAAGGAAAGGACTTTTGGACGGGTGCTGAAAAAGCAATCAGTAACCGTGACCTGATTCAACAAGCTGCAGACATGGCTTATAAAGAAATTCCGGGTGAAGGACCTGTTGTAGGAACCAAAAGACATGAGTTTGCAACAAAATATTTAGAAGAATATCAAGATATACACGGAGATAGAGGATTAGAGTTTAAAGTCTATTTTGAAAATAGACTTACCAATGAGCGTGGAATTGTCGATGTGTTAGATAAACAAAACCAAATGATTTATGATTTTAAATTTGGTTATCCGAATAAAACTCCTGAAATGCTAAACAATACATTACAGATGCAAAAATATAGAAATCATTTTAAATGGCCGTCAGAAATTATAAAACCACAAATTAAATATTAAAAAGTTTATGAATACAAGTAAAAGTAAAACATCCAACATACCTCTGACTGATTGGAAAAAAGCATTTCCAATGTTATCAAGGTATTCTTCTAATACATTATTAATGAAATTAGGAGTTGGATTAATCGGATTTAAGTTTCAACGAATATATGGAAGTTATCGACCACTATTGGTAAGCTATCCACTATACGAAGAAGATATAACGTTTTCTGTTTTTATAGAAATGTTCTACAATAAAAAACATCTCACATTAGATATACCATTCGAGAAGCATCAACAGATGTTTCAAGATGCAATGGACGATGTAAAGTCCCAACACGGGAACCTCCTCGGAGAAACCGTGAATGTAAAAGACTTGTTTGATTTATTAAAACACAAGCAAAAATATGACATGTTGGTTTGCCACAATTATTGCAGCCTGACAGAATTTCTCAAATACAAGCTAATCACTGCTCTTTATCTGGATAATGACGCATTGATACAACAAGTTTGTATGGACATGGAAGAACAAACCAATTCTTGGGATGACATAGAGCGTTTTGAACTTTTCTTAGGGAAACTTTCTGTATGGAAAGATAAGTTCTATCAACTAATAGACCAACGAGAAGAAATCATGGAACGGATTCAAATCAATTCCATGGACAAAAGGATTGCCAAACTGAAAGAATCTCATCTTATTATATAAAAAGGCGTATGGCAAAAAGAACAGAAAATAAAAAAGAGAATGGTTGCTACGCAATAGGCAAATGGTTTGCATGGGTCGTGGCCTTGCTCGTTACAGGCTGTAGTCCGAAAGTGGCCACGGAAATCTATCATTCTTATCCCGCTACGCAAGCTGACGACATACAAGTATTCAAAACCGGAACGAACCGGCCTTACTCTGCCGAACTCCTGGGCAAAGTGGCTGTAAAAGGAAACGGATATACCGCACATTTCAGTTATGACCAGGTCGTAGCACTGGCCAAGGCTGAAACGGCCAAAGCGGGAGGAAACGCCTTGGCTATCACCGAACATAAAGAACCTACCATTCTCGTTTCCTGCCATCAGATAAAAGGAGAAATGCTACGCATGAAAACCCAACAAAGGGAACAAATAAGGAAAGCAGACAGTTTGGAACTGGCGAGCCGGAAAAGCATAAAGCCACGTAAGCTCCCGCCCCCACTTCCTATCCATATCTACGGGAACGGAGGTTTCGGCCATGTGTTCAGCAAAGCTTACCATGACATTCCGGGCGGCCTCAGCGGCACGTTCAAAAACGGGGTGGATTTCCAGGGAGGAATCGACTGGGTGGGTAAAAAGTTCATGGGCGTAGGCATTCTCTATTCCGGTTACCGCTCCGGGGCATACCATACCAACTTCGTACGCAATCCCGATTACCCCAAGGAACAAACCGCCAATCCCAAAAGCCGGATGCACTTGGATTATATCGGACCTGAGTTCGTTATGAGGGCGGCCAACAAACATTGGTCATTACGATACGGCATCGGAGCAGGCGCCTTCATCCTGAATGTCGAGGAGGAGATGGATTTCAGTATGGGAAAAACTGTAAAAGGGATGGGATTGCATTACCAACTCAGTGCGGACTACCTGCTGAGCAAACACGTCGGCATAGGAGTGAACGCAGGAATGATTTACGGAAATGTCTATGACAAGGATGGAGTGATTCCCGGCTCCATGGACCAATCCGTAGAGTTCTACCGTATCTTTATCAACGGGGGGCTGCACTTTTATTTTTAAAAGAAATCCTGCGGCGAACGCACAACCAACCGAGTTTTTAAGTAGTTTTGCAACGTCTAACATCAACAGCATGAACTGACGGCATGATACGCAAATTTGATTTTTTAGTGATAGGTTCGGGAGTAGCCGGAATGAGTTACGCCCTGAAAGTGGCCGATGCGGGCAAAGGCAAGGTGGCCATCGTATGTAAAACCACATTGGAAGAGGCCAACACGGCCAAGGCACAAGGGGGAATAGCCTCAGTGACCAACATGGAAGTGGACAACTTCAAGAAACATATCAAAGACACCATGATTGCAGGGGATTTCATCAGCGACCCTGCAGCCGTGGAACAAGTGGTGAAAAACGCACCGCAGGGCATACGAGACCTTGTGAAATGGGGCGTAAACTTCGACAAAAACGAAAAGGGAGACTTCGACCTGCACCGCGAAGGCGGACATTCGGAGTTCCGCATCCTGCACCATGCTGACGACACAGGTTTTGAAATCCAACGCGGACTGATGGAAGCCGTACGCCGCCATCCGAACATCACGATTCTGGAAAACCACTTTGCCGTGGAAATCATCACCCAACACCATTTGGGCATCGAGGTGACGCGCCGCACGCCGGACATTGAATGTTACGGGGCATACGTCTTAGACCCGGATACCCAAAAGATAGATACTTTCCTCTCCAAAGTCACTCTGATGGCTACCGGTGGTACGGGAGCCGTCTACGCCACTACAACCAACCCCAACATTGCCACGGGCGACGGCATCGCCATGGTCTACCGTGCCAAAGGTACGGTGGAAGGCATGGAATTCGTGCAGTTCCACCCCACGGCCCTCTTCCATCCGGGCGAGACGCATCCAGCTTACCTCATCACAGAGGCCATGCGGGGATACGGCGGCATCCTGCGGTTGCCCAACGGCGAAGAGTTCATGCAGAAATACGACAAGCGGCTCAGCCTTGCCCCACGCGACATCGTAGCCCGTGCCATCGACAAGGAAATGAAAATACATGGCTTGGACCACGTGTGCTTAGACGTGACGCACAAGGACGCGGAAGAAACCAAACACCACTTCCCGAACATTTATGCCAAATGTCTCTCCATCGGCATCGACATGACCATCAAGCAGTGCGACTGGAACGTATTCCTCCAGGAGCGCAAGAACGGCAACTTCGACTTCGCCCGCGAAGGCTGGATCGCCGACTTCAACGACCCCATCAACATGCTTGAGATGTGGATCACCGGTTCCGGCAACAACGACTGCCAGTACGGCCGTTAATCCGCGTCAACTATTCAACCATTCAACTGTTCAAGGCCGGGGCTATGCTCCGGCCTTCTCTATCGAAAAACCCCGGAAATTTTCTCTTGACAAGTAAACGATCGTTTATCATAATATATGTAAACGATTGTTTACTTTATTTATAACATGACACGGAGGTTGCATGAGCGATACGAAGAAGAGCATTCTGCTGTCAGCTCTCGGCCTGTTCGCCAGAGACGGCTACGAGGCTGTGCCGGTGAGCGCCATAGCGGGCGAGCTGGGCATAACGAAAGGTGCGCTGTATAAGCACTATAAAAACAAGAGGGATATTTTTGACAGCATCGTAAGCCGCATGGAGCGGCATGACGCCGAGCGCGCAAATGAATTTCAAATGCCCACGGGGTCTGTTTCCAATATGGAGGAGGAATACCTCAGGGTCACTGTAGACCGGTTGGTGGAATACGGCAAGGCGCAGTTTCGGTATTGGACACAGGACAGCTTTGCTTCCTCCTTTCGCAGAATGCTGACGCTTGAGCAGTACCGCAGCCCGGAGATGGGCAGGCTGTACCAGCAGTATCTTGTCTCCGGTCCTTTGGGCTATGTGGCGGATATTTTCGGCAGCCTCGGATACG
>ERZ780148.2580-NODE-2580-length-10269-cov-3.634619_pt1 | contig 10269 bp, 11 predicted proteins | sample MGYA00510984_ERZ780148 | MGnify/ENA primary metagenome ERZ780148 (study PRJEB29588, sample SAMEA2160902) | human gut metagenome | biome: human gut; feature: human-associated habitat; material: faeces | place: Denmark | collected 2008/2010 ...
AAAATATACTTTAGAAATTGAAACAAATATAAAGGCACTAATAGCAAATCAAGTTGCATTTCATTATGGCTTAGAATCTTATTTAGATGAAGAAAAGTTGGATAATAATGCAAGTATAGATAATAGAAAAGAACTTATTTTAAAAATAAATCATCAGATTGAAGATGACTATAAAGCTCACAGTGCTATTACACATTATAAAGATAAATATGGATTTATCCCACCATTTGTTTTAACAAAAGTTTTGACATTTGGGTTATTAAGTAGATATTATGGATTGCTTGAACAATCTGATCGTCAAGCAATTGCAAAAAAATTTAAATTATCTGATAATGTATTAAAGCAAATTTTAAAGAATTTAACATTTATTCGTAATATAAGTGCCCATATGGATAGAATTTATAGTTTTAGAAGTAATATATTAAGTTCAAATTGATTGATAAGAAGTATGCAAGCGAAGATAAATCAACTAATTTATATATGATGATAAAGTGTATGGAAAAATTACTAAGTTCAGAGTATGCTACTATTTTTAAAAGTGAAATTAATAAGGAAATATCTAATTTGGAACATAGTTTAAATTCTGTTGATATTAATGATGTGCTTAATATAATGGGTTTTCCAGTGAATAAAAGCCAGGATTAAACATATAATATAATTGAGTGGTACTTAGAATACTTTAGAAGCTCTAAGTCATTCAATGCCTAGTGTTCTTAATGGATACTAGGCATTTTTGCATTTACTGTTGTAAAATTGACTTGCACTATTTTTGAAATTATATGGTAGTATAGTTGCAAAAAAGGTATTAAATGCAAAAAATAACTATGAAAGAATTTCAAGATAAAAGTAATATTGAAATTATTAAAGAACTTATGAAAAAAATAAAGAATATATTACTTCTAAAGAACTTGATATGTTTGATTTACATAGAATGTATTTATCAATTATGCAAGATAAGGGTATTATAAAAAAAGTCGCACCAGGTATTTATATTGATGTTAATATTAAAAAAGATAATTATTATATTTTTGGATTAAGTATGCCTAATGCAATATTTTCACATATGACTGCTTTATATTTTCATGGTTTATCTACAAAATCACCAAATTGTGTGTATGACATAACAGTAAAAAAAAGTTATAATAGTACTCATTTAAGAAAACATAATGTATTTTATGTTAATAATGATATTTATGAACTTGGTCTTACTGAAATAGAAACACCTATGGGTAATAAAATAAAAGTATATGATATTGAAAGATGTATATGTGATATTATTAGATCTAAAAATAGAATGGACTTTAACCTAGTTAAAAGTTGTGTAAAAAAGTATATAAAAAGAAAAGACAAAGATTTTGTTAAACTATATTTATATGCTGAAAAGTTTGGTATAAAGAAGGTGGTAATGAATTATATTGATTTGCTGTCGTAAATAAAAATTATTTAAATTCTAAAGGAAATGGGAGGTTAAAAATGAATCAAGATAAAATGCATTTAATTAATAAAATTTTTAATAATGAAACAATAAGAACTGTATGGGATAAAGAAGATGAAAAATATTATATCAGTGTTGTTGATATAGTTGGAGTAATTTCGGAAAGTAAGGATAGTAGAAAGTATTGGAATAAATTAAAACAACGATTAAAAGAAGAAGGTAATGAAACGGTGACAAATTGTCACCAGTTGAAATTAAAAGCTCAAGACGGCAAATATAGATTGACAGATGTTGTTGATATAGAAGGAATGTTTAGAATAATTGAATCAATTCCTAGCAAAAATGCAGAACCAATAAAAGTATGGTTAGCTAAATTAGGAAGTGAAAGAATTGATGAAGTATTTGATCCATCACTTGCAGCTCAAAGAGCAATAGATATATATCGTGCAAAAGGTTACGATGAAAAATGGATTTCAAAAAGATTAAAAGGAATTCAAGATAGAAAAGAATTAACAGATGTTTGGCAAGAAAACGGTATAACTGAAGGTAAAGAATTTGCAATATTAACTAATGAGATTTATAAAGAGTGGTCAGGTATGACTGCAAAAGAATATAAACAATATAAAGGACTTCGTAAGGAGTCTTTGAGAGACAATATGGATAATATTGAAATAATATTAACTGATTTATCAGAAGAAACTGCAAAAAGACTAGCAGAAAAACATAAACCACAAGGCTTAGAGCCAAATAAGGAAATTGCTAGAATGGGTGGACATGCAGCAAAAGTTGCAAGGGAAGATATAGAAAGAAATTTAGGAGAATCTATTGTTACTAAACAAAATAGATTAAATTATGAATATAAGGAAACAAAGGAATTGGAGGAATCTTAAGAAGTAAGTATACTTTATGAGAAAATGTAAAATTACCGAATATTTAAAAAATTATAGAGAGAAAGGTAGGTGAATTTTGTGATTAGTCAAGCATTGATTAGAGATTTTGCGGATATTATAGGTAAGTTAACAATAGCTATTAACTTAAAATCTTTAAAGGTAGCAAAAAACGATTATGAGAAAGTTCTTAATGAATTGATCAAGTGGGTTAGTTATTATTGTGAACATGAAAATTTGAATATTGTAACTCATGATGAGTCACTTGAAATCCATAATATTTTATTGGATAGATCAGTTGATTTGATGATGGATGCTAGTATACCTGCTATGGAATCAGTTCTTTCAGATGATATACTAAATCGATATGAAGTTATTGTTAAAACTATAAACGACCAAAGAAGTTGTAAATAGAAAAAGTCATAATACCAGAGTAATCTGGTATTTTTTCATGAAAAAAGCAAGAATTTAATCTTGCTCGTTTTTGACTACATCAAATGTTATAGATGATATTCCGGTAGTTAAAATACCATTTCTAACACTTTGATTAATGATTGTTCCATCAGTGTAATTTGTGTTTTGTACATAGTTTTCAACTACACTTATATTTCTTGGTTGACACCAACTTTTTGCATATTCAATTGATTTATTTTTAAAATTAGGAATTGATTCTTGTCTTTTTACTGTATAATATTTTTTTCCAATAACAGGAATTTCATATGTGTCATTTACTGAGAAATTAAATGTTTTTACTGGATCATTTTTTTCAAGTTCAAGAGTAACTTTTAAAGCATGCTTAATTTCCTCAAGACTTTGTTCATAATATTGGAATGTATATACAGATGCTCTTAAATTATTTACATACATTGTTAAGTCATATCCTGTAAGATAAGTCTTTTGAATATTTATCATAGAACCTGAGTTTCCACTAAATAACATTGATTTACCAACATTATATAAATTCATCATTTGATTTGTTGACATGTTTGTATCAATATTTGCTGAAACGGAATCAAGTACTTTAAAGAATGCATCAACATTTTTTAAATTTTTAGCTGAATTTGCAATTGCCTCAACTACTAATTGTTGGTGTTGAACTCTTTGGAAATCTCCTGCTGGAAGTGTATGTCTATGTCTTGCAAACGCTAGGGCCTTTTCTCCGTCCATATGTTGATATCCACTTTTTATACATTGTAAATCTTGAGCCTTTTTACTTCTTTTTGAGTTTTGTTCACAGAAATTTATTTTTTCTGGAACAGTTATATCGATGCCTCCTAAAGCATTAACTAAATCAACAACGCCTTTAAAATTAATTTTTACATAATAATCTATTTTTATATCAACTAAGTTTTCAATTGTATTTATTACACAAGTGGATCCATAAGCTGCAGAAGAATTAATCTTTGATGATTCTCCTTTTAAGCAAGCAATTGGTACATAAGTATCTCTTGGTATTGAAAATACAGTCGCGTTTAATGTATGAGGATTAAAACTTATAAGCATAAGTGTGTCTCCATTAAAAGCTTGATTAGCATTTAATACATCACTTGTGGAATCAACACCCATTATTAAAACTGTAAAAGGTTTATCTACGGTTGTTGGATTTTCAATGATATCTTGATTTTTTAATTCTTTAGAATAAGTAAATTCTATTTTAGTATCGTTTTCAATGTTCTTATATGATTCGTATGATTCATAATTGATCACATAATTGCTTGTAATAAAGATAGCATCAAGTTCACCATTATATAATTTTTCAAGCAATTCAAAGTTTGAATTATATTCACTTACATTTATCTTTAAATTATTTTTCTTTATATATTCTTTTGGTAAAACATTTCCTTCTACATCTGTTTCATTGTTTAAGATACCAACTTTAAATGACTCATCATTAACAAATTCTTTATCTTTTTTTAAAATCATATTAGTTGTATATAAAATTTTATCTTTACTCATATTATCTAAGAGACCATATACACGATTTATGGCAAGTGATGCAATGATTGAAAAACTAGAAATAATCATAGCTAGGAATGATAATGCGATTACAGTTTTATTCTTCTTTGATAAAAGTAAAAGAAGAGAACCAAAAACATAAAATAATAACATTATTCCTAAGGAAATAAGTCCAATAATTCTTAAGTTATTTTCTATATTATTAAGCAATAAAAGTGATTTAAATAAGTAACTATAGCTCCCAATAAATATAATTGCTACAAATAAATAAACCAATCTTGTGCTCAGTTTTGTTTTTTTTAATTTATTAAAAAATCTTTTCATCACATCGTCCCCAATACTAATGAAATTATACTACATTGGACATTACGGTGTCCCCTTTTTTGTCTTTAAAAATTAACATTTTATTCATTGTAACTTGAATATAAATGTAGTATAATCATTTTATATAGTATGTCAGGAGGAAGAAAAAAATGAGTGAACAAGAAGAAAAGAACGATGATATTTGTAATCTGTCTATTCTTATTGGTGACAGTTGGGATAGTATATATATTTTCTGAATTGTATGCGGAGCATGATATTCCAATAACTACAATAACAGATGCTTATAAATTTAAAAATGAATATGAGAGTGTTAATAATAATGACCTAGGAAATGGAAAAAAAGTAAGAGAATTAACAATCGCTGATAATAATCCGTTTGTTTATAAAACTGCCGAAGAGTTAGTTAAGATGATAGAAGAAGATAAAACTTTTACTGTATATTTTGGATTTAGTACTTGTCCATGGTGTAGAAGTGTAATGACATCACTTATTGATTCATCATTAGAAAAAGGTGTAAAAAAAGTATACTATGTTGATATAAAAGAAATTCGTGATACATATGAATTAAATGATAGTAATGAACCTGTTCGTACTAAAGAAGGAACAGATGCATATTATCGTTTACTTGAACTTCTAAATCCTGTTTTAACTGATTATAATCCTTTAAAATATGAAACTAAAAAAGGAAAAACTAAAGAAGTTAAAATTGATGAAAAAAGAATTTATGCTCCAAATGTGGTAGTTGTAAAAAATGGGGAAGCTATAAATATGGAAAGTGGAATAGTAAAAGAATTAACTGATCCATATATGGAAATCGATGAAGGAATCAAATGTAAAATAAAAGAACAATTTAATTGTATGTTTGATAAGCTAAATACTGATACTAATACATGTTCAATTGATGAAAAAACTTGTTAAATAGAAAAAAGAAATCATTTTTTTGATTTCTTTTTCTTTGATCTTCTTTTTGTTTCTTTTAATTCTTCATTAAGTCTATTTTTATCCTTGTTTAATTTATTTTTTAATACGATTATTTTATTGAAAACTTTCATATCAGGAAATGATGCAACTAATCTTTTATGTAAAAAAGTTTTACTACTTAATATCTCTTTAACTTTTTTAGTAATTATTTCTGTAGAATCACATCTTATTGTATTGGATATGTTCTTTAATGACATTATAATGTTAAACGATAAAATTATATCAATTAACGTAATTCCTAATAATGTGTAGCAAATTATTCTTAATGTTATCATATTAAACATTGAAAACAAGTTTATTAAAAATGGGTTTATTCCATAAAACATTATAATACCAGCGATACCAAAAGGAATAGCGCACTCTAGACAAATTCGTCCGTTGATATTAAATTTTTGATCACTATAATCCCACCAACGATTTTTAAATACTTTTTCCATAATATATGAAGTAATATATTCAAGGGTAGCACATAGAACAATCGCCATTATGAATAAAACTAAAGGATCTTTTGCATAATTGTTTAAAAGCAGTGTTATTAGAACTCCACCAAAACCATATATTGGACACATTGGACCAATTAAGAATCCTCGGTTAACGAATTTGCGCATTTTTAATAAAGTTACTACTATTTCTATAAGCCATCCGATAAATGAATAGCAATAAAATAAAAGTATAAGGATATAAAATTCTTTCATAATCTCACCTATGAGAATTATATCATATTGTCTGTAATTTAAATAGATGCTATAATAATGCTAGGTGATAATCGTGGATAATAAAAATAAAACCATATTTTTAGCTATATCAATTATGTTTATAATTTGTACTTGTTTTACATCTCTTTCGTTTTCTTATTTTATAAATCCGTCAACAACAGAAACAGATGTTTTAACATCTTCATTAGTAAGCAATGAATTAACCTATGATGAAAATAGAATATTGGCTCCTAATGAAACTAGAGTTGTTACTCTTAATATTACTAGTTATAATAGTTTTGATAGTTATTTTAAAGTCTATTTTAAAGGAAATATAAAAGTTGAATGTTCTAGTAGAACTATGGATTTAATTAAATCTTTTGAGAAGAAAACCATTGATGTTACAGTTGTAAATGAAACTGAAGAGTATCAAGATTTTCAATTTGGTATTGAAAGTGCATTAAGTGGTGAGGAAATTGTTTTAAAAGATGGTGAATTGGGCATTTAATGCCTTTTTATTTGTTTTGATAATTTATATTTGATATAATGAATGTGTTAGGAAGTGTTAATAATGAAGTATATATCTTTTGTAGTTCCATGTTATAACTCAGAAGCTTATATGGAAAACTGTATAGAGTCTTTACTTATTGGTGGTGAAGATGTAGAGATAATTATAATAGATGATGGTTCTAAAGATAAAACAGGTAAGATAGCTGATAAGTATCAAAAAAAATATCCAAAAATTGTTAAAGCTATTCATCAAGAAAATGGTGGTCATGGTGCAGGAATAATGACAGGATTAAGTGTCGCTACAGGAAAATATTTTAAAGTTGTCGACAGCGATGACTGGATTGATAAAAAGGCATATAAGACTTTGCTAAAAAAGATTAAAAAAATTGATTCAGATTTAATTATTATGAATTATGTTTATACTTATACTGATGGTAGAATCAATCAAACTATTTCATTTAAAAATGTGTTTAAAGAAAATGAAGAAATGACTTGGGATGAAATGAAGAAATTTAAACCAACTCAATATTTATCGCTTCATTCATTGATGTATAAAAAAAGTGTATTAGATGCATCAAGCATGGATTTACCAAAACATACTTTCTATGAAGATAACTTATTTATTTATATTCCATTTGTAAATACTAAAACAATTTATTATATGGATTTAGATTTCTATAGATATTTTATTGGAAGAGAAGATCAATCAGTTCAAGAACCTCAATTGATTAAAAGAAGTTCACATCAAGTACTTGTTACTAAACTTGTATGTAATAAATATGATTTAGATGAAGTAAAGTCTAAGAAATTAAGAAAAATGATGTATAGAGAATGTGTATTTTGTATGACAATTGGAACAATTTTTTCTCGTCTTGCGATGAATGAAGAAGGAGAAAAACAATATAAAGAATTATGGGAGAGCATAAAAGAAAATAATCCTAAACTTTATAAAAGGTTGATATTCTCAAAAGCTGGAGCTTGTGCAATTCCAGGTAAATTTGGAAGATTCATAGCCATAAAAGGATATAGATTTGCTCATTCTTTAGTAAAATTTAATTAAACTGAGTTATTCAGTTTTTTTAGTTAGGAAGTGGAATTATGAAAGAACTTTTAGTTCCTGTTGGAAATATGGATTCTTTAAAGGCAGCAGTTATGAATGGGGCTGATGCTATATATTTGGGTGGTAAAAGATTTGGTGCACGTGCTTTTGCCGGTAATTTTAGTGATGAAGAAATGATTTTAGCTATTCATTTTGCACATCTTTATGGTGTAAAGATTTATGTTACAGTTAATACAATTGTTTTTGAGTCTGAACTAGAAGATGTTTATAATTATTGTTTGTTTTTACATAAAGCTGGAGTAGATGCTTTAATTGTTCAAGATTTAGGTCTTATGTCTCTTTTAAAAAGACGTTTACCTAATTTGGAAATACATGCATCAACGCAAGTTCATAATGTAAGTGAATCGGGTTTAAGAATTTTAGAAGATTTAAACGTTAAACGTGTAGTGTTTGCTCGTGAACAATCGCTTGCAACTATTGATAGTTATAAAACTTCAATGGAAAAAGAAATTTTTATTCATGGAGCTTTGTGTGTAAGTTATTCTGGAGAATGTTTATTTTCATCAGTTCTTTTAGGAAGAAGTGGCAATCGTGGAGAATGTGCTCAAGTTTGTCGACTTCCATATAAATTGCTTGAAAATGATGAATTTGTAAAAACTGATTCAAAATATTTGCTTTCAACAAAAGAGCTTAAAACGGTTAGTAAGTTTAAAGAAATCATGGACTCAAGTGTTAAATCATTAAAAATTGAGGGACGTATGAAAAGTCCAGAATATGTTGCTTGTGTAACTAGACTATACCGTAATTTAATTGATTACTATTATGGGAAAGATGACTTAAGAATATCTGAATATGAAGAAGATCTAAAGGTGATATTTAATAGACAATATACTTATGGATATTTATTTAATGCAACTAATGATGAAATTATTAATATTCATACATCCAATCATGTAGGAGTTCATTTAGGTAAAGTCTTTAAGGTAACAAATAAATATATCTATATTAAACTTGATTCTCAACTAAATCAAGGAGATGGAATTAGAATAAATGAAACTAATGATGGAATGATTGTTAATTTTCTTTATGATGAATCTTTAAAGCTTACAAATGTTTGTAAAAATATTGCTGTAATTGATAAGAAAATTAAAGCAAGTGTTGGTGATTCTGTTAATAAAACAAGTGATATAACTGTAATTAACAAATATAGAGAATTACCGGTTAGAAAAGTTGATATTGATATGACGTTTACTCATAGTGGAAATCATGCAACTCTTGAAATAACTGATGGAATCAATGTTGTTAAAAAAGAGGCAAATATAGTTTTTCCAAGTAAAAATATAAGTATAAAAAAAGAGGATATTATTAAACAACTATCAAAACTTGGTAATACTCCGTTTAAAATAGCTAATATAAGTATCGGAGAATTTGAATCTAAATTTATAAATATTAAGGATTTAAATGCTATGAGAAGAAATGCAGTTGAAGAACTAATTTTTATTCGTGAAAATTCAAAAAAAGAAGTAATTCAAAGAAAAGATAATGAAGAAATGCATAAAAATTCTCTTGAAGAAAAATTAACTTTAAGTGTTTTAGTAAGAAATGAAGAACAATTACTTAAATGTTTAACTTATTTTGATCGTATCTACGTAATAGATGGAAATCTTTATAATTTATATAAAGATAATCCTAAAATATATTATCGCGGTTCTAGAATTTATGAAAAGACAAACATTAAAAATACTTTAGCAACTGAATTAGGTGAAATATATGATGGAGCCAAAATAAGTGATTACTTCTTGAATATAACTAATCATGAAACTTTGGATTATCTATCTAAATATGTTGATATAAATACTTTATCAATTGAACTTGAAGATGATAACATTGAACGTATTATGAAACACAATAACTATAATGTTGAGATGTTACTTTATAGTACTTTTGAACTTATGATAACAAAATATTGTCCAGTAAACAAAGTTGCTAATAAAGATACTGTATGTACTAAATGTATGAAAAATGAATATAAACTAGTTGATCGTAATGGAAGTAAATATCCAATAAAAACAGACGTAAAAAATCATTTAACACATATACTTGATTCTAAAGTAACAAATAATCTTGAAAAACTTAAATACTATTATAATTTAGGAATCCGTAATTTTAGAATTGAACTCAATTCGGAAGATTCTAAAGAAATTGATGACATAATTAAAAATTTAGACAATCAAAAAAGCAACCTTAATTAGTTGCTTTTTTCTTTTACTTATTATTTATTAATACTTAAATTAAAATGTTATTTTGGGGAAAATTTATTTTCCAGTATTAATAAATTTTAATCTCAACACATGAGATACTACTTTAAAATTCGACATAAAGTCATAAAATAAATTTTTAAAATTTTCATTTACTATGAAA
>ERZ780148.2585-NODE-2585-length-10253-cov-2.740145_pt1 | contig 10253 bp, 7 predicted proteins | sample MGYA00510984_ERZ780148 | MGnify/ENA primary metagenome ERZ780148 (study PRJEB29588, sample SAMEA2160902) | human gut metagenome | biome: human gut; feature: human-associated habitat; material: faeces | place: Denmark | collected 2008/2010 ...
ATACATCGGATACTTATATCTGCCAGGGAATTTATGATGAAGACGATATGGATACACATTATCGTTTTATAAATGTCAATGACTCTGAAGATTGGCTTTATATAGATGATCATTATGATTATCAATATAAAACACCATGGACAGCCGGCGGAAATAACTTAATTTATATTGAATGCCACAGTGTTATAACTACTATACCTGTAACAGTTATTCCATCAGCACCTGTGCCAAATCCAACTCCTGCACAGCCTGCACCTGCACCTGCACCTGCGGCGACTTACGATGCGGACGCGGTACTTAAAACGCTTCAGGGCGCGCTGGCGGTCGATGCGACGTTGAAAACGACGACGATAAACGCCGAAGATTCTTCGCTGGTCGGCGAAACCACCACCGAAACCGACGTGTATATTTCCGCGGACGAGTATTATCTTGCTACAAAGTACGGCGAGAACACTCGCGTGGTCGGACAATACTTCAAGAACGAAGCGGGCAACGTAAGCACCAGAAAAGTCGACAAAACGAACAAGTTGATCGAAACCGAAATGCAGTTTAAAAACGCCGATAAAACCAATGGTCCCCGCGAATTTTCCAAGACCTACGTCAATCCGTTTTCGTTTGTAACGACTGCCGATATGACGCAGAACGACAAGGAAGTCACGATCAACGCGAAAGCCGAAGTCGGCGCGATAACGTTCGGCACCGCGCTCGATTCCATGTTTGCAACCCTGGAGGAAGAGGCGCGCGACATCACCGTCAAACTCGACGACGAATTCAAGCCCGTCGCGATCCAGTTCACCGCAGAGGCGCTTAACAAAAAATCCGGCAGAAAGACCTACAATTATACCTACAAGTACACCGGCAATCTCGTGACGAAAGACGCGATTAACGTTCCCGAGTATCCGTGCCCGGCAAAAGGCGACAAGGCTTTGCTTAAAACCGCGCTCGACAAAATGGCGGCGAACAACTTCAGTTTCGTCAAGTACAGCGCGGCATACAAAAACGGAGAAGAAGCCGTTATGCACGGCGTCGTAACGCCAGAATGCGCATGGGCGATAAGTTCCGTCGCGGCGTTCGGCTATCTTAACGATCCCAAATCCGGGAACCTCGTCGAAGTCGACCTTACCGAAGATAAGGACGGCAAAAAGATTCTGAAAGGTAACGGCAACGAATGGGAAGGCGAAACTCTTGCCAGCATGAAACTCACGAAAGGCGGTTTCAGCGTAGACGTGTTCCGTCAGATCGACGACAACAAGTACGCGCTTATCCCCGGCGAATACGCAATCGGCGACCTTATTCCCGACGGCATGTTCGAACTTATGTCCATGTCCTCGGATATCGTGTTCACCATCAACGAAAATCCGTTTACCGTAACTTATACCTACAAGGCACCCGTCTTTATGAGCAGCAATCTCAATACGATTACCGTTACGTTGTCCGATTTCGGTACCGCGGAACTCGGTTATAACCTTGCTACCGATTACGTCGAATACAGCGTGACGAAGTGGTCGGACATCAGCAACGAGTTTACTTACGGCGGAATCTTCGGCTTTGACGCGGACATCGATAAAGATATTCCGTTCTTCGAGACCGCAAAAGGCAAATTCACGAAGTTCCAGGATATGTTCGGCGAGTACTCTACCAATATTACCAAGTATACCGCCGACGAATTGACCGCATACAAGGCAAAACTCGTTGCGGCAGGCTGGACGGAAGAAACGGAAACCGATGCGCTCGGCGGCGAAAACAAATTCTACGTCAACGCGACAAAGACTATCAAACTTACGTTATCCGATTTCTTCGGTGAGTTGACGCTCGGGCTTTCGGTCTACGAAGCGCCGTCTGCGCAGGCTTAAACACAGAAGGTTACTCATCTGACCCGACTTATAAAAACCGGACTGCTTATTTTCGGGCAGCCCGGTTTTTTAATGGTTTTATAGAGGTAAATTACCTGTTCCGACAGGGGGATTCCACGTCGTGAGGTATAGCCTCTTGGGCATCGAGGCAATGCCTTACTCCTCTGAATGACGGTATAAAACGAAAACTGCGCGTTAAATTAAAAAAGGAACGTGTAGCCTTACTTTTTAACTCGTCATTCAGAGCGAGGCGGCACGCCGAGCGTGGAATCCCCGACATGGAACAAGTAATAATCATTATAAACCCGCGGCATAGCCCCTTTTCCTTGACAAAACGGGGGCAAAAGTTATAAAATAAAAAGGTACGCGCGGGAACGTTACCTATAGCGTACGATTTCACTCTAAAAAACAAGGTCGCGGCACGCGGCTATGAAAAAAGAAGGAGAAAGAACACATGAACGACATTCAACAGTTGACGGTCAACGCGATCCGCGTATTATCCGCGGAAGCGATCGACAAGGCTAACAGCGGACACCCGGGACTTCCGCTCGGTTGCGCGGCGATAGGTTACACGCTGTTTGCGGACAACCTCGTCCACAACCCGAAAAACCCGTCCTTTTTCAACCGTGACCGCTTTATCCTCAGCGCGGGTCACGGCTCGGCGCTTCTGTACACGCTGCTGCACCTTTTCGGCTACGGCGTGACGATGGAGGATATGAAAAACTTCCGTCAGTTCGGTTCGCGCACTCCGGGTCACCCCGAAGTCGATCACACCCCGGGCGTGGAAACTTCGACCGGACCCTTAGGACAAGGCATCGCCAACGCGGTGGGCTTCGCTGTAGCGGAAACCATGCTTGCGGCGCGCTTTAACAAGCCCGATCTCAACCTCGTCGACCATTACACCTACGCGCTTTGCGGCGACGGCTGTATGATGGAAGGCATCGAGAGCGAAGCGGCTTCGCTCGCCGGCACCTGGAAACTGGGCAAGTTGATCGTACTGTACGACAGCAATCATATCACGATCGAGGGCGATACCGACGCGGCGTTCACCGAGAATGTCGGCAAGCGCCACGAAGCGCAGGGCTGGCAGGTAATCAAGGTCACCGACGGCGACGATATCGACGCGATCAACAAGGCGATCAAGCGCGCGAAGAAAGAAACGACCAAACCGTCGCTTATCATTATCAACACCGTCATCGGTCACGGCTCGGCGAAAGCGGGCAGCGCGGACAGCCACGGCGCACCGCTCGGCGCGGAAGTAACCGAAAAGATGAAGAAAGACCTCGGCTACGACTATCCGCCGTTCACCGTGCCGGAAGAAGTCTACCGCCATATCGCGGGTCGTCAGCGCCGCTTCTCGGGCTACGAGAGAAAATGGAAGCGCATAGTCAAGGCTTACAAAGAGAAGTACCCCGAGGATTACCGCGCGTTCGAGTACGCGGTCAAGCGCGAAATGCCCGACTTTATCCACGACGAAGCGTTGTGGGCGGCGGCAGAGAAGCCCGAAGCGACCAGAGTATCGGGCGGCAAAGTGCTGAACGCGATCGCGGCGAAACTGCCGTATATCGTTGGCGGCGCGGCTGACCTCGCTCCGTCGACCAAAACGTATATGAAGGGCGCGGGCGATTATTCTGCGGCTACCCGCGACGGAAAGAACATGCACTTCGGTATTCGCGAGCACGCAATGAGCGCGATTTCCAACGGTATGCAACTTCACGGCGGCTTGCAGACTTACTGCTCGACATTCTTCGTGTTCTCCGACTATATGAAGAACGGCATGCGCATGAGCGCGCTCATGAAACTGCCGGTAATGTATATTCTTACGCACGACAGTATCGGCGTAGGCGAGGACGGACCGACTCACGAGCCGATCGAACAACTCGCCGCTCTCCGCACTATGCCGAATATGCACGTTTTCCGCCCCGCGGACTATCGCGAGACCGTCGCGGCTTACGTCAGCGCGCTTTCCTCGAAATGCCCGACTTCGATCGTGCTTTCCCGCCAGAACCTAGTCCAACTCGACAAGAGCGGCAAGGACGCGCTCAAGGGCGGCTACGTCGCTTCCGACTGCGCGGGCATACCCGATCTTATCCTTATCGCGTCGGGCAGCGAACTCGGCATCACGCTCGAGGCGAAAGCAAAGCTCGAAGCGGAAGGCGTAAAGACCCGCGTAGTTTCCATGCCTTGCTGCGAACTGTTCGACGAGCAGTCCGACAGTTATCGCGAAACCGTTCTGCCGTCGTTCGTCCGCGCGCGCGTTGCCGTCGAAGCGGGTTCGACCGCTACCTGGTACAAGTACGTCGGTCTTGACGGCGCGGTAGTGGGTATCGACACGTTCGGCGCGTCCGCTCCGGCTTCCGTACTTATGAAGCACTTCGGATTCACCGCGGATAACGTAGCCGCAGTCGCTAAATCCGTAATAAAGAAGTAATAAAATAACCTCGCGTGGGAGCGGTTACGACCGATTTTCCCGCGGGCGAAACGGAGAAATCATGACATCGCGCTTTTTCGCTTTTCTGTCAAGAATGAAATATATCGACCGTTGGGGGCTGATGCGCTGCACCACGAAAGAGAACGTCGCCGAACACAGTCTGTTCGCGACGTGGGTGGCGCACGCCCTCGCGGTGATAGAAAACAAATACTTCGGCGGCGCGTTCGACCCCTGCAAAATCGGTATGATCGCCGCTTATCACGAAACCGGCGAAGTCATTACGGGCGATATGCCCACGCCGATCAAGTACTTTTCGCCCGAGATCAACGCCGCCTATAAAAAGGTGGAAAAGGTCGCAGAGGACAGAATACTCGCGACGCTGCCGTCTGATCTTACGGAAGATTTCGCCGCGCTCGTTCAGCCTTCGGGCGAGGAAAAACGGCTCGTCAAGTACGCCGACAAACTCACCGCGTATATAAAGTGCGTGGAAGAGATCGCGTGCGGTAACGCCGAGTTCAAAAAGGCGAGCGAGTCGATTTATCGCGAACTTAAGGGTTTCGGGTCGAAATCCGTCGATTATTTTCTCGACACTTTCGTCGAAGCGTACAAACTCTCTTTGGACGAACTGTCCGTCACGAACTGATAACGAAAAATATAATAAATTAACGACCGCACGATGCCTCCCTTGTGTAAAGGGAGGCGTCATTTTTTTATAAAATGACGGAGGGATTGTCGGTTTTCCGCTCGGTATTGATAAATACGGCAACTATTGAACACGAACCCCGACCCGAAAAATTCCGTAATTTGCTATAAAAACCGCGCGGGCGGCGCAACCTAACCGTGTATATGGAAAGAGCAGACGACATACTTCGGGAGTTCGCAACGCCCGACACAATAGTAAAACGCAAGTTCAGAATAAAGAATCGCGACGGCGTGATGCTGTATAACCCCGATATAACGGACAGTTTGCTTGCGGGGCAGATCGTGCGCGCGTTGGAGAAGTGCGAAGCGAAGAACCCGACTGTCGAAACGTTGCTCGAGTCGGTTGTATATATCGCGGAAAGCGAGATAATATCCGATCCCGTCGAAGCGCAGAAATCTATTCTTAGCGGCGACGCGGCGGTTATAGTCGACGGCACGAACGGCTACCTTATATGCGCTATCCGAAAATGGGATAAGCGTTCTATCGCCGAACCGCCCACTTCCACGGTTATGCGCGGACCGCGAGAGGGATTTATCGAGGACGTAAAGACCAATCTGTCGCTGATCGAGCGGCGGCTGAAGTCGCCCGCGCTCGCGGTCGAAAAGACGACGATCGGCAGAATTTCGCAGACGGCGGTGGCGATGGTTTACTTAAGTAACGTAGCCGACCCCGAAGTCGTGAACGCCGTGCGCGAAAAACTGAAAAAGATCGATATAGACGCGCTCACCGACAGTCACTATATTCAGCCGTACCTCGAGGAACGCCCGTTCTCGATATTTCACCAGACGGGTGTGACGGAAAAGCCGGACATCGTGACGGCGAAACTGCTGGAGGGCAGAGTGGCGATAGTGGTGGACGGCTCGCCCATGGTAGTGACCGTGCCGTTTATGGCGGTGGAGGACTACCAGTCGAGCGAGGACTACTACGAGCGCCCGTCGTTGGCGACCTTTCTCAGGATTCTGCGGTTCTTTTCGATATTTTTCGCGGTGTTACTGCCCGGGCTGTACGTCGCGCTTCAGGAGTACCATTACAGCATGATTCCGCTAAGGTTTCTTATCACGGTCATGACGGCGGTCAACGGCATACCGCTTCCGCCGCTACTGGAAATTCTGTTCGTGATACTGCTGTTCGAGGTCATAAGGGAAGCGAGCGTGCGTATGCCGCGGGCGGTGGGCATGGCGATGAGTATCGTTGGCGCGCTCGTCCTCGGCGATACGGCGGTAAAAGCGGGCATAATCAGTTCGCCCGCCGTCATGATCACCGCGCTTAGTTCCATCGCGCTGTACGTCGCGCCTAATCAGGAAGGCACGCTCACGTTGCTCCGAGTGGCGTTCACCGCGCTCGGCGGCTTGGGCGGCATGTACTTTATGCTCGTGGGCGTACTGTACCTCGTACTGTATCTGTGTTCGCTCGGCGGCTTCGGCACGCCGTACCTCGCGCCGTTCGCGCCGCTTATCCCGGGCGACCTCAAGGATTCGTTCTACCGCGCGTCGCTGCTTCGCATGAACGAGCGCCCGCGGTCGATCAAGAACGTCAACCCGCATCGCCAAAAGGAGGAGAAATGATAGCCAAGCAAGTCAGTACGCGGCAGTTCGTCGTAGTGCAGTTCCTTGTCGCGCTCGCCGTCAAAATGTTTATGCTGCCCGCGCTGATGCTGCGGGTAGTGGGCAAGGACAGTTATATCGTAATGCTCGCGTGGATCGCGTTCGAGTTTGTCGACCTTACGTTCGTAGTGCTTCTCGCCCGCCGAAACCCCGACAAAACTATGTACGAAATTCTCACGGACGCGTTCGGCAAAGTAGTTTCCCGAGTAATCGTCGCGCTGTTCACGCTGTTCGTGTGCGCGAAGGGACTGCTTGTTCTCGGCGAATTAAAGACTTTTTTCGTCGTCACTATGTACGCCGACATCAACTGGGTAGTGATGCTTATACCGCTTATGGCGCTTCTTTGCGCGTTCGGCATACGCTCGCTTCGCTCGATAGGTCGGACGGCGGAACTCATTACCCCCGTTATCGTCGTCAGCACGCTCGTTCTCAGCGGACTGCTGTTAGGCGATATCGAGTTCGCTAACCTCTTGCCGGTAATGGAAAACGGCTTCGCGCCGATAAAAAAGGGTATGCTCACGTTTCCCATGTGGTTCGGCGACGTGTCGTTTCTTCTTATGTTCCTCGGCAATATCAAGATAAACCGCGGTTTTATATGGAAATCGTACCTCTCGAAACTCGTCGCGACCGCGCTCGTTATGCTGTTTTCGGTCACGCTGTTTTCGACCTACGCCAACGTTTCCACGCTGATCGACTACGGCAACAACGTGAGCAACATGACACAACTCAGCATGGGCGCGCAGGACAACGGGCGCTTCGACCTCATGTTCTATTGTATATGGCTGTTCACGGTGTTTCTCAAGCTCGCGCTGATTTTCTATTTTTTCACGCGCAACCTCGGATTTATCGTCGGCACGCGCAATAATTACCTTATGTCGCCGATCTGTGCCGCAGTGTGGTATGCGGTTTCGGCGTTCGTGCTGAGGAACGAGAACGTGTCGTATCTGTTCTTTACGAGCGCGGTGAAGTACGCGCTTTGCCCGGTCGCGTTCGTCATGCCGATGCTGCTGTATATCATCGCGCTATTGAAGTACCGCCCGAACTATCCCGAAACCTTGATGAAAAAGGAGAAGAAACCAGATGGACGCAAGAAACCCGAAGAACAAAGAACGCCTGCTTAGGATATACAGGATCCTTATTGCACTGTTCGCGGTGGTTTTGGTGCTGCTGCCGCGGAGCGTTACGAGCCTGCCCGAGATCGAAACCAAACTCTTGCTTACGGTTCTCGGGCTTGACAAAACGGAGAACGGCTACCGCGTGACAGCCACCGCGGTCATGCCCGCCGAAAGTCAGAACGGCGCAACCATGCGCACGGACGTGGAGTCCGAGGAAGTGTCGGTCAGCGCCGCTCTCGAGAAACTCAGCCTTAAAATGGGCAAGCGACTGGAACTCGGGCTGTGCGGCGTGGTAGTCGTAGGCGACACGTTCGGCGACGAAAGCCTTTTGCCGCACCTTAAATACTTGCTGTCGTCGGGTAAAATTATCCCCGGGGCGTACTTGATTTTCGCCGACGGTATGCCTGCGAAAAAAGCGATAGAAATGTCCAACGCGCTATCGGAAGCGAGCAGCAACGGCTTGTCCACGCTCGTCGAACACAACGCGCTGAACACGCACATGTCCACGATCACGCTGTTGAAGTTTCTGTCCGACACCGCTTCGGTGACGAATTGCGCGTATATGCCGATACTCGAAATCGGAGTGAAAGAACAGGAGTTCGAGGGGAGCGACGCCGGCGGCTCGGGCGAGGGATCGGAGAACGCTTCGGGCGAGGGGAGCGGAGCGCAGACGGGAAAGGCGGAGATCGAACAGATAAACCGCATCGCGATCTACAAAAAAGGCGTAAAGACGGGCGAGTTCGACCCCGTGGAAACCCGCGGCTACGACTGGACGGACAAGAACAACACGCAAGGACTGGTGACCGTCAAAAATTTTACGGCGGGCGGGATCGAAGCGGGCGAGGTTTACTGCCAACTTATCGACAAGCGAGTTAATATCGACGTGAGTTTCGAGGACGGCGTACCCACGGCGAAAGTCAGAATAGACGCGCTCATGAAGTTCGAGGAGAGGTACAAACTCAGCGATATGAACAAGTACGGCGGCGTGAGCGAAAAGGAACTGTCGGAGCGGATGAAAGAACAGTTTTCCGCAAAAATAGCGAGCAATATCCTGAGCGCGGTGGAAGCGATGAAACGGCTCGACGCGGACGTAAGCGGTTTTACCGACATACTGTATCGTTTCCGAACGAAAGATTATAACGCCTACGAGAACAAGGAAAGCATGCTCGCCGACCTCGTCGTCGTACCCGAAATCAACGTCAAGTTCAGATAACGCGCGGCGGGGAATTCGCCGCAAACCGTCAAATTAAAATACACCGCGCACTTTATATAAGGAAAACGCCCCGAGCAAACGGAGCGTTTTTTTGCATTTTGATTTTTGCGTTAGTTAAGCCGCGCGATTACTTGATTTTAAGAAGAACGTCTGCGGCGGCGGCAATGCCTTTGCCTTCGCCCGTTACGCCCAGTCGCTCGGTTGTGGTCGCGGAAACGTTCACGCGCTCGACCGGCACGCCCAGTTCTGCGGCGAGAGTGGCGCGCATTTCGGCTATGTACGGTCTGAGTTTGGGCATTTCGGCGATAACGCACACCGAAACGTTAAACAACTCGAAGTGCTTTTCCACGCGTTTTCGCACGTCTTTGAGGAGCGAAGTACTGGCGACTCCCTCGTACTCGGGGTCGTTGTCGGGGTAGAGAGTGCCTATATCGGGAAGCCCCGCCGCCGACAGTATCGCGTCCATAACCGCGTGAATAGGCGCGTCCGCGTCGCTGTGTCCGAGCAAGCCTTTCTCAAACGGTATCGTCACGCCGCACAGCACGAGTTTTCTGCCTTCTTCCAGCCGATGCACGTCGAAGCCGAAACCTATTCTGAACGCGTCGTTCAGCCCCGCGAAGTCGCGGTATGACGTGAGTTTCACGTTGGACGGATCGCCCTTGGAAATCGTACAGGTATAGCCCGCGCGGTAATAAAGTTCGCTGTCGTCGAGGTAATCGCCCTCGATCGTGTCGTAAGCATACTTTATCCCGGCGTAGCGGAAGGTCTGCGGGGTCTGTACGACGTGAGTGTATTCGCGCTCGAGCGTCATCAGTATCTTGCCGCGCTGAATTTTGATCGCGTCGACGGGCGGAATAGCCGCGATGCCGCTTCCGTATTCGAGTGCGGATTTAAGGCTCGCGTCGATAACCTCGTCGGTGACGAACGGTCGCGCGCCGTCGTGAATCATCACTATGTCGGTGTCGACTATCGCCCGCAGAGCGTTGCGCACGCTTTGGGAGCGGGTCGCGCCGCCGATAACGAATTCGGTGTTGGGGAAGGTGATTTGGCTTCGCATTACGTCCATATCGCGCTCGGCGCACACGATAACGAGACGGTCGAACCGCGCGAACTTCGCTGCGGTCATCGCCGCGATCGTAGTGTTCGATATGCCGTGCAGAACTTTGTTGTACCCTAGCCCCGCGCGAGTGCCTTCGCCCGCGCAGAGGATGACGGCGGTGACTTCAGGAAACGATTTCATACATTAACCCCGCTTCTTGCTTATTCGCTTTTTCGTTGAGTTCGAGTACGCGGAACTTCAGCGTGGACGAGCCGAATTCGATAGTCACGACGTC
>ERZ780148.2586-NODE-2586-length-10252-cov-5.872217_pt1 | contig 10252 bp, 7 predicted proteins | sample MGYA00510984_ERZ780148 | MGnify/ENA primary metagenome ERZ780148 (study PRJEB29588, sample SAMEA2160902) | human gut metagenome | biome: human gut; feature: human-associated habitat; material: faeces | place: Denmark | collected 2008/2010 ...
TTTTTCAATTTCTACTGGTAATTTCAGCTGATATGCTGTATAATGTTCTTGTGGGGTTTGTTTTTTTACAGCGCCTGCGATGTCAACAAAACAGTGGTCTGCGGCGTTCGCCGGCGCAGTTCTTTGCGCAGGCGCGCTTATGTAGAGAGCCTGATTTAACAGCATAAACAGAAATGGGCGTACTTAGCGTTGCACCTATTTTCTAATTTTAGCACTTATTCCGGCAGCTATTGACTGCTTAGATAACATATGCTGCGTTTCATTTTCTTACATTCAGGAAGAAAAAGGCGACAATTAAGCCGATTTTATTGACTTTATTACTCACTTTCTGTATAATATATAAATAAGAAAGATTTGTAATATGATTACATTTCGGAGGAGAACAAATGAAAATAAGAACACACATATCAAAAGCGCTGTCGCTGCTTACTTCGGCGGCGATAGCTGTAGGCTGCATTCCTGCGCTGGAGCTTCCGGCTGCCGCGGAAAGCTCGGATACCAGCCAGGTATCGCTGTCAAAAAACCAGAAAACATACGGTGACGGCTGGTTCTGGAACGGCGAAAGCCTGCTGATTTACGGCGCGAGCTTTGACGTGCCGGAGAATACCGCTTATTTCGGGAATTTCAACGGATTTGCTGCAGGCGATACCATCAAGGTGCTTGTTGAGGGACTGAATGAGATAACCCTCGCAGACGGCGCAGTATTCGTTGATTCAGACCAAATTCCGCTCAGCGTTGACGGATCCAGCTACATGAAAGTTTCCGGAAGCGGCGTGCTGTTTTCCGGCGCTGACGCGGACTACTTCGGCGGAGTTATCGACGCACAGGGCGCGGTCACGCTGTTTGACGCGCCGAGTCTTGCGGTAGAGGGCGGTAAGGTACTCGCGCCGGACGGCGCTGTGATTTCGCTCGACGGAGGTAAGGCGTCTTCACTCGACATAAAAAACGCGAATGTAAAGGCTAAGTCGTATGGCGCAGATGTGATCTCCGGTTCAAAGTCCCATCTGGAATTTCCGGAGGGGTGCGGAGAGACTACAGATCTGAAGCTGAACACCTGCACCGCAGTTATTAACGGGACTGGTTTTACAACTGATTTTGAATTCAGCAAGTCGGTCGTGATTTTCCCGGATATCGCCGCTGCGGACGATCTCAGCGTTGTTTCAGACTACACCAGATATGATACCGACAAAGGCGGCACTGTATTCTGCAACGAATTTGTGACCAGCTCCAGCTACTACGTCGACGGCAGGGGTCTGGGAGTGCTCTCCGAAGGCGACCACAGAGGAATGTACTATGACGGTGATCAGCCGCTTATTGTCCGCGACGGTGTGACAGTATCCGAGGCAAACTATATCACCTCTCCGAACACGATCGTGTTTGCTGCCGGAAGCATGAGCGCATATTATTATTCGGCGAAAATCAATTACGATGACCCTGTCGTCGTAGGGGGCAATGAGATAAAACGCGCCCCCGCCAAACCTGTACTTTTGGAGCCGACAAATATAAATGACGCGGTGATCACCGCGATATCCACCGGCAAGGGTGTGAATGGCGTTTTTTTTCACGACAACGCCATTTCATTATATAATGTAAATATGAGCGGGTCATCGCTGTTCGCTGGCACCACGACAGAGTATAATAGTATCAATGTATGTTTTGCAGGCAGCAAGGATACCTCGACCAGCAATGACTGCACATTCATTGCTATCGGAGATATTAGGATCGGAATAATTTTTAGTATCCTCAATAATTCCCTTGAAAAGTTTTCGGGTATTGCCATAGCGAGCGGCAGGTTTCATGCGGGACCCAGTTTGTTGGACGGCAGGGTAACTTCCGACTGCTCATCGTATGCTTATCATATGGTGATCGATGGAAAGGTTACGGAAACAAATGCCGTCTCGAAGTCTTCTGAAGTGAGTTTACAGGTCAGAAACGGCAGCTTCTGGTGCGGTGTAGTTGGTACCAGACTGACCACTACTACTAAAGATCCAGATGAAAAGCTTTTGGTCCACCGTGACGCCATAGATACAACATATATCTATGCTGCACTGAAAGGAACTGACAAGTATTACGAGTATACCCAGCTTGCGCGGAACGAGGATAACAAGATCTATATAGGCAGGAAGATATATGAACCGTATATCAATATTGTTGAACCAGAGAATAAGACGCTGACCCGCGGCGGCACGACAGAAATTGCATATGTCACATACGGGTGTACTGATCCGGTTCTCGAATGGGTGAACGCTGACGGCGAAGTTATCTCCGCCCCCGATGGCATAACAGCTTCTCTGGGTGACACTTCCATTGACAGAAAGGTGAGCATAACCACTCATTATGATGTGCCTGAGAAAACGGTGCGCTTCCGGATAAGGAGCAAAGACGGAAATAATATCGTATCAAATGTCCTTGAACTCACCACGGGGAAATATAATTTTATGATGGATTTCCGGAACAGCAAATACAGAAAAATATGGAAGTTCGGTGTTGAGGTCACCGACCCCGCCAATAATTACGCTGGCCCAAAATGGAGATGGTACGGCAAGGACACTACAGAAAACGGAGTTTCCTACAAGGCGAAAACGCTGGTGCTGGAGGACGGCTTCAGCCATGTGACTGACTCCGAGGCTTGCCGCGTCGGAATTGCCCTGCCGGACGGAGCAACGCTCATCGTCGCAGGCAACTGCGAGGTACAGGCGTATACCAAGCCAATTAAATGCGAAGGTTCGCTGACAGTGATAAATTCCGGCGACAAACGAAATACCATATCGCTGTTTTTTGCTCACGATATGTTTCTGGAGCCTCCTGCTGGCAGCTCTGACTGCGATATGTTTCAATATCATATGTTTGCGGGTTGCATTGAAGCCGCCGGAGACCTCTCTGTAACCGGCTGCGACATAAAATCCAATGTTGGTTTCAGTCAATATTTAAAGGCGGACGGCAGCATGGAGCTTGCAGATATGTCGCTCACTGTACCCAATGGAACGCCCTGGGCAGTTCCAACAGCTCTGTATGCGAAAGGCAGGCTGTTGATAAAGCCTGATGTTGTGCTGGATACTCTTCCGGCGGCAATAAGTTTCGGTTCGCTCAAAATAGGCGATGTATCGGAGCTTTCCGAGCTTACAGACCTGTCCGACAACAAGGTATACGGTGCGGAAGATCTGGTTTCAATGCCTGCGGCGTCAGCGTTATACGAGCTTTCTTCCAATGGAAACCCGCTGAAGCTCGTCACCACGCCGCTCACCGCGGATAACACTCTTGAAATTCTTCAGTTCTGCAAGGACGTGTACGGAGCAAGCAGCGGCACTATAGACCTGAACGATTTGGGAGCGGTTTCCGGCGGCAGCGGGAAATACAAGTTCGCTCCTGTCGGCAGCCTGCCGTCATGGCTTACTGTTAAGGGCGATGATTCCGTAAAATTCGACATCCCGAACAATGATATGGAGCAGACCTCGGTGAAGTTCACAGTCACAGACGCAGACACGGAACTTGCCATTCCCGGAGACAGTGCGGAACTGACGCTGAATTTCGGTCCGGTCAATAAGGTATACTTCGTCAGATATTACAAGCCGGAAAACGGAACTATTACGGTAACTTCGTCCGCTTCCGGAAAAACCGTGGAGACTGGTGAAGCGTCCGGGCGTATTCTCTGCGAAACTCCGGTTATTCCCGGCGAAGACGCTGTTGTTACCATAAGACCCAACCGTGGTTTTAGAACAAGCGGCATCGAAATTGACGGTTCACATGTTGTTCCGGATAAAGCTCTGTCTGTTGAGGGCACAATGACTTTCAGCGCCATAGACGCAGATCACTCGGTGAGCGCGGTATTCTCAGATGCCGGCGCCTCCGGCTTTGAGGAATACTGCACGATCGCGCTTGACAGCTCTCTTGAGAATATAGCGGACAGATTCAGTCTCAAATATACCGAGTCCGGCAATACAGTCACCAAACCGCTGTCCGAGCCGCAGACAGTCAGAACGGGCACGGAAATAAAAATCACCGCGGACACCGGCACGGAATATTACCTTGAAAATGCGGCTTTGGGCGGCGATGATGTAGAATTGCAGTTCGACTCCGATACCATGTCGTTCTGCTGTAGTCTGAGACTGCAAAAGACCGCTGCGTTCAAAGCGGACTACGGAGAGCTTTGCAAGGTTGAACTTTCCTATGACCCCGATAGTTCAACTATCTCAAGCGAAACAAGGGATTTTGGAGGGTACATTCCCAAGGGCGACACATACAAGTTTTCAATACTTACGAAAAACAATAATACCATTGCGGAGGTCCGCAACGCTCTTGACCCATCCCAGAAACTAGTGCCAGTAAGTATAGACAAGAACGATGACAAACGCATATACTATTATGAATGGGTAATCACCGGAAATGCCAACTGGACGGCGGTTATCAATCCGCCGCGCATTCTTACAGTGAACTGCGGCGAGCACGGCACAGTCACATCTGCGGATGACACCTATGCAAACGGCGATACGGTAACTCTGACCGTTACTGCCGACCCGGGCTATTATGTGAAATCAACGGAGCTTAACGGCACGGCGGTTTCGCTGAACAGCGATAACGAGTATGTATTCACTATTGAGAGCGATTCCACATTCACAGCTGAGTTTGCGGAGATACCGCCGGATTCCTATGTTGTGACCGTAAACTGCGGGGAGCACGGTACAGTAACGCCCGGCACTGCTGATTATGAGAGCGGCACAGAAGTAACGCTCACAGTGACTCCAGACAGCGGCTATCGCGTGAAGTCCGTAACGCTGGACAGCAAGGCGGTAACGCTTACAAACGGCAAGTACACATTCAAAGTCACCGCAAACTGCACGTTCGAAGCTGAGTTTGTTAAAAAAGGCGGTTCTTCCGGCGGGATTGGTGGTTCTGGCGGAAGCTCGGGCGGCTCGGCCGGAGGTTCTTCAACGAGGTCTCTGCCTGTGATAAACGGCATTGAAAAGAGCTGGCAGTCCATAGTTTCCGACATCAGCAGGCTTCCCGAGGGCGGTTCGGCTGTTATAGCGCTGAATGGCGAGACTGTCGTTCCAGTCGAGGTCGTCAGGGCGATATCTGATGTAAAGGCTAAGGTAGAGTTTGTGGTCAGCACCGCTAAAAGCTGGATGATAGACGGCGCGAAGATAACTACAGTCTGCGCTGCGGACTTCACCGCTCTCCCCGGGATCGCTGAAAAAACTTCGCTCCGCGGCGTGAACGGCGCAGCATTCAAGGGCGGTGATACCGGTGTCCCCGCAGTGCTGAAACTGACGTTCCGCAAGGAATTTGCAGGGCAGTTCGCTAATGTATATAAGCTGGCGGATAACAGGCTTGTTTTCCTGCAGTGCGTTAAGATAACCGCAGATGGAACGGCATTGATATCCGGCGTGAACGCTGCCGGCGAGTATGCTGTCATGGTGTGCGAGTACAGTGACCTCATCGGCGACATCAACAATGACGGCGTGCTCAACGCGCTTGACGCTTCGGCGATACTCAGACATATCACAGGCATTTTCGAGGGCGTGGATATACTGTTCGCCGATTTCAACAATGATGGAACAGTAAACGCGCTGGACGCGTCCGCAATACTGAAAGCAATCATTGAGTAACTCTCTGAAAATGCAATAAAGAGGCGCTGTAAAATAACTCAACACCCAAGCCCGAGCAACCATCCTATGGAAGCTCGGGCTTGTTGATGCTGCAAAAAAGAAGCATGAACCGAAAAAAGTGTATAACAAACAAGCCGGCGGGGAAATGCCATGCACGAAATGTAATAAATATTGAATCAGGCAGCAGACCTGAGAGCCACTTTTTTCAGATGGAACTTATGAAGATTAAAACCGCAGGAAATCATGCCGAACTCAAGAAAAAGCGACTTTATCCCACGGCGGCGCGCCCGGATATACGACCTGTTCCACTTGATCGTACCAAAAGTACCCTCTGACTGAATACTTCATACGGAGCAGCGCGCCGTGAATGCTGTTCAGATTATTCAGAACCTCTGCGTGAAACTGCGTCAGCTCCTCGTTCAGACGGACGATCCGGTTTCCCTTGCACTTGCAGCATTTTTCCTTGTGCGGACAGCCGCTGCAATCCTCGCACTGAAAATATTCTTCGGTTCTGCCGTATTTATTGCCCCTTACAGGCCGGCTGTAAATGAAATGGAATTCCTTTCCGTTCGGGCAGACCGGCAAACCACTTTCATTGACAGGGAAATTTACCGCTCTGTATGGATCATTGCGATATTTCTCGTTCTTGCTTTCTTTTTCATACATGGTAAACTTCATGAATTTTTCCATGCCGTGTTCTTCGCAGTAGTTCTCATGAATGTTGCGTCATGGTCGGTTTTGGAGTAACTGTTGCGGTCATTCCCGCATATTTTAATGCGTTCCGCGTATTTTTTCAGCCTTTCGATATACTCGGAAAGCTTTTCAATGAGCCGCTGTTCAGAAGTTTTGTGATTTCCCTTTCCGAGAACGGCTTTTCCAGGGGCGAAACCGAAAGAGCTTTATGCGATTTTTTTCGCAGCTCTTTTTCCACACCCAGCTGTATTTGCCGGCATTTGCGGATATTTTTGTTCCGTCAATGTAAACGTGGTTCAGATCCACCTGTTTCTTTTGAAATATGTATTCGTTGACATCTGCAAATATCCTGTCGATATTCTCAAGCATAGTTTTATTCATGAAATTGTCTATCGTCACGTGGCTTGGCGGAGGATTATCCTGCAACAACCACATATATCGTATGTCAGTCTTGCAGTATTTTTCGATCTCTCTTACCTACGCATATCCGTTCTCCATGAACGCAAACAGTATTATTTTCAGCAAAGTTTTCTGATCATATCTCGGACGGCCTGGCCTGCGCTCCTCAATCGTCAGGTATTTATTCAGGTCAATATGATCCATCACTTCACTGTAACTATATACCGGGTCTGAAATTTCTATTATTTTTTCAATTTCTACTGGTAATTTCAGCTGATATGCTGTATAATGTTCTTGTGGGTTTTGTTTTTGCACAATTACATTATACCACAAAAAAGGCTGCATCCTTTCTTTTTCTGGATGCAGCCTTTTCTTTTGTTTTTTTACAGCGCCATTTTTTTCTATGTCACAAAAAACGGTTGATAAATAGAATTTTTGATAGGGGAGCCTAAAACTCCCTTACAAGCTTAAAGTTCTCGCTTTACTTCTGTTGTATTGTGTCTTTACTAAGGAATCGCTGATTAAATCTGGTGCGCAGATTGCGACGAGATTTTTTCGGATTGTACAATGATGTCGCGACTGAGCTTTACAACGACCTTATGGAATTACCGAATAACTGAGGAGGAAAGACACTATGAATTTTGGACAGGCAATCGAAGCACTGAAACAGGGTAAGAAAGTAGCACGCGTGGGTTGGAACGGCAAGGGTATGTACCTCGGACTTATAAAAGGAAGAAGTCTTGACAGATGTTTTGACCCGGATAGCGCCCCATGCGTGGACAGCATTTGCATGAAAACAGCGCAGGATACGGTCGTTGTTGGCTGGCTTGCCAGCCAGACCGATATGCTTGCGGAGGACTGGGTAATTGTGAAGTAAGGAGGAAACATCATGAAAATCGATTGGAAGAGAAAGCTTACATCGCGGAAGCTCTGGGTGGCGCTGGCGGGATTCATCGCGGGACTTATCGTAGCGTTCGGCGGGTCGTCCGAGACAGCGGAAACCGTTTCCGGCTGCATACTCAGCGGCGCGGCGGTCGTGGGGTATGTCATCGGCGAGGGGCTCGCGGATAGTTCCCACAAGGAGGGCAGCGACGATGGCGATAACCTTTGAAGCATACGCCCGGAACAATGGAGCGTTCAAAGCCGCCCGCCCCATGCCGACAGGCAGCCCGGCAGGCATCATAATCCACTCCACCGGCGCAAACAATCCGAACCTCAAGCGCTACGTCAACGCGCCGGAAATCTGCGGGGCGAATCCCTACAGGAACTACTTCGACCGCCCGGACAGCAATGTCTGCCCGCACGCGGTCATAGGCAAGGACAAGAACGGCGAAGTGAAAGCGGCTAAGCTGCTTCCCTGGAACGTCTGCTGCTGGGGCTGCGGCTCTGGCTCAAAAGGCAGTTACAACTACGCCCCGGCGTACATACAGATTGAGATCGCGGAGGACGCGCTGAACGACCGTGCCTACTTTGAGGAGGCCTTCGGGCTTGCCGCCGACCTCTGCCAGCGGCTCATGAAAATCTACCCGCCAATCAAGCCGGAAAACGTCATCAGCCACAAGGAGGCTTGCGCCCGCGGCTACGCTTCCAACCACGGCGACCCGGAGCACTGGCTCGCCAGGTTCGGCAAGAATATGGACTGGTTCCGTTCTCTGGTCGCGCCGGAGAAGCAGGTCAGGATCACTGCCGAGATAACCGTCGGGCAGAGCAAGGCGGACGAGGTTTCCGCGAAGCTCCGGGGGCTTGGGTGCTCCGTAAAGGTTGACAAGCAGCCGTAAATCTGCTATAATATCTTTGTTGAGGTTCGGATAGAAATATTCGGATTGCGCCGCTCCTGCTCACCAAGGCTGGGGCGGTTATTTTTATCCCCGGGTCGCTGGCTCCGGGGATTCCGTTATTTTTCACAAAACAGAACTTTAATTTTTGGCAGTTGCACTTCCTCTACTTATCACGATAAAAATAGTTTTAACGCCAAACTTGACACCCATGTTGACACCCATACTTGCGAAAAAATACGCAAAAATGCGGTAAAATACATTCGTTGCACGTCATGATTCCAGACAGCAAAAATCCCCGCCAAACAGCTAATCAAGCCATTTGGCGGGGATAAAATCTTTGGAGCGGATAATGGGAGTCGAACCCACCACCTCAGCTTGGGAAGCTAATGTTTTACCGATAAACTATATCCGCATCTCACGAATATATTATATCATCTTTGGTCAGATTTGTCAAGACCCCGGAACGCCGCTCCGGGAAATTCCTGCGGAAAACCCCGAACACTGCCGCTAATCCGGAGGCTCCTCCGCTGAAAGCGCTCCGTGAGCGGAGATCATCGCTTCCTCGCGGGAGCCATGGAACCTCCGCGCTGAGAAATTTCGTGTTATCTGAACCACCTTTCCGGAAAGCAGCAGAACTACCGGAAGATTCACCGCCGCCATCACGCCGTTGAACAGGTCGGCAGCGCCCCAGGCCGCAGAAACGTCCAGCATGCCGCCAACTGACGAAACCGCCGTGAATACCACCAGATAAGGCACCCGAGAGCCTTTCCCGAACAAGTACTCCGCCGCGCCGCTCCCGAAGCAGCTCCAGCCGATGACCGTCGTGAACGCGAACATGACCACCGCCGCGCTGATGAGCTTCCCAGCCATTCCGCCGAAAACAGACGAAAACGCCGCCGTTACAAGCTCCGAGCCGCTCACTTCCTCAATAACCACCCCGGAGATCTCACCGCCCTGCCCTACTCCGGTGATCTTCATGATGTTCGCGCAGGTGATCCCCCCGCTCTTCACGGGCGCGCTGAACGTACCGCCGTCCGCTGTGCGGAACTCACGAAGCTCCCCGCCGCCTGAAACCAAAAGTTCCGCCCCAGGCGTAACCAGCCCCTCCTGCTCCGTAAGCCGGAAGTACTGCGGCTGCGCAGTGATGTTCTGAAAAACCTCGTCCATCGGAGCCGCGCGGCAGGGACAGCACAGCAGCACCAGTGCCGTCATTGAGCACATTATCAGCGTGTTGAAGGTTATCTCAACTATGCTCCACATGCCAAGAATGCACGGCTCTGTTTCCTCCGATGAGGCATGCGCCGACGGCGACGAACCAAGTCCCGCTTCGTTCGAAAACACCCCTCGGCGTATCCCCATGCCGGCCGCCTGCTTCACCATGTAACCGCTGACCCCGGCCGCCGCCTGCTCCAGCCCGAATGCTCCGCGGAAAATCTCCCCCATCACCTCCGGGAGTCTCCGGAAATTCACCGCAATTATCATCAGCGAGCCGATTATGTACAGCCCCGACATCAGCGGCACCAGCTTCTCTGAGACCTTCGCGGTGCGCTTCATTCCACCGAATATCACAGCCCCAGCGCACACGGTGAGCGCCAGCCCGGCTATCCATGCGGGCACCCCGAATCCGGATTCCAGCGCCAGAGCCGCCGAATTCATCTGCACGATGTTCCCCATTCCAAAGGACGCAAGCACGCAGGCTCCCGCGAATACCGCCGCAAGCGGCTTCGCAGCGCGGCTCGTGCGCTTGCGCTCAGCCAGGCCGTACCTGATGTAGTA
>ERZ780148.2592-NODE-2592-length-10231-cov-3.720126_pt1 | contig 10231 bp, 6 predicted proteins | sample MGYA00510984_ERZ780148 | MGnify/ENA primary metagenome ERZ780148 (study PRJEB29588, sample SAMEA2160902) | human gut metagenome | biome: human gut; feature: human-associated habitat; material: faeces | place: Denmark | collected 2008/2010 ...
GTTGGGGGACACTATCGGTTGTGTCCCCCTAACCCCCTCGCAACGCTTTTAAAGTCGCGATTAGATAGTAGTCAGTGCAACGGGTGACTAATGCGGCGGTATCTTAAATCGAAAAATATTAACGTGCAGTTTCCGTTTTTTTCCGTCATCCTGAGCGAACGAAGTGAGCGTGAGGATCCCCCGCATAGAACCGCCATATCCATCATTACGTCATCTTGAGCGGAGCGAAGCGCAGTCGAAAGATCTAGGCGAAGCCGCATTTTATTTATAATTTTCTACGCCTTCGGCTGGATTCCCGGGGCTACGCTCGGAATGACGTATAAGGTTGGGTATCACTTAAATCGAATGCGTAGTCCTACTGTTACCTCGTCATTCAGAGCGCGGCGTACCGCCGCGCGTGGAATTCCCCTCATAGAACAAGTACTTATCCTTAACCCGCGTGAGCGCGAATATCGCTTTATAAAAATGGCGGAGGAGAGGGGCGGAAAATTTTTTTGAAAAAATTTTGAGAAAAGGCGTTAAATTTGTTGCATTATCGATTTGTTTGTGGTATTATAGTTGAGCGGTTTTGCGGCGGCGTAGCTCAGCTGGCTAGAGCATTCGGTTCATACCCGACAGGTCGATAGTTCGAATCTATTCGCCGCCACCAGTAAATGGCCCCTTGGTCTAATGGTTAGGACACCACCCTTTCACGGTGGTAATATGGGTTCGAATCCCGTAGGGGTCACCAAAAACACCCGATACACGTCAGTGCATCGGGTGTTTTTCTATGACCCCTCGGGAAGAACTTTCCGCCGAGAAGAACGTTAGCAAGTAGTAAGAACTAACTCATTTGGAAGAAAAGAAGTACGGTAAGTTCGCGGTGGCGAAGCCGCCAAGGTAGCGCAGCGACTGTCCTCCCGTAGAGATAAGACGGGCAAGTCAAATACTATTTAACAATTTCAATTAAACAAAACAGCGGTTGCGTTGAATCAAACCGCTGTTTTCCATTATAAGCTGTTCAAAAAGTCGTTCAGCAATTTCTTTTGGTTTACGTTCAAAGTCGATAACTTATCTTGCGATAAATTGCATTCGTTTTCCGTAAAAAAATCTTTCAACGTTATGTCGAGCGCATAGCAAATATTATCTAGGGTTTCTACGGTAGGGCATTTTAAGCCTTTTTCCAAATCCGGGATGTAACTTGTGGAAAGACCGGAGAACATTGCTAGCTGATACTGCGATAATCCGCGCTCTTTTCGTATGCGTTCTATCTTTCTGCCTATCTCTTTGCGATTCATAAAGCAACCTCGTAATGGTACTATAGTGATAGTTTATTACATTTTATTGCATTTTTATTCCACAATAGTATTGATTTACTTCCACTATTGTGATATAATTATAGAACTATAACGGCAATTACGATTCAGGAGCGAACAGATGATAAAGAAATATGCGTTTGAGATTGACGGACAACGTGACTTTTACGAGAGTTATTTGAAAATGGTAGATAACAGTTTGTCGGCAGAAGCGGTACTGTCCGATAATACGGACGGTGTTCTCAACGGGAACCTGCTGGAATTCAAACTGAACATAAACGATTTGAATTCGGTGCTGTTTCAGACAATCAAGTATTTGTCCGCGTTTCGGATTAAAGGGAAACCGATACCTGCAAATATAATTTTAATTTCGCTGAACGACGGGAAGGCGTACTATTTTAATTCTGCCGATTATTTGGAATATATCGAGCGAGTGTACGTCGGCGCGGCGTCGAAAGATAACGTCGGTTTCGTCGGCGGACACCCGTCGGCAACGCTTGATTACGTTGAAAATCAATCCGACGAAGCGACGCTGATATCGCTGCTGCGCGAGAAAAAATACACGAAAATTCATATCGACGAAAACAATATCGTCGGATGGGCAACGTCATACTATCGTCAGTTCCCGAGTGCGAGAAAATCGGATTTTATAGGAGATTCGACTGGTAAGGTCAAAATAATCGGCGAAATCAGGAAGCCTGATAAGTTTAAAGACTTCATATACCCGTATGACGGCGCGACAAACACGAAATTCCAGTATCTTATGGACAAGTTGAACGATGCGTTGCAAAAGAAAAATCTGGGAGCGTTCTATACGCCGTCGTTATACGCCGAAAAGTCGCTTGAATTACTCAGGGAAGCAATTTCACGTGTGCCGAAAGATAATGACTACATAATTTTAGACAGGTGCGCAGGAACCGGGAACCTGGAACTTGGCTTAACCGACGAGGAAAAATCTCACGCGATTTTGTCGACGGTGGAATATTATGAATATAAGGTTTTACTTGAAATACTTGGAGATAAGGTCAGACATATTATTCCGCCCGTTGAAAGAGAAGATACTTTTAATATGGGGTTGGTGCGCGGCGCAGACGCACTGAGTGAAGAATATGTTACTAATCCGGTAATAAAGCAATATATCGATAATCCACGTTGCACGATAATTTTATTTGAAAATCCGCCGTATGCCGAAACGACTTCAGCCGAGCATCAACGGAAAGGAGTAAGCGTCGAATCTTCGGCATGGAAGAAAAGCTATGTTTTAGAGCAAATGAGGGAAGAGGTAAGCGGAACGGCATTAAACGATTTAGGTAATGCGTTTATTTGGTCCGGATTCAAATATTATCTCAGACAGCCGACGGACAGTTATATCGTTTACTCTCCGGTAAAGTATTGGAAAGCGCAGCATTTGATAAACAAAAAATTCTTAAACGGGTTTGCTTTTAATCGCAAGCATTTTCATACTAATATCGAAGCATGTATTATGGTTGCTTTGTGGTCGGACGAAGCGGATTTTGAGACGGAAAAAGTATTGATAAAGGCGTTTGATATTGCGGATGAAAGACTTGTTTGCGAAAACGATTTGGAAGTTGCAAAAATACACACGATTTACAGTAAAGAGTATTACGACAAGAGGGTGCTTCCCGGTGACGTTAAAACGACTGTGTTAATCGGTTTGGACGGTCTTGAAAAGACAAGCGGCAAGCTGCGTAACACGCCTTACATATCAGATAGTATCATCGGGTACTTGGTAGCAAATACGTCGGGATTCGATAATCCGGATTTGAATTCGAGTTTGTTGGTTGGCGGTAGATATGACGGGAACGGGTTTTATCTGAGAAGAGATAATTATTTGGAAAAATTGCCGATGTATGCAGCGAGCCGCTACATAACGCACAATCGCGGCTGGAGCGAAAGGGCGCGAATAATGAAGTCGGCAGACGGTTCAAATAGGTATAATACGGCTTTGAAAGACGGAACGCTATCGCAGTATTTATTCAAAGTTTTGATTTTTACAGTGTTTGAATCGCACAATCATATCCGGTCGTTTTGGGGAAGCGACAAGCATTTTTATAGGAACGAACTGTGCCTTGATGTAACGAACGGGGAAACTGTTGCGAGTTTGGCGTTGAAAAACTACGCGCCGAATAAGAAGGAAAGAGAAATGCTGTCTTTATGGAAATTAATCATCGAACTTGCAAAGACGACTAAAAATTATAACAAGGAATTAACATACGGCATTTATCAGATATCCGTTGAATTAGATACGTTTGTACACGATGACGAAACGGATAGAAATGTGTACGACTATCCCGAACTTCACGGACATCTTCAAACAATGAAAAAATTTATTAAAGAATATTACAATTCAGAGATTGTCCCCACCTTATTTGAATATGAATTTTTGAAATAGAAAATTATTTTTCAACTGATTTTAATAATTGAATTAAATATTGTTATTTGACGGAGATCAACTTCCGGTTCGGGCTTTACAAAGCGGGAAAATTATGGTAAAATCAAATGGTAACGATACAAGGCGGAATTAAAGCGGGACTTACGGAAACGGAGCGAGGGGAAGGCGATTCGGGCGTAACGAAAAACTCTTTCCCGAGGGAAAGAGTTTCGACCGCCAAATGCGGATAAATGGTTACAACAAGTAGTTATTTGAACTTGCCTTGTTATTTTGTACCCATATTATACACCGCGATGAACGTTTTGTCAAGACTTTTTCGGGATTTACGGAGGACAGAGAATGGAAGAGAAAGAAAAAGCCGGGAAGTTTTACCTCGGTATGGACGTCGGCACGAATTCGGTAGGCATGGCTTGCACGGATGAGAACTACGCTCTTTTACGAGCGAAAGGCAAGGATGCATGGTGCGTGCGGCTTTTCGACGAAGCGGAAACCGCCGCTTCGCGCCGCACGGCGAGGACTGCGAGAAGACGGGTCAAACGCCGCCGCTACCGCATAAATTTGCTTCAGGAACTTTTCGCGCCGTTTATTCACGACGAAACGTTTTTCATCAGACTCAATAACAGCCAGTTTTTTCCCGAGGACAAAGACGAAAAGCTCGGCGGCGACAAGAACGCGTTGTTTGCCGACAGCGGCTACGCGGACAAGGATTTTCACAAGGAATTCCCGACGATATTCCACCTTCGCAAAGCGCTTTCGGGCGGCAAGAAAAAGTACGATCCGAGGCTTTACTATCTCGCCTTGCACCATATCGTAAAGTACCGCGGGCACTTTCTCTACGAGGGCGAAGCCGCGAACGTTCACGATATCAGGGCGCTGATCGAAAAACTGAACGCCGCTTTGGTCGCGGTTTACGGCGACGGCGCTGTTTCTTTCGATATTTCAGACAATAATTTTGCGGACGAAGCGAAAAGGCTTCTTACGGACGACTTGACGCCGTCGGACAAGCAAAAGAAGTTGGCGATCTTTTTCAAACCTGCTGCCGCCGAGGACAAAAAGATCGTAAAAGCGATTACGAGCGGTATTTGCGGCTTGACGGTTTCGCCCAAAGATTTGTTCGGCGAAGAATATAAAGAAGAGAAGTCGTTTAAATTTTCCGAACTCGACGAAGAAAAATTCGAAGGTATGCGCGCGACTTACGGCGACGATTTCGAGCTTTTGGAAGCGATACGCGCGATTTATTCGTTCGCGATATTCGAGAAACTTCTCGCCGGCAAGGACGGTATTTCGGACGCGATGATCGGGCTTTACGACCGCCATAAATCCGATCTTAAACTACTGAAGGCGTTCGTAAAAAAGTACTTGCCGGATAAGTACAACGAAGTTTTCAAGTCTACGGGGATAAAGAAAGCCGACGGGAAAACGGAAAAAATCAACAACTACGTCGCGTACGTAGGCTACACGAAAAAGGGCGGCGAAAAGAAAAAAGTCGCGAAGTGCAAGGACGAGGAATTCCGCGATTACGTCGAGAAAATTCTCGAAGAAGCGGTAAAATCGAATCTCGAAGCCAAAGCGGGCGGCGACTACGATTACATAAAACAAGCGTGCGAGAACGGCGAGTTTATGCCGAAGATTTTACACGCGGACAACGGATTATTCCCGCATCAGGTGAACGGCGAAGAACTCGGAAAGATACTTTCGTCACTACAGAATTTCTATCCGGAAGTCACGGACGAATTCGTGAAGAAAGTAAAAACGCTGTTTGCGTTCCGCGTGCCGTACTACGTCGGACCGCTCGCGGGCAACGGCGACAATCACTGGTCGGTGAGAAAAGCCGACGGCAGAATTTTGCCGTGGAACTTTGGCGATAAGATCGACCTTGCGGCGAGCAACGAGGCGTTTATGCGCCGAATGACGAACAAATGCGCTTATCTTCGCGGCGAGGACGTGCTGCCGAAGGCTTCGGTACTATACCAAAAGTACGACGCGCTGAACCAACTGAACAAACTGCGCGTAAACGACAAGCCCGTGTCGGTCGAACTCAAAAAGCGGATATTCGACGAGTTGTTTACGAAGTACCCGCGCGTTACAGACAAAAAGATCGTCGACTTTCTCGTGAAAAACGGCTATGCCGCGAACGGCGAAAAGCCCGCGATTTCGTGGAAAGACGGCGATTTCAAGGCGAGTATGTCGTCGTATATAAACCTTAAGAAAATTCTCGGCGATTTCGTGGACGAGGACTACGCCCGCGGCGGGGAAGTGTGCGAAAATATTATTCTCTGGCACACGCTGAACACCGACAAAAACGTCGTAGAGGGTTTGATTAAGAGGAATTACGGCAATATACCCGCTATTCGCGCTAACATAAAGCAACTGAAAGGTCTGACGTTCCGCGACTTCGGCAGACTGTCGAAAAAACTGCTTACGGGGCTGGAATTCGCGGACAAGAGAACGGGCGAAATCGGGAATTTGCTGTACTTTTTGTACGAGCGCAATCTGAATCTTAACGAATTTATTTTCAGCGACGAGTACACGCTGAAAGAGAAAATCGAGGAAGCGAACGGCGGCTACGAGGTGGCGGATATCGACGAACTTATCGAGGAATCGTACGTTTCGCCCGCGGTCAAGCGCGGTATCCGTCAGTCGCTGACGATGGCGGACGAGTACGTCGAAGCGCTGGGAAGAAATCCCGACAAAGTCTTTATCGAAGTCACGCGCGAAGACGGTCAAAAGGGCGATAAGGGCAGAACGGTTTCGAGAAAGCGGCAGTTAAGCGAGAAGTACAAAGCGATAACCTCGGCGGACTTCGAGGGGATAGATAATGTCGCGGCGGAACTCGGGCGCGACGATATGACGGATATGCGGCTTCGCAGGGAGAAACTGTATCTGTACTTCCGTCAACTTGGTCGGTGCGCGTACAGCGGCAAGCCGATCGACCTCGAGGCTCTCAATAAAGACGGCGCGTCCAAGCGCTACGACGTCGATCACATACTGCCCAGGACTTTCGTAAAAGACGACGGACTTGACAACAAAGTGCTCGTCTTAAGAGAGTGCAACGCGCTTAAAAGCGATACTTATCCGCTCCCGAACGATCTAAGACAGAATTCGCTTTGGAAGTTGTGGCTGAATAAAGGGCTTATCGGGCGAAAGACTTACGAACGCCTTACGCGCACCGAGTCGTTAGGCGACAGCGACTACGCCGACTTTGAAAACCGTCAGAAGGTCATTACCGATCAGACGGCGAAAGCGGTCGCGGGACTTATGAAAATCAAGTTTCCGAATTCCAAAATCGTGTACAGCAAGGCGAAAAACGTCAGCGATTTTCGTCAGCGCTTCGATTTGTTCAAGTGCCGCGAAACCAACGACTTGCATCACGCCCGCGACGCTTATCTCAATATCGTGGTGGGTAACGTGTACGACGTGCGTTTTTCGGGGAACTTCCGATATAAGGACGGCGACGCGTGGCGGGAGTACAACCTCAAAAATTTGTTTACGCGCGATATTCGCGGCGCGTGGAATACGGCGACTTCGGAAGAAACCGTAAAGAAAACTTACGGTAAAAATTCTATGATCGTGACAAGACTTGCCGTGTGCGGCAAGGGTGGGTTTTACAATCAGACCGTGTACGGAAGCGGCGACGGTTCGATTACTCAGCCGCGCAAAACTATCGGACCGCTTTCCGATCCGAGCAAGTACGGCGGGTACAAGTCGGAAAACACCGCGTACTTCGCTATCGTCCGTTCGACCGACAAGAAAGGCAAGCGAGTTACGACGATCGAAGCGATCCCGGTGCTTACGAGTTATCGCGAAAAGAAAGATACGGGAGCGGTCACGGAGTATCTTACGAAAACCCGCGGACTTGCCGATCTCGAAATCGTCGTGCCGAAGGTTAAGGTCAAGCAACTGTTCCGCTATAACGGCACTCTGCTTTATATCGCGGGCATAACAGGTAAGCAGATTACCGCACATAACGCGACCGAATTGTTTACCGACAATAAAACGGACGAATACGTTCGCGAACTTGCTAAACTTTCCGCTATGCGAAAAGAGAAGAAAATCGACGAAACGCAGGAGCGCTACATTATGAAAACGAACGCTTTGGGCGAGGAAAAACTCGTTATCGACCGCGACCGCAATCTTGCTTTTTATAATCTGCTCGTCGAAAAACTCGGAAAGGATCGTTATAAAGGCGTTTCGGCGTTCGGCGTGATTCTCGGATATCTGAGTAAAGGTAAAGATGCTTTTATGTGCTTGTCAGTCGTCAATCAGGTTCAAGTTCTTCTCGAAATTCTGAAATTCTTGCGTTGTACGGCGGACGCCGCCGATCTTCGTTTATTGAACGGCAGTCAACAAAGCGGTAAAATAGTATTTAACCAAGATATCACAAACGTAAAATTTGAACTCGTTTACCGTTCTGCGACGGGGCTTACCGAGCGAGTGAGAAAAATTTAAGGAGGGGGGGAAGGAATGGGCTTTCGCACGGTGATAGTGAACTCGAGAAGCAAACTGGAGTTTCGGCTGAATTACCTCGTTATTCGGGGTGAAACCGAAAAACGCGTGTTTATCGGCGAGATCAACACGCTCATCGTGCAAAGCACCGCCGTTTCGCTCACCGCGGCGCTGCTCAGCGAACTCGTGAGGAATAACGTGAAAGTCATTTTCTGCGATGAAAAGTGTACGCCGCACTCGGAACTCGTTCCGTACTACGCCGCGCACAACACCTCGAAACGATATAAAGAGCAAGCGGCGTGGAAACAGCGCGACAAAGACCGCGTCTGGCAGAAGATTATCAGGCGCAAGATACGCGGACAAAGCGATCTGTTGCGGCACTACGGCTTTACGGACGAAGCGGAAATGCTTCGCGGATATATGGACGACGTGACCGAGGGCGACGGAACCAATCGCGAGGGACACGCCGCGAAAGTGTATTTTAATTGTATTCTGCCCGAGGGCGTCGGCAGGCGCGACGGCGGGTTTATAAACGCGTGTCTTAACTACGGCTATGCGGTGCTTTTGTCCGCGTTCAACCGCGAGATCGCGGCGAGCGGCTACCTTACTCAGTTCGGAATCTGGCACGACAACGAGTTCAATCAGTTCAATCTTTCGTCCGATCTTATGGAGCCGCTTCGGGTGGTAGTGGACGAAACGGCGTTGTCGCTTGAAACCGGCGACGCGGATTTTAAGAAAAAGATGGCGAACGTGCTTAACTATCCCGCGGTGTCGGACGGCAAAAGTACCACGCTGGACGTTGCGGTGCGGAATTACGTCAGGAGCGCTATAGCCGCGTTGAGCGGCGAGTGCGAACGCGAACTCGATTTTCCCGAGAACGTAACGCGGCAGAACTTATGAATTTTCGGTTTATGAGATTACTGTTATTTTTCGATTTACCGATGGAAACGAGCAAAAATCGCGCCGATTACGGGCGTTTTCGCAAGTTTCTGGTCAAAAACGGCTTTATAATGATGCAAAAGTCCGTGTACTCGCGACTCGTGGTAAACAACGTCGTGAGCGCTTCGGTCAAGCAAAAAGTCGCGAAAAATCTGCCGCCCGAGGGCGTAGTCGAAATGCTCGAGGTGACGGAAAACCAGTTTTCGCGCATCGATTACCTCGTGGGCGAAAAGCAATCGCTCGTCGAAGAGAGTATGGACAGGGTGGTGGAATATGATTAGAGTTTCCAACGTGCGGATAGAAGCGCCGATAGAACTTTCTCCAGGCTCGCCCGTCGTGCTTACGATCGAAAGTCCGAGGGAATTTTACTTGCTCGTCGGAGATATGATAGGGTTTCTTGACGGCGCGGAAACGAGTTTTTCGCTGTGGGACGGCGATACGCGGATAAAACCATCCGATAGGTGTGAGATCGTTGCCGACGTTTTTTCGTTCGAGGCGACCGATCGCAAAATTATTACCGCGCTTTACAAAAGGCTGCAAAGCAATTTTCTCGACGGCGATTTCGTCGTTCCGTTCGGAGAAGCTGCGACCGCGGCGGAGAAGTTTCTCGGCGCATTGTGCGATACATTGGATTTTCCGATCGAATACGACGAATTGTCGCTCGACGCCTTGTTAAAAGCGTTCGCCGTGCGCCCCGCAAAAAACTATGATACTCTGCTCGAAAAAATCGTGGCATATATCGATATTTTCGCGGAGTTAAAGCGAGTCGACGTATTCGTGTTCGTGGGGTTAAAGAGCGTTCTGCCCGACGACGAACTTGCGCTTTTGTATCGGCATTGCGAGTTGAAAAAGATAGCTTTGTTGTTAATCGAGAGCCATCGCGCCCGCCCGCCGCTTGCGCCCGAGCGGTCGATAATTATTACCGACGACCTTTGCGAAATACTTGAAAATTTCGGCTGAATGTGGTATCCTAGTCATGCGGGTAGCGATATCCGCACTCTCGATCGGACGTTTAAGCTTCGGGGTCGCACCCGAAAATTCAGAATAACCGCACGGCGGTGCGCGCTTTTAGCCTTATTTGAGGTTTGAGAGCCTTGTTATTTTGAAACGGTCTTAAACACCCGTGAGTTCGTAGTTA
>ERZ780148.2599-NODE-2599-length-10216-cov-4.258833_pt1 | contig 10216 bp, 13 predicted proteins | sample MGYA00510984_ERZ780148 | MGnify/ENA primary metagenome ERZ780148 (study PRJEB29588, sample SAMEA2160902) | human gut metagenome | biome: human gut; feature: human-associated habitat; material: faeces | place: Denmark | collected 2008/2010 ...
TGGCGGTTTAGCTCCTGTTGGAGTTTTGATTGCGAAAAAAACTAATTATTAAATTTGAATTTCTCTCGCTGTCTGGTTTGATATAAAAATTTGATTATTTGAAAAAATCAAAAAATAACGTAGCGTGATATATTGCTTGTCACGCTACGTTATGTACTAATATGGACCTTGAAAGGAGGCAGGATATGTCATTATACACAACAGGAGAGCTTGCAAAGAAGTGCAACGTTTCAGTAAGAACGATTCAATACTATGATGAAAGAGGTATTTTGGTGCCAACAGATTTGACGGAAGGGGGACGAAGACTGTTCTCCGAAGAGGATGTTGCCACATTGGAAACGATTTGCTTTTTAAGAGATTTGGATATCTCTATAAAAGATATTGCTGAAATATTGGAATCTGATGAGTCAAAAAAGGTAATCGAACTTTTGCTTGATGAGCAAGAAAAAAATATTCAGGCGGATGTCAAGAAAAAAACGAAACAATTAGAAAATATTAAAGGCATAAGAAGTTCTTTGGCTTCTTTCAAGGATGGGTCGCAAAAAACAATTCATGACATATCATCGATTATGGAGGAAAAAGAAAAGTGGCAAAGAAATCAAAAAAGATAATCTGCCAGACAAGTGTAAGGGATGTCCTTACTACAGAGGAAATGGTTACTGTTTCCCATGTATGAAAGATTTGATGAAACCAGATAACAGTAAGTGTGATACTCAGAATGAAGGACTTATTAAATGCATGAGAGCAATCAATAGAGTGGCAGTTCAGCTTAAGAACAGAAAGATTGATGAATCAGACATTCAGGAATATATGATGACTGGTAAAACAAATCTTCCTAAAGAGTTCAAAGAGATTATGGACCAGCAGATACACGAATTTGTTGATAGAGTTTATAGATATCAGACAGAGTGTGGTTACAACCTTGATATGATGCCTGTCTACTTTGTAGGTGGTGGTGCAATCGTAATGAGAAACTTTGGCAAGTATCAGCAGAACAATATCCACTATGTGTTAGATGTTAGGGCAAATGCGAAAGGCTTTGAAACAATGGCAAGGATAGCTCTTAGAAGGATGGTAAGTGTGAGATTAGTGACTTATATCTTGGTAAGTACTATGTAAAGGAAATCGAGGCTTCTGAGGGATATCTTCTTGATGAGAAGGAACATGATATCGTATGCGATTATGAGGGAGATATGCTTCCACAGGTTCTTAGAAGCGGTAAATCAACAGAGCAGGTATTTAAGCAGCCATTCCAGTTAATTAAGGTATCTGATGATGGAAAGGAAACAGAAGCAGAATTGCTTTCTGGAGCAGGATTTACTGCTTATCTTAAGTCATCACTTCCTGTAAGAGCAGATGGCAGCTATGACTTTGATAAGGCAACACCAGTTGTAATCGGAGAAAATGGTAAGACTACAATCTTTACCGACAATAAGGGATATGCATGTTCTATTGCAATTCCATATGGAACTTATGTGGTACTTGAGACTGTAACACCACACAACATGGAAACAATCAAGCCATTTGAGGTAACTGTAAGAGAGAATAATCCTACAAAGCCTCAGGTTTGGAGAATCTTCCTTGATCGTGAGTTTTCTGCAAAACTTCGTATCATTAAGAAGGATGCATATACAGGAAAGACAGTTCTTATTCCTAACACAGAGTTTAAGATTTATAACCTTGATAAGAAGGAATATGTGTCTATGACAACAACATATCCATCAAAGGTTATACACACTTCATTCTTCACTGATGAGGATGGAGATTTGATTTTACCAGATGTGTTAAATGTTGGTAATTATCGCATTGAAGAGATTGCTGCACCATATGGCTATGTTCTTAATGAGAACTATGTAGAAGTAGCTGTTGATTCAGATACTTTCTATGAGGTTGATCAGGACACATATGAGGCAATTATCACTATTGACTATGAAGACCAGCCAGAGTTCGGTGAGCTTACAATCATCAAAAAGGGTGAGGTGCTTGATGCGTATGAAGGTGGATTCTTTGCTGATTCAGACGAGAAGACATTTATCTATAGAGAGGGCACACTTGCTGGAGCGAAGTTTGAAGTTTATGCTGCCGAGGATATCTATACAGCAGATATGCAGTTAGATGAGAATGGTAACAGAACTAAGTATTATTCAAAGGATGAGCTTGTAGCAACACTTGTAACAGGAAAGGATGGAAAGGCAACTCTTAAGGACCTTCCACTTGGAAATTATAAGATTGTTGAAGTAGAAGCACCTTTTGGCTATGTGCTTAATAAGGATGAGCAGGTAGTAACATTCAGATATGTGGATGATAAGACACCAGTTGTATATGAAACAAGTACTTTTGCTAATGAGAGACAGAAGTTCCATTTATTTGTAAATAAACTTGATGAAGAAACAAAGAAGCCAGTACCAGGAGCGGTATTTGGTCTTTATGCAGACGAGGATATTAAGAATGTTGATGGAAAGGTGATTGTAGAAGCAGGCACACTTCTTGAGACTGCAACATCAGATGAATATGGTTCAGTTCGTTTTGAAAAGGATTATCCATTTGCAAAGTATTCAGCTAAGGAGCTTACACCGATCCGTGAACGTCGTAAGATGTGGGAGAGCCGTATTCCGGATGTTCTTGACATCTTAAAGGCAGGAAGCGAGGCTGCACAGAAGAAAGCAGCAGCAACTCTTCATGCTGTACGTTCTGCTATGAAGATCAATTACTTTGATGCAGACGGGCTGGAGAATGATTATAAATAAAATTGACAGACATAAGAGGACGGTCGTGAAAACGGCCGTCCTTTTGTTGTACAGCAAAAAGTTGGAAAAGTTGCAAAAAACATGTACAATAAGGATGGAAAAGTTACAGAATATATGGGGAGACACCGGATATGAAAAAGACGATTTTATTATTAGGGGCAGTTGGAGTGCTTATGATGACAGGGTGTGCCGATGAAGGTATCACGACAGATTATGGAGAATGGGTAGCTACATCCGAATACAGTATGGATGGAACAACTGAGAATTACCGGACAATAGAAGTAGATGCGACAGCGGAGAAGACAGAAGCAGCATCAGAAAAAGAAACGGAGGAAAGTTCAGATCAGATGGATGCACAGAAGAAAGACAGCACAACGGAAAAAACAGATGGAACAGAGAAAGCGAGATATTTGTGCGAGAATTATACATTTTACAGAGTAAATGATGACGTGGATATGGCAGGTAGTTATTTGTTGTTAAACGTATATGGGGACGAAGCACTTGCAGAATATCATGGTCTGTTCATTGGTCAGATCGTCACATTATTTGGCGATAAGGAGACAACCGAGAATAATGAGGAGTTACTGGACTATACAATCGCGGCAGAAGATAAGAATGGTAAGGTGATCTATCTGACTTTATATTATGGTGCGTCAGGACCGGCGATCGGCGGCTTTGACGGTGACGAATATATGGCGGCTGCAGAAGAGCTGGAGAAGCTTGTCAGAACGACAGAGCCGATTGACTATGAGTGCGCCAGTGTCTATGAGGATCTCGGCATGACGATTCGAATGGGCACCAGAAATGGACGGGGCTTTTATGAAACCGAGATGCCGGAAGGTATGGAAGACTTTTATAATGATATGTATTAATGAAAGACAATCGGATAAAAAGAAAACTGTATGAAACACATACAATAAGGTATAATGAATACAGACAGATTAATGCATATATAAGACAGTGGATTGATAATGGAAAAGAAATAAAAAATAATTTTGAAAGCGAAAGGACAAAGAAATATGTACAAGAATATTGAAAAAAAGACAAAATTATTATTAAAGGATCAGGTAGAATATCAGGAGGGACAGGTAGTTAGCAAGACACTCGTTCAGAATGACTATGTAAGCGTGACTGTTTTCTCATTTGACAAAGGCGAGGAAATCTCTACACATGCATCCGGCGGAGATGCAATGGTAACTGTCCTTGATGGTACAGGACGTTTTACCGTAGGCGGTGAGATATTCATCTTAACAGAGGGTGAGACACTCATTATGCCAAAGGATATTCCACACGCAGTGTATGGAGAAGAAAAGTTTAAGATGCAGCTTGTAGTATCTTATTAACATGTATCAAATTCAGATTTTTAGTATAAGGAGGATTTAAAATGAACATAGCGGTATTTGCATCACATAGTGGAAGTGATTTGCAGGCAATAATAGATGGATGTAAAAATGATAAAATAAATGCTACTGTTGCGGTGGTTATTAGTAATAACGGAGATTCAATGGCATTACAACGTGCTAATAATGAAAAAATCCCCAATTTTCATATGAGTGCAAAAAAATATGGGAATGAGGAAATTCTTGCAACAGAGATAATGACTGTTTTAGATAAGTATTCCATAGACATGATTTTTTTGGCTGGATATATGCGAATGTTACATGTTTCAATACTTGAAAAGTATAATAATAGAATTTTTAATATTCATCCAGCACTTCTTCCAAAATTCGGAGGGAAAGGAATGTACGGAATAAATGTTCATACCGCAGTTATAGAAGCAAAAGAAAAAGAAACAGGAGTTACTATACATAGAGTAAATGCTGAGTATGACAGTGGTGAAATTGTTGCGCAAACAAAGGTTGCGGTTGCAGAAGGTGATACTCCTGAAACATTGGCAGCCAGGGTTTTAGAACGAGAACATGAATTTTTGGTTGAAGTGATTTCGGATATAGTAAATGGAAAGATAATTCTGGGATAAGCTCATTGCGTTAAAAGAAGAATATGATTCAGGATGCCACAGCCTATTATAGAGTATTATATCATTGCTTTAACTAATGTTGCTTAGCACAAAAAATTGAAATTTTTTGAGTTAAACGAATTTGAATATATCGGGCACAACCTCTCCCCAACCTATGGTTGAGTTCGAAAATTCAACCTATTGTTTGTATACAGACTGACTGAAACAATGTAAAGTTTAGCAAGAAAGGAGGCATATTTATGAATCAAATTGAAATAGGTAAGTTTATTGCAGCTTGTAGAAAAGAAAAAGGGATGACACAAGTACAATTAGCCCAAAAACTAAATATTACTGACAGAGCTGTATCAAAATGGGAAACAGGAAAGTGTATGCCTGATTCATCTATTATCCTTGACCTTTGCAAAATTTTAGATGTTTCGGTCAATGATTTATTAAGTGGGGAGAGAATAGAAATGGGTAATTATGAGGAAAAAGTTAATGAGAATCTAATTGAATTGAAAAGAAAAGATGAGAATAATATGAACAAGAATACTATAATATCAATAATATATACAATTACCATGGTTATTGGTATTCTAGTATGTTGTATATGTGATGTTGCTATATCAGGAACACTGACATGGTCACTCATCACACTAAGTTCTATCTTGCTTACATGGATAGCATCTTTTCCTATTGTATTGTTGGGGAAAAAGGGTGTTTTGATAGCGATTGTTGCTATTAGTATTCTCATTTTTCCGTTTATGTACATATTGAGCATTTTGATAAAAGTTAAACAAGTATTTACCATTGGTGCGATTATGTCAATTATTACACTTGCTTTTTTATGGATAATTTATATTCTGTATTACCGATTGAAAGAGCGAAAACTTTTAGCAACAGGAGCTACATTTTTATTTGCAATTCCATTTACACTATTGGTAAATATTATATTATCAAGAATGATTGGGGGACCTGTAATTGATGTCTGGGATATATTATCAGTATTTATCCTGTTAGTGATAGCGGTTGCTTTTATAATTGGAGATTATGCTCATAAAAAAGGGTATACAAGATAAGTCATCTTATATAGCAAGACAAATCCCAGCTTGTCGGGATGATAAAATTCCAGTTTTACAGTGATGAATTGTTATTATATGACTAAATCAAGAGAACCTTTGCAAATATGCAGGTTTGAAATGATTTAGTCATTTTTTTAGAAACTATTTAAAAAAAATTCAAAATACTTATTGACAAGATCAGGAAAAAGGATTAGTATTTAGAAAAATATCTAATTAGAAAATTTTCAAAATACTTTAAAGCGTATTGCTAGAAAGGAGAATTATGGCATTTGCAGATACATTTAAAGCTTTATCGGATCCGGTAAGGCGCGACATTTTAACTATGCTGAAGAACGGAAGGATGTCTGCTGGTGAAATTGGAAGCCATTTTGATATGACAGGTGCAACCGTATCCTATCATCTAAATATTCTAAAGAAAGCAGATTTAGTCTTTGAAGAAAAAGAAAAGAACTTTGTATATTACAGCCTAAATACTTCAATTGTGGAAGAGGTAATGATGTGGCTGTCAGGTTTAAGAGGTGATAACGATGAGAAAAATTAAAGATAATTTGGGTACATTTATTATTACATTAGTTGTTTTATTATTTCCTATGTTGGCAGGTATGATTCTCTGGAATCAGCTTCCAAATGAGATAGCAACACATTGGGGACCAGATGGTAATCCGGATGGTTATAGTTCTAGAGCAGTTGCTGTATTTGCTATGCCGGCTTTTCTTTTGGTACTACATTTGATTGGTAGTTTGGCAATTGCAAAAAAGGATACCAATGCAATTTCTGATAAATTGTTTTGCATTCTTTTGTGGATTTGTCCAGTGATGAGCATTGTGATAACAACATTTATTTATGCAACCGCATTAGGATATAAAGTGAATATGCCATTTGTGGTGTTGATGTTACTTGGAATTATCTATATTGTGCTTGGAAACTACTTACCAAAAGCAAGACAAAATCATTTCTTTGGTGTTCGAATTAAATGGACATTAGAAAGCAAAAAGAACTGGGAACATACCAATCGTTTTTCTGCAAAAATGATGGTTGCACTGGGACTTATTTATATTTTATGTGCTGTGTTAGCTATTTTTATTGAAATGAAGACTGCACTAGTGGTGATAGTTTGTGGAACATTAATAGGTGCAGTATTTGCGATGATACTTTATTCGTATCTTTATTATTTGAAACATAATCAGGATAAGGATTATTAAGGGAGATGAGTACAATGGTGAAGAAACAAATTAGTAAAAAGCAATTTATAATTTATTTGATAGTAGCATTTGGACTTGCATAGATTTTGCAAATTGTTGCCAGCATTTTTGCAAATAAAGGAAATGAGATAGTATTTAGAGGTATACTGGCGGGATGCATGTATATGCCGTTTTTAGGCGTGCTTGTTGCGAGAATTCCATTGAAAGGAATGGGATGGGTACCACATCTGAAAGGAAGAATTCGATATGTTTTCTTCTCGCTTTGGATGCCTGTCTTATTAAGTGTGATTGGTGGCGTTCTATTTTTTGTTATTTTGCCTAAGGTATTTGATCCAGAGTTTACTTCGCTTCGTATGCAAATGGAACAGGCTGGAGCACTACAGCAGCTTGAGGAACAGGGATTAACAATACCGATATATTTAGTGATAACTTTTGTTCAGGCAATTACATTTGCTCCGTTTATAAATATGCTTGTTGCTCTTGGAGAAGAAGTAGGCTGGAGAGGAGTAATGTTTCAATATCTAAAGGACAAACTTGGTATAACAAAGGGACGTATTGTCGGTGGTGCTATCTGGGGATGCTGGCACTGGCCTGTTATGATTCTTGCAGGATATGAATACGGAAAAGAATATATTGGTGCGCCAGTACTTGGGCCGATTGTATTTTGCTTAAGCACAATGGCGATGGGTATTATTCTTGATTATGTATATGAGAAGACAGAAACGATTTGGATGCCATCTCTTATGCATGGTGCTATCAATGCATTTACCATCTTTGCATATCTGGTAAAACCTGAATATTCCAATATGGCAATTCTAGGTCCAGCATATATTGGTATTATCAGTATGATTCCAATGATTATTGTAGCAGTCATCATTTGCGTAAAGACGAAAAGGAATTGAGTATTAAAGAGATATTCAATCTCACCCACAAATTTCAGTTTGTAGGGAACAACAGCTAAGACAATTTTATAATAAAACAGCGTCAGAGCATTTATGTGTAAAAGCATGAATGCTCTTTTTTGTCCTTTCATGGACAAAGAACAAGAAAGCAGCTTTTGGACAAATTGTCCAGAAGTTCAAATAAAAAAGAAGGAGGATACCTGATGTATAGCAAAAATGGTATTCCGTGGGTAAGACCACCCACACAGGACAGGAAGCATAGAGAAAATAATATCGGGAGGACAGAACAATGGTCGATGAATTGACGCAGGAGTCGTTCCAGACAGGAAAGGCGATTGTGACTGTCAGCGTAGATCTGATTACTGCCATTGCAGATGCGTGCAAGCGGTCTGAACAGCAGAATCCTGGTATGAGCGAGGAACAGAAGGAGACATTGCTCGGCAAGGTTGTCGATAAGGTAATGTCGAATTATAAGGAAACGCATGGCTCATTAAAGGGATTCAACAGAGAGGGCAAAGATGTCACGCATATTGATGTGAATGATGAGCGAACAGCGGAACTTTTGGAGAAAGCCTGTAAGAAAAGTCATATTCCAATGGATATGAAAGAGGTAACGAGAGCAGATGGTTCTATCACGCACACTGCATTCTGTGAAGTGAAAAGCATAGATCAGGTGGCAGCATTACTGAAGATGGCTTCCGAACAGGTACTTGAGGAGCAGAAGGAAATGACTAAGACACTTGTGCTTTACGATGATAAGGGCAAGGAGGTTATGTCGGCTGACTTTGTAAATAATGGTGAGATAAATATGGACGATGTGGAAACACTGTCAAGATTCTCTACGAGATTTGAGATCAAGGATCACAAGAATGAAGTCCTGGAATCCGGAAGTATCACACCGAATGCAAAGGAGGAAATCAAGGAAGCGGCGAGAAAACATAATCCGAAAAAGGATAAGTCGCTTACAGAGCGAATTAAGGATAAGAAGGAGCAGTCACAGAAGAAACAGAAAGACAAGAACCGGCAACGTGAGAAAACGAAGAAAAAGAGCCGGGATACAAGTTTGTAGGTGGTGCTTATGGGGAATAAGAATATTGGCGGTGCCATACTTGATGACCTGAAGGCATTACCTAAGAAAATACTGAAACCATATTACAAGAATGGAAAGTTGAATGCGAATAAGATAGCGATTGATGGAATCCCGTTTGTAATCATATTTTATGTGATAAATAAGTATGTACAGGCGGCAATATCAGCCGATGGTGGCGATATGCTGGATAAGTGTGTCAAAGCATTTTCACTGATATTCCAGGTCAAACCGTATTTTGCACCTTCATTTAAGCTGACACCGCTTATCTGTGGTATCGGAGCAGGTGTGGCATTCAAGCTTTTCATGAACTCCAGAAAGAAGAATGCCAAGCAGTTCCGTCCAAGAGAGGAATATGGCTCTGCGAAGTGGGGGACGGATAAGGATTTTGAACCATATACAGACCCGGTTAAGTGGAACAACATTCCGCTGACTGCGACAGAATGGCTCAGAATGACGAGACCGGAACACCCAAAGTACGACAGAAACAAAAATATCTTGATTGTCGGAGGTTCCGGAGCAGGAAAAACAAGAGGATTTGTGAAACCGTCACTTATGCAGATGCAGTGTTCGTATGTAGTGACTGATCCCAAGGGAACTGTACTTGAAGAAGTGGGTACCATGCTTGCAAGAGGGGCATGGGAGCTTGACGACAAAGGGAACAAAGTACCGAAGGTCGGCAAGAACGGACAGGTCTTAAAGACCAAATCCGGCAAGGTGATCTATAAGAGGACACCATATAAGATAAAGGTATTCAACACAATCAATTTCGCAAAGTCCATGCACTATAACCCATTTGCATATATTCATACGGAGCAGGATGTGCTCAAATTTGTGAATACGCTGATTGCAAATACAAAGGGGGAGGGCGCACAGAGCGGAGAAGATTTCTGGGTGAAAGCCGAGAGGTTACTGTTCACAGCGTATGTGGCGTACATTGTGAAATACTGTAAGAAGAGTGAGAGAAATTTTGTCTCACTTTTAGCCATGATAGATGCGTCGGAGACAAGAGAAGAGGATGAGGACTTTGAGAATGCCATTGACCTTATGTTCAAAGACATAGAATTTGGTAATGATGAAGAGGGCATAGAAGCTGATCCGGATTCTTTTGCAGTACGACAGTATCATAAATATAAACTTGCGGCAGGTGATATATGCTCTAAGTGACTTCTTAATCATGATTTTGTCATGGTTAGTGAAGCAATCACTTAGAGCATTTTTGTTTCAGGAGGTACAGCC
>ERZ780148.2605-NODE-2605-length-10193-cov-3.975044_pt1 | contig 10193 bp, 9 predicted proteins | sample MGYA00510984_ERZ780148 | MGnify/ENA primary metagenome ERZ780148 (study PRJEB29588, sample SAMEA2160902) | human gut metagenome | biome: human gut; feature: human-associated habitat; material: faeces | place: Denmark | collected 2008/2010 ...
TTCCAAGATCCTCAAGTCCGGCACCAACTGCAAGTCCGTCATCAGAGAATGCACTCTGTGTACGTCCGTATACGATCTGAAGGAATAACTCTCTCATTGCTGTATTGATAGCATCGCACACAAGGTCAGTGTTGAGAGCCTCAAGGATTGTCTTACCCTGAAGAATCTCAGCTGCCATAGCTGCTGAATGTGTCATACCTGAACATCCAATAGTCTCGACAAGAGCCTCCTCGATAACACCCTCTTTTACGTTAAGTGAAAGCTTGCAGGCACCCTGCTGTGGTGCACACCAGCCTACACCATGTGTAAAACCAGAGATGTCTTTGATTTCCTTTGAGTAAACCCACTTTCCTTCTTCTGGGATAGGAGCTGGCTCATGCTTTGCACCCTTTGCTACAGGGCACATGTTTTCAACTTCCTTAGTGTAAATCATTGTGAAACTCCTTTCAAAATATGAATTCTTAAAAGCGGTTCCGAATTCTCTAATTCAAACCATCAGTGGTATTTTCTCACAAAACAGTTATGAAGTCCATAGCTTATTGAAAATTTTTGTCGCATTTGCGTGTACTTTATCAAGTACAGCGCGCCTTATTGAGAAAGTTTTTAACAAGGCACAGTTGTCAGGGTTCATATGTCCGCTTATATCATTTGATCGTAACCATATTCACTTGAACATATGTATTTATCTGATATACAATACTTCTGTCAGAGCACATTCACCCCAGACATGCGCCGCTCCAGGCGCTGCTCAGATACATGATATAAAAAATAAAAACGGAGGTTTTCAACATGAGATTTATAGATATGCACCTTCACACCACCGCTTCCGACGGCTCCTGCACCCCATCAGAGGTGTGCCAGCTTGCCATTGACAGGAATCTTGCAGCGATCGCCATAACCGACCACGACACAGTGGATGGCGTAGCAGATGCAATCACATATGCAGATAACTGGAACAGCACTCTTCCTCCGATCCAGAACAGTGATTCCACCAACTGCTCTGGCTTTTCTGACAGCAGTGACCATCATATCGAGGTAGTTCCCGGCATAGAGATGTCCGCCATCTACAACGGTGTGGAGATCCACATTCTTGGCTTCTATATGGACTACAAGAACCCTGAGCTCATCTCCCGTCTTGCCGCCATCAAACAGGCCAGATACGACCGAAACGAGCAGATGTGTGAGAGATTCCGCGCCGACGGAATAGACATGACCATGGAGAAGCTGCAGCATGGCAATCCTGATACTGTCGTCACAAGAGCTCATTTTGCCAGAATTCTCATAGCCGAAGGCGTATGCAGGGACATGAACCAGGCGTTCAAAAAGTATCTGGGCAAGAAATGCAAATATTACATTCCAACACCAGACATACCGGCCGCCGATGCCATAAGACTCATAAGAACCTACGGCAAGGCTGCCTTCATCGCCCATCCCCTCATATACGGATTTGGATATAAACAGATAGAGGACATGCTTGAAGAACTGAAGCCATATGGCCTTTCAGGGCTTGAGGTCTACCACTCCTCCAACAATGCCTATGAATCCGGAAGGCTTAGGGAGATCGCCAGAAAACACGGGCTCCTCATATCAGGAGGTTCCGACTTCCACGGCGCAGCCAAACCCGACATATCCGTGGGAACCGGAAGGGGCGGCCTTCGGATCACGGAAGCTGTATTTCAGGATATAAAAAAAGCGGTCACTGTATAATGACCGCTTTTTTATTTACTCTGATGATACCTTTATTATATCTTTGACTTCTTATCCTTATCATCATCTGTGACTGTTGATGATCCCTGCTTCTCAAGCTCTGCAACAGCGCTCTTGTGCATCGGTATACGACAGTTCTTGTTGTTACCAAACTCTACGATGATAGTTGAATCATCAACCACATCAAGGATGGTTCCGTAGAAACCACTGGTTGTCATGATATTATCACCAGGCTCCATCTGTGAAAGCATCTGGTCTGTCTTGGCCTTCTGCTTCTTCTGTGGTCTGATCATCATGAAGTAAATGATTGCAGCAAATATGGCAATATATACAACAATAAACATAACTGATGAACCGCCACTGGCCTGTGTTCCTGTTGACGATGATAAAATTGTTGAAAGTGAATTCATTCTCTGATCTCCTTTTTGATTACTCTTCTCCACCAGCAAGGCTCTCAAGCATCGATTTCTTATATGACTGATATCTTCCTTCTTCTATAGCCTCTCTGATGTCTTTCATCATATTATTATAAAAATACAAATTATGCAAGACGCAAAATCTCATACCGAGCATTTCATTTGCCTTGAGCAGGTGTCTGATGTACGCTCTGCTATAGTGCTGGCATGCAGGGCATCCGCAGCCCTCCTCTATAGGTCTGTCGTCTGTCTCAAATCTCGCATTCTTGAGATTCATCTTGCCATGCTTCGTGTACACATGGGCGTGTCGTCCATTTCTGGATGGATATACGCAATCGAAGAAATCAACACCTCTGTCGACCGCCTCAAGTATATTTGCAGGGGTTCCAACACCCATGAGGTATGTCGGTCTGTCCTCAGGCAGATACGGAACGGTCACATCGAGTATGTGGTACATCTGCTCTGCTGTCTCTCCTACTGCAAGTCCTCCTATGGCATATCCCGGGAGATCAAGCTCGCTGATTCTCTTGGCGTGATCTATTCTGATATCCTCGTATATGGCACCCTGATTGATTCCAAACAATAGCTGGTTCTTGTTGATCGTATCCGGCAGACTGTTAAGTCTCTCCATCTCATTCTTACATCTGACAAGCCATCTGGCTGTTCTCGCAACAGAATTCTCCACGTACTGTCTGTCAGCCAATGCAGGGGCACACTCGTCAAATGCCATGGCTATTGTAGATGCCAGATTCGACTGTATCTGCATGCTCTCCTCAGGTCCCATGAATATCTTGCGTCCATCGACATGGGAATTGAAGGTTACGCCCTCCTCCTTGATCTTCCTGAGTCCCGCCAGGGAGAATACCTGGAATCCGCCTGAATCAGTGAGTATCGGTCTGTCCCAGTACATAAACTTATGTAAACCGCCCATCTGCTTGACTATCTTATCCCCAGGTCTCACATGGAGATGATATGTATTTGACAGCTCGATCTGACATCCTATGTCCTTGAGATCCGTTGTTGCCACAGCTCCCTTTATGGCTGCTGCCGTTCCAACATTCATGAACAGAGGTGTCTGCACTGTTCCGTGAACAGTCTGAAATTCAGCTCTCTTTGCCCTTCCATCCTTACAAAGTATTTTGTACATTGTTATGTAAACCTTTCTTTTTCATTTTTCCGAATCTTACGCTATACTTAAGCGTACTCTTTATAATGCACCATTTAAAGTATATTTGCAAGCAAATTTACAATCCACAGGCATTTCCGCCGAACTTGACCGCATACCGGATGAATACGAGGACTTCCGATACAATGCAGGCAGATTACAATTTTGACAGCCACATATCTTACATACAAAACGGCACCTGTAATTTCACTTACAGGTGCCGTTATATCAATCTATAGGCTTTCAGTCCTGTTAGCTCCGTGCTAAATCACCACTGAATTATCTGACTTATCACTGCTTCTCCTTCAGCGTAGCTGTAGCAGTCTGCTTCTCGTAGTTACCATTGTTGTTTCTGTAGTATACGATAGTTACCTTATCGCCAGGATTGCAGGCCACGATCTTGTCATGGAATGTCTCCATATCTGCTATGTCCTCACCGTCAAGGCTGCAAATGATATCTCCTGACTGGAGTCCACACTCCTCTGCTGCTGAACCCTGCTCAACTGATGAGATATATACACCCTCAGGCATGTTCAGGAGCTGTGCGTACTGGCTTGTGATGGTCTGGGCAGATATACCGAGGTAAGCCTGTCCTGATGTTGTTCCATCATTTGACACATTCTTGCCTGCTATCAGATCATTGATTATATCCTGTACATCTGATATAGGAAGTGCATAGCCCATACCCTCAACGCTTGTATCTGAATACTTGGCTGTGTTGATACCGATCAGCTCGCCCTGCATGTTGACAAGGGCACCACCACTGTTACCAGGGTTGATGGCTGCATCTGTCTGAAGTACCTTTACTGTCTCATCTGAAGCACTTATCTCTCTGTTAAGTGCGCTTATATATCCAACTGTAACTGACTGTCCATATCCAAGTGCATTTCCGATTGCCACGCACGGATCACCAACTGCAAGATCATCCGATGAACCTACCTGAATCTCCTTTATCTCATTCAAAGTGTCATCCGATATGTCCGAAAGCTTAACTGTGACAACTGCTATATCATTGTTCTCAACGTATCCCTTTACCACCGCATCTGCACTCTTGTCATCGACAAATGTAACTGACAGTGACTTAGCATTCTGTACCACATGATAATTAGTTGCAAGATACAGGTACTGGTCATCCTTGCCGATGATGATACCTGAACCGGCTCCTGTTGACTCCTGCTGATATGAATTGAACCAGTAATCATATGTTGTTACATATGTTCCTGTGATCGATACGATGGAAGGCATAACCTTCTTGGCAACCGTTGACACATCGTACACTGTACTTGTCGTGTCTGATGATGCCTGCTTGAGCTGTGGTGCATTGTTCTCTGTTGAACCCTCAGCACTCTGCTCTGTTGTGGTCTGCGAATCTTTGCCGAGAAGCTTATCCGATCCATATCTGACCCCCTGGAATACAACGCCTGCCACAAGTCCGAATACAACAGCCGCTGCAACCACACCTGCTGCCTTCTTGCCAAATCCGCTCTTCCTGTTCTTTGGCTTCTTATCTTTTGCCTTCTTCTGTCTCATATTGTTATCTGAAGGCTTTCCTGTTCCCATATTGTTCATTTGATTGCCTGCCTGATTCTGATAACCCTGATTCATTCTCTGGCTGTCATACCATGCTTCCATGCCATTTACATTTCTCTGGAAGCCTGAATATGAAGCGTTCTGTGTACCGGCTGTTTGAGCATTCTGCGATGAACTCTGTGCGCCGGCAGTCTGAGCGTTCTGTGCCGAGCCTTGTACACCGGCTGTCTGATTGTTCTGCGCTGACTGTGTTCCCTGAACATTCTGTGTCTGCTGTGAAGCATTTGTTGAAGGTCTGTCAAATCTTGAATCTCCTCTATTGTTCATATAGCTGTAATGATACAGACCATCCTGCTGTGGTGCCTGACCACTATTTCCATTCATCTGGTTCTTGTTTTCCTGTTCCATCTCTATCATCCTTTCGCATCTTTATTATCTTAATTCCTGTAATCGGTACCTTTCTCTTTCTTACAGTTGTTACTATACGCAGTAAATGTGTCATATTTGTGTCTTTATTGTTTTAATTCTGTGCACAAATGTTATATACTAGTCAGGTACGATCTCAAATAACCCTTATGGAGGATAATATATGTTTAGAGTATGGGGAAAACTTATAAAAGATAACCACCTCATGAAGGATACCGTGATATGCATATCCGACTACGAGATGACGCGTACCCACAAGGTATACAAGGCCCTTGAGGATATGTGCTACGAGTTTGACCTGGCAAAGCCGGTGTGGCTTAAGAAGAATAAGGATGAGTTTATCCACCACGCCAGAACCAGATTCACAGCGGATAACTTTGTGGAGGATATAGATTTTGACTACCTTGATTTTCAGGTAATAGAGGAGGAATACTAGATGTTTTCTGTCTCTTCAGTGAGCAAAAGCTACGGCAAAAATAAAGTTCTGACAGATGTGTCACTGTCCGTATCCCCGGGTGAATGCATCGCCCTTCTGGGAATCAACGGATCGGGTAAATCCACCCTGCTGGGAATACTATCCAGAAACATAAAGCCAGACTCAGGGTGCTTCGGTTTCGACTGTCAGGCAAATGCTGCTCTGCTCCCACAGGACAATCCACTCATATCGGAACTCACAGCCATTGACAACATCAGACTGTGGCACCCCGGAAGCAGGAAAACAGTCATGAACTCCCACAATATGAGCATATGTCAGTCTCTCGGTGTGGATTCATTTCTGGACAAACGTGTCTCAAAGCTCTCCGGTGGAATGAAGAAGAGGCTAAGCCTTGCCATCACGATGATGTCTGACCCGGATCTGCTTCTTCTCGATGAACCTCTGGCCTCGCTTGATCTTCTATGCAAGAACGGGATACTGAGCTATCTCCAGAATTACATAACACATGGAGGAAGTGTCATCATCGCCACACATGAGACATCTGCGCTGGATATATGCAACAAGATATACACACTGAAAAATGGACACATCCAACTGGCCATAGACAGAAATATCTCACCCGGATACACCTCACCTGAAACCTACATCAATCTGATCAGATCATAGCTTTATCTAAAGGAGTTTTATGTTTTACCGACTTATACGAACTGATTTGAAAAGAATAGCTCATTATGGAATATACATGGTAGTCGCAGCATTTGTCATGATGACGGTTTTCCTGTGTCTTGCGTTAAACGCGAACTCTTTCATCTACTCTGATGACCGCTCCGAACCACTTTCAATCGGAATCGTGATGAGTGCAGATTCAAAAACCGCACAGATGGCATACAACACGATATCTGATATGGACAGCTACCACTCATCATGTGTATTCACAGAATTTTCAGACAAGGATACAGCCCTTTCAAGGCTCTCTGACGGAGACCTGTTCGCTGTGATCTACGTCCCTGACAATATCATAAGCGACATCATGGACGGAACGAACACACCTGTCGAGGTATACTATTCTGACAACCGGTCCATCGATACATTTGTGCTGAATGACCTCTTCCGCTCCACATCCTCCATGCTTGGCATATCCCAGGCGGCCATATATTCGGTTCAGGCGATAGGAAGGAACATGGAGCTTCCCGAGGATATTCAGGACACGCTCAGCAACGATGTAAATGCCATGTTCATGACTAAGGTTCTTGACAGGACTGCCAACTTCACCGTCGACAAAATAAATGCAACCAGAGCAGCAAATACCACCGACTTCTACACAAGTGCGGCGGTTCTTCTCATGATGATGCTGTGCAGCGTTGTTTTCTTCCCATTCCTGCTCGACCTCCCAGCCTCTTACATAACAAAGCTCAGGTCACAGGGAATTGGCAAAGTCAGACGCAATGTCAGCAATTTCATATCCATGTTCATATGGCTGTATATCCTTTATATAACTGTATACATGGCTCTCGCCCTGGCATCACTGTTTATCGATGAACTGCATGTAAATATCCACATGAGCGGGATACTGTTCGGAATCGTCATAGCTACATGTGTCGCGGTATATACACTGCTCATAAGTCTGCTTCCCGCAGGGATACACGGCTGCACACTACTTCTCACTGTGGTCACTGTCATACTGGCCTATGTGAGCGGCTTATTCATACCGGAAGCCATGCTTCCAAACTTTGCAAAGGATATATGCCATGGATCGCTGCTCAATAAGCTTGTGCAGACACTGTGCATATATTTATCATAAATTTACGGAGATACATCTATGAACCATATAAGACAGATAAACTTACTTATAAAGAGAATACTGTGCCGTCCCGCCATGATCGTCGTTCTGCTGGTCATCCCCGCTGTGCTGATCGCTGTGAGCTTTCTGCCAGCCAGAAAGCAAAGCACCGAGATCGTGTCCGGCGTGTATATTGAAAGTTCTGACGAACACACGGATGCTTTCCTGTCGTATCTCACATCGACATCCACGGGATTTACCTTCAGGCACTATGAATCCCTGAAAGACATGAATGATGATGTAGCATCCGGCAGGATCGACTCCGCGTACATGGTTCCTGATGGTTTCAGTGAATCAATGATCCACTCTGACGGGAAGCGCCACATAACCGTGTATACAACCGATGGAAGCTCATTCCAGTCTGTGTCCGAAGAATCCGTGTATGCCGCCCTCCTGTATGCATATGCGGCAGACATGTCTGTATGTATGCTCCAGGATCGTTATCTGGCAAATGTCCCATACGACGAGACCCAGATGTCAGAATACATCAGTGATAGATTTAAGGGATATATCGAAAATGAGGACATTTTCACCATCGAGAGCGGACTCACCGGAAAATACACGGCATCGACAGATATTGCGCCAAACAATTTTCCTGTGGGAATATTGGTTTACATAACTTTGTTCGTATGTTCTCTCCTGGGACTTCAGAACTATCTCCGGGATCTGGACTGTGGGGCTTACTCTATCCTCTCCTCCAGAAAAAAAGCCGGATTCTGTGTAAAAAATATAGCAGCGGGAATTATTCCCGCTGCCATTATCAGCTTTATATCCTTGATCATATATTCCGGCACCAATGGCTGTCTCAATGTCCTGCTGCATATCGCCGCAGTGTCAGTCATCAGCCTTGCTGCTGCACTTATATTCAGAGTGATATTCAGGCGCTATAAGATATTTACTATAGCTCTGCCATTCATCATCATCTGTACTCTTCTCCTGAGTCTTCTATCAATGCTCTCGCAGATGTAGACTCTGTGATCTGCTTTACCAGACATCCATAGCTGTCAGCCGGCACCGCCACATTGAAGCACACATCTGCAGTGTAATCCGTACTGTCTATCAGTGCATCACTGTTGCTGAGAAGATATTGTACCTTACCCGAATCGTTGTAGTTCGTGGTTATCTTCACCAGCTTCATAAGCTGCATCTTATGTATACCCGCATCAGACAGTGCAAGCTTGGCTGCCTCGGTGTATGCTCTCACAAGACCACCTGTTCCGAGCAGTGTTCCACCAAAATACCTTGTGACCACTATACATATATTAACCACCGCATTCCCCGTGATAACCTCCAGGATGGGTTTTCCAGCCGTTCCCTGCGGTTCTCCGTCATCAGAGAATCTTAGCAATGTATTCTCGCTGCCTATGGCAAATGCATAGCAGTTGTGCCTTGCATCATAGTGCTGCTTCCTGATCTTCTCGACAAAGGCATATGCCTCTTCCTCCGAGGACACAGGGACTGCATAGCCGATGAATCGTGATTTCTTCTCGACTATCTCGTCCTGCCCCTCCTGTAATATCGTGTTGTATGTCTCTATCATCGCTTCTCCGAATTGCTGGTGAGCAGCTTGCCCAGCTCATCCATAAATGTATTCACATCCTTGAACTCTCTGTACACTGATGCAAATCTTACATAGGCTACCTGATCAAGATCCTTGATCTTATCCATGACTATCTCACCTATGGTCGTGCTCTCTATCTCTCTCACTTCCATGTTGAAGATGGTGTTCTCTATGTCATCTATGCACTTTGTGACTGCTTCCGCTGAAACCGGACGCTTATGGCATGACTTTATGACACCTGACTCTATCTTGGAACGGTCATAAGTCTCTCTGTTCTTGTCCTTCTTGATGACTATGAGAGGTATGGTCTCCACCTTCTCATATGTGGTAAATCTCTTACCACAGGCGTCACACTGTCTTCTTCTTCTGATCGCACTTCCATCCTCCGCTGGTCTGGAATCGATAACCTTTGTATCATCTGCTGAGCAAAATGGACATCTCATATAATTTTCTCCTTATATCTCCCACCTTCAGAGGGACCTTCTTACGATATTATCTTTACTGGGCACTTGGCCTTACATGCACCACAATTTGTACACTTCTCCGGATCTATGTGAGCAAGGTTTCTGTCTATCGTGATGGCTCCAGCCTCACAGTTCCTTGCACACAGTGTACATCCGATACATCCTGCGCTGCAGGCCGCCTTGACCTGAAGTCCCTTGTCGTGGGAATTACATCTGACAAGTCTCTCTGCGTCATAAGGAACCAGCTCTATCAAGTGTCTCGGGCACTCTGTGACACATTTGCCGCATGCCTTACACTTCTCCTTATTAATTACCGCAATTCCATCTATAATGTCAATAGCCCCGAACTCACATACTGCCTTACATGAGCCATAACCTGTACATCCATATGTACATGCCTTAGGACCGCTGTTTGGATTGTTCTGTGCCAGCTTACAGTCCCTTGGTCCAACATACTCGTATACATCCTTCGCCTTCTCGCAGTCTCCTGCACACTTGACAAATGCCACATACCTTGTATTTTCAGCGTTTTCCACGCCCATGACCTCACTGATCTTCGCTGCCACTGCCTCGCCTCCAACAGGACACGCTGATGGCGGCATCTCACCTTTGGCGATGGCCGCTGCCAGTCCGTCACATCCCGGATAA
>ERZ780148.2610-NODE-2610-length-10185-cov-2.380750_pt1 | contig 10185 bp, 10 predicted proteins | sample MGYA00510984_ERZ780148 | MGnify/ENA primary metagenome ERZ780148 (study PRJEB29588, sample SAMEA2160902) | human gut metagenome | biome: human gut; feature: human-associated habitat; material: faeces | place: Denmark | collected 2008/2010 ...
ACAGGCTAAACTTGGCAGTAAGAACCCCACAGGCTTGCCTGTGGGAGTAGTCAGACAATGGAAAACAAGGATTACACAAGAATTTACACAAGAAAAAAGTGCAGCATATGCCACACTTTTCCTCTTTCTTATTCCATTTCTTTCCGTAATATCTGATACATGTCCTTTTTCTGCTTTGGGCTCATGTTTTCAATAAGTACATCTGCAGGAATATCTTTTTCGCCTGACGGGAAAGCAACCGAAATCATCGAGTAAAAATACACCCATTCTGTTTTTTCCAGACCGTAAGCTTGTGCCGCTTCCGGAGTCTTAATGCAGCTATGGATAATATCGGCAATATCCTCTTTCGAATTCTTTTCTTCGAATTCCTTAAATGTCTCCGAATCGGTTTTTAAACAAAACGCATGGTCATTAATTACACAACAGATACCACAGCATCCATACGCATTTTCTGCAAACTTAATTCCTCCCGTATTCATTGCACGCAAGATATCGCTTTTTGTAATAAGTCCTTCTTCTCCGTACGTAAATCTCTCTCTCAAGGGATTGCTTATAAATGCTTTTTTGATATGCTGACTCAACCATGCATCCACAGCATATGAATTTGTAAGTTTCTCCCACATGCCTTCATCAAAATCAGCAAGCATCTCGAAAATCGCATTTCCTGCATTCTTTGCCTCCGTTGTATCGAACCGGTCTGTCATTCCCTGTACTGCACATAAAATTCCATCTGTTACCATTTGTTTTCTCTCCTTTCAAAAACGTTTTTGTTTTCATCTTCAATATGAAATAAAAAAAAGCACAGTCGAAGCTGTGCTTTTGTTTTGTTTGTGATATAATTTCAATATCATTTTTACAACACTGATGTAAGCAAATAAGAATAATCATCTTCTACAAAAGACTTAATTTCTCCTGGCATCATAAGCGTAGCCATTTGATCAATCTTTTTAATATTTCTTTCCGTATACGATATTGTTTTACGATTCATGTACTTATATGGCACATGCCAATCTGGATGATTTTTGCATTCACAATTCCATTTCATATAATGTTCACCATCCATAGGCTCGCCTTTATTGTAAAAGCTCATAAAGCAATATTTAATTCCAACATCCGTCACATCAATAAAAAGCTGCCCATCATTATTATCCTGATCGAATAAATACTGTAAATCTCCTTCATTATAATCTTCAACTTCCTTGAGAATATCGGAGCTAAGTACAATATCCTTCATATCAAAATTCGTCTCGCAAAATCGTTTTAATTTTTCAAGTTCCTCTTTTTCTCCAAACTTCCATTTATATTTCATAAATTCATTCTGGATTTCCTCTATAACATATCTTGCACGACTTATCATTCTTTCGCCATAATTCCATCCAAAATATCTTGCAATTAATCCCTTCCAGTTATATGTTTTTGGATTTGGTGTTGCCGCTCCACTTACATAATTCACGTTGTATCTGATATATATTTGGCTTCTCTGTCCCATAATATTACCTCCATTCTTTCTTTAAAACTCTTGTTTCCTTGTTTACACAAAAATTTCAAGACTGAGGAGGTTTTTCGATGATTTTACATTTCTCTTTTTTCATAGTCTCATGTCTCCTTTCGATGATGAATTTTGTTTTACATCACCAATATGAAATAAAAAAAAAGACACCGCCGAAGCCATGTCCTTCTTTTTTCTTCTTAATTCATATACAAAACATTTCCGAAATACACTTTTGCATTACCGACATTCCGCATGAAGTAGTCCAATGTATAAAAGGAGCCATTCCAGTACACGGCATCCCCATACGGGTCTTCGACCAGCTGCTTGATTTTGTAGCCATTGTCAATAAGATCATCAACCGTCATGTCCGGTATCATATCCTTAAGGGTCTGCAGTCTTGGTGCAAAATACTTTCTTGCAATCTCTTGCGTAAGGAATGCATAAGAGATTTTTCCTTCATCCATTTCTTCTGTACCGGTTGTTGCTCCATACGCTGCAAATCTCTGCACCAGATCTTTAACCAATGTTTCTGATTTCTCATCTGGCAGATTCTCGATATAATCAAACTGGTGGCCTGTAAGATTATACAATTCTTCCTCTGACACACGCATCGATTCATTTTCATTCGTGTTAACCACATATAAATATCCTCTTGCCATAATTTCCTCTCTTTCTTCCCGCATTTTCGCAGGATATAAAACAGAGGTTTCCCGCGCACGGGAACCTCAACTGTTAGTTCCCGGTGCGCCGGGCTGATATGTTAATCGAAAAATTCAAGAGTTTCTACTCTTGGACCGTCTGCATCGAGGCACAACCAGAAACATCCGTTATCTCTGGCCAGCTTCATACACTGAACCAGATCAGCAGGGCAATTGTCCCATATTTCTTTATTGTCTGGATTGCACGCAACAAACCATCCGTATCCCTGTTTCTCATATACAGAAGGCATCGGATCTTCTTCATTGTCATCAGCAGCCTGATCCAGAAGATCTTTGGTATCTGCAGATACATGACGAGAACTTATGGTAAGCATCTTGTCAATTTCCAGCTTCTGCAAATTTTTTGGCTTAATAATAATCTCATCGCCAACAATTTCAACTTTGGATAAGTCGAGGTTAAATGCCGGAGCAACAACAAAACCATTGGTCTGATTGCTGCCACAGTAGACGTTGCCATTCAAGTGGATACACCACGCGCTACTGTCGTCAACAGTACCGAGCCACGCGCAGTAGGCAGCCCAGAACGAACGGGCGTTTTCCGCTGCTGCCTTCAATGCCTGCCAGTAGTTGCCCGAGCCAGGATGACCCAATTCCGTAAAACCAACTTTTTCTTCGGAGATAAGGTACAGACCCTTGCCATAAGAAGCAGATGTATCCTCTACATCTTCAATGGCATCGTACAGTGCTTGCATCTTGTTGTCATAGGCACTGATATCCTGTCCATCAATGGAATCAGCATAGTAATTACCATTGCCAAATTTCTCCATTTTAAAGCCCGGCCATTTTCCATGGGTTACCCCATGTGACTGGATCACAAGGGTTTTACCTTTATTGATCAGCTCACAGGCTGTCCATTTATAACCGGCAAATTGGTATGTTTTTCCGAGTTCAACGGTAGAATTTTCTTTTCCATCTGTATCAGGAGCTTCATCCGAATCCGGCTGGATCATCTTTTCACAGATTCTCTCAATTTTCCAGATTTCGTTTGCAGTGATGTAATCATCCGCATTGCAGATTTGGTTGATGGTCGCGCAATCATCTTCCCAGATAATTTCAACAACCCATTCATTGTCCTTGAGATGCTTCTCAAATTTGATTAGATAACTGTCGCCTTCGGGATCCTTAAGGATATCTTCTCCAAACCACATCTGGAATGTGTCAGAATCCAGCCTGTTTGTATAGTATGGCATAATTTTTCCGCGGAACATGATACCGAGTTTAAAACCGGTATGACAAAAACCGATTTCGTCTGATAAATAATCAGAAATCACATCATTACCTACCAATTCTTTTGGAATGAACATCCTTTCCGGGAGACCATTAAATACCTTCGCATCTCCATCCGTGTCCCATTTGATATCATATGCGCACAGGGCAGGCAGATCAGCCGGTTTGGAAACTGCAGTGTTCTCCTGGATCTTTACTTCTTCATTCATAATCATAAATTTTTCTCCTTTCGATGATGTTTTGTTTACAACACCAATATGAAACGAAAAAAGTGCGGCATGCGCCACACTTTTCCATAAATACATTTTCTGACCGCCTATGGAGTATTACAATTCCATTCTCTTAATACTGCCGCGTCATGTCTAATCCAAAGTCGTGTTCCAAACACTTTACGATTTCTTCCACATCATATCCCAATTCTGTCAGTTCAGCGATTATTCTCTGTCCATCAAAATAATCATCAGGAATATAATTGATAAGATACTTTAAGGGTTTTCCGTCTTCTTTGAAATCCTTTAACTGTTTTCGTATGTTCTCAGGCATTTTATTATTCCTCCTCTATATTTAGAGGTTCCCATGCATGGGAACCTCAACTATTAGTTCCCGGTACATCGGGGTTTAACACCTGTGTTGCTTTTTTAAGAGCTGGTTTTATAACAAGTTCTGTAACGACATCTCGCGTAATCTCTGCTGATTTTTCTAATACTTCCGTATCAGATATATCCGGATCGTCAATGCCATGTGCAAATTTGAGATACTCGATATCATCCAACTCAAGATATTCTTGAAGTGAACATGTTAATGATGAATCACTATGCCATTGATCCACCAATTCTTCCCACTTTTCTTCTGATTTATCCAAATATTTTGCCATGATTCCTCCATTCGGAAGCTCCCATGCACGGGAACCTCAATTTTTAGTTCTCGGTGCATCGAGATAATAAATTTTACTTCTTTTCTGCGGAAATCCAGCAAACAGTTTTGTTTGTATGGGTCACTGTAACCTGGCATGCGTCCTGGTCATATTTAACCTCCATAACTTCGTTTCCATCCTGGTCTGCAAGGGCAAGTGATTTAACTTTGTTCCATGCTTCCTGTTCGGATGAAAATTTTTCTGGATGTTCTACGGTACGCGATTCATGGTTTGCAGTAAACATACTTTTGATAATCCAGGTTTCTGTCTTGTCAAATCCCTCTCCAAGTACATGTTCGCAAGCTCGGTATTTGGCATCTCCGGAGTCATCTGCAAGCCGGTTTTCGACTTCATCACACACAGCAATGTATTGCTCTCTGGTAAATTTCCGACTGGTAAAAGTAGCAACGTAATTTCTGCCATTATCCTCTTTCATGGCGCTGTAAATTTCGCTTACCATCTCCGGATCGAGATGAAATGTCTCGCCATCCCTGGTAAGATCCATACCATATTCCCAAATGGAGCGATATGGGATTGGATTTGATTGGTTCTCAGGCTGATCGTTATTGTCACTCCCTTTGATGATAATCTCATCCCCAGCAACCTCAACCTTTGATAGGTCAAGATTGAAAGCGGGGGCGACCACAAAGTCGTAGCTCTGAACGCTGCCGTAGTAGACGTTGCCACCCGAGTTGACATACCACGCGCTGCCGCCACCGTTGACAGTACCAAGCCACGCACAGTTGTTGGGAGACCCGAACGAACTGGCGTTTCCCGCTGCTTTTTTCAAAGCCTGCCAGTAATCGCCAGAACCCGGTTCACACCATTCCGTAAAACCGGCTTTTTCCTTGGAAACCAAATACAAACCTTTGCCATAAGATGCAGATTTATCTTCTACATCCTTGATGGCGTCGTAAAGTTTTTTCGTCTTAACATCATAGGCACTGATATCATATCCATCAATGGAATATTTACTGTCAAATTCCGTCATTTTAAAGCCTGGCCAAGCACCGTGGGTTACGCCACGCGACTGGATCACTGCAACATGACGGTCATTATCCACTTCACAGGCCATCCAATTGTATCCGGCAAACTTATAAGTCTTACCAAGTTTAAGAGTTGCATAAGTTTTTTCTTCGTTTGATTTTTTCATAGTATTTTTTCTCCTTTCGATGATCAAATTGTTTACATTCTTTAATATGAAACAAAAGAATACATGCAAAGAAGTCCGCCTTTTAACAGAAGAAGCTGTTTGTGATCTTGTTGCACTGGTACGTCAGCCACTGCACGACAAATTTACTTTCCCCATCTGGTTCATCCTCCGGTTCCGGGAACCCCAGCTGTGTGCAGGCATTCTGTGCCTGTTTTAAGACAAAATCCTTGCTGTACCTGTTTAATTCCGCATCCCCGGCAAGGTAATGGGATAACAGTGCGCGGATTAAGTCCTTCCCGTATTTTTCATGCAGGAACGGGTAATCCGTGTCCTGCTGTTTGCACAAAATTTCGATTGGACGGTACAGGGACAGCGGCAGGTAAAAAGACAACCCGCATAGATCAATATGCATCTTTTCCTGACGGTGCCCGAGTGCGTCATCTGTATCCATCTTTATTTTTCTTATTTTCTGCTCAAAATCCGACTGTTTTTCCCCGGTGATTCCAAGTTCATTCATAATATCTGCATTGTACTGCTGTCTGATCTGCAAATCTTTTATCCTCCTTCTCTTTATTCCTCTACCAGCAATATGCGATGCCGTTTTGCAAACGGAAAAGACAGACCTGTTTAAACAAAAAAAGGGGCTGTAAAAAAACAGTTCTAACGAAATGCCATAGCGACATCAGTTGATGTTGCTATGGCATTTCGATTCTTTTCTAGACTTTTCTCTAAAAAAATGGTTCATTTAATAAACCTGTGCAATTACAGGCTAACTAACTACGTCTATTAGGCTAAATCTCAAGCTATTAACTGCACTCGTTTCCTTTTATTGTGATATTTGTAAAGGTTGTAACCACAAGAAATCAGCGTAAACTCTAAAATTACAGCTTTTTCACCTCTCCGAAAGAGCCTTTTGTAAGATCTGTCCCACTTAATAACTCCAAATGTTCCTTCCGACTGAATACTCCTATTCATACACAACAGTGCCCCGTGTATGGATTTAAGATTAGAAATGACCTCTTGGTGAAATGATGTTAGTTCACGATTTATCTGTATCGTACGGTTCCCAGATGCTCTCTTGCAGCATTCAGATTTATACAGACAACCTTCGCAATTCTCACATTCATAGATTTCTTCTGTTCGGCCATATTTGTTTCCGCGCACATGTTTATCGTATTTATAGATGAATTTCTTACCATTAGGACATATGAGATTTCCTTGTGAGTCTCTTTTAAAATTCACTGCGCGATACGGATTATTATGATACTTTTCATTCTTTGTTTCTTTTTCAAACATGGTAAACTTCATGAATTTCTCCATACCATGTTTCTCGCAATAAAGGTAATTATTGTAGGAACCATATCCGGCATCTGCAACAGGATATTTAGGATAATGGCCATAGGTTTCTTTGAATTTTTCCATTAGTGGAATAAAACACTCCATGTCAGATGCATATGGCTTTGCATCAATGACAGCTATGTATTCATCGCATACGGCAACCTGCATGTTGTATGCTGGAAGAAGCTGATCATTTCCCATGTAGTCTCTTTTAATCCGCATAAAGGTTGCATCATGATCTGTTTTTGCGTAACTGTTTCTACTTTCTCCACATATCTCTATGTGCTTTGCGTAAGCCTTTAATCGTTCCAAATATCCCTGTAATTCCTGGTATTGCTTCTGATGTAGACTTTTCCTATGACCTATCCCAGATACAAACTTTGAACAATCAAGACCTGTTACCTTACGGTAGTTTTCTAGCAGTGTTTCTACATAATCTATCGCGTAATTCTCTCGCTTTTCCAGTCTTATTTCTTGAAAGTTAAGTACTTCTGAATTCATTGCATCTATCAGCAGAGATATTTTTTCAAATACCTTGTCACGATTCTTGATACAAGACTTTTTCCATACCCAGGTGTAACGATTTGCGTTGGCCTCCATCTTGGTTCCATCGATGTAAGTATGGTTCAAATCTACATGGTCTGTTTCAAAGAGGTAACTGTTAATATCGCTAAATATCTGTTCAATAGAAGTGGTAAGTTCCTTTCGGATAAAGTTGCCGAAAGTGGCAAATGACGGAGCTTTCATATCGTCAAGAAGATACATATATCGGATATCCGTTCGGCACATCTTTTCAATTTCTCTTAATGAGCTGATTCCATGCTCCATGAATGCAAACAGTATCACCTTTAATAACTTCTGTGCATCACATTTTGGTCGACCTGTTCTGCAGCCTTCCTCTGCAAAGTATGGTGTTAGGTCAATGTGATCCATTACATCACAAAAGGTATACACCGGATCAGAAATATCAATAAGTTTTTCTAAATCCAGTGGTAATTTTAACTGTCTTGGTGTAGAATGATTATTAGTGTAGTTGGTTAGTCGCATAACTAATTATATCAAAAAATCGCTGTAAGTTCTATGCTCACAGCGATTTTTCTATTAAGGGACTTTTTTCACAGCCCCTTTTCACGTGTGAGCTGCGATACTGGGTGGGTGAAATGTGATAGTAGTTCTTGAAGGCTTTGCTGAAATAATGATTATCTGTGTAGCCAAGACGCCTGGCAATATCGGTGATTTTATGATCCGGCTGTAAAAGAAGCTCTGCTGCACGTTCCATATAATAATTTCTTTGATTTCATTGACCTGGCAGCTTCTGCAGGTGTCCTTCCTGCATTACAGTACAATCTCATATGTTTCTTATTTCTATATTGACCTATTGACCTTGACTGGACCAGAATTACGGAATGGATGCTTCGGGGAGCTGATTCCTCACATGGAAGCCTGCTTGCACAGGCCATGGAATTGTGTACCCGGAAGTATGGCAGGTGCCAATGGCCCATGATTACGGAGGAGTGCTGGCAGGAGAACATCGACTGGATGCTTGAGAGTGGACTGATCGATCAGAAGGTTGAGGTTTCTGATGTGATGGTGGACCTCGGGGAGTAGGTTCCTTGGGGAAATCTTATAGGAATTGAGAAATACCGGGATGGCGGGGAGACTGCTGTTCCGGTATTTTTGTTGGTTTGAGTCAGGAAAAGAGAGGTTGAGTCAACTTGGCGGAAGTACGCGCAGGCCTGTAAATCAGGCACCCGGTTCCGGAGGCTGACCTGCGCTGGGGATTGGAGGCGTAAGGATAGACCTGGAGGATGTATGATCTGGTTGTTACTGTGGGAAAGAACGCTTGTTCATATGAAAGATATGTATTATAATTGAGGTTAGATAACGTTTTTTCGAAGAAAAAAGAGATGTCTGGATGGAGGAAAACTGTACTGTTTCGGTTTTTGAAAATCAGGCATCGCGTCCAGAGGCAGTCTTGTGCTGGATATTGACGAGATTAAATGGGAGGAAGGTTATGGCGGAACAGATGAAGAAGGAGAGGGCAAGGCGGCTGTTTTTGATCGCTTTCGTCCTGTTTACGTTTGCGAACGGATTTGGCGGCAGTATTATCTCGAACTATTTTAAGGGTGTGTATCAGGTGGACTCGGTGCAGAGGGGGCTTTTGGAGATCCCGAGGGAGCTGCCGGGAGTTGTGGGAGTGTTTGTGATCACGGCGCTGTCGGGATGTGGAAATCTGACGTTAGCGATGATCAGTTTCTGCCTGTATGCGGTGGGAATGTTTGTCCTTGGTCTTTTATCTCCGGGATATCTCTTAATGCAGCTGTTTGTGTTTACCTATTCTCTCGGGGATCATATTGTCATGCCGGTCCGGGACGCGATCGCGATGGATCTCGCGGATGAGGGGAAGACGGGAACCTTTCTTGGAAAATACCGGGGATATGCGACGATGGGGTCCATGGCGGCATCATTGCTTGTATTTATCGGGTTCCGGTACGGGGCGTTCTGGTTCCGGGCGGACAGATCGATCGTTCCGTCGTTCTGCGTGTCACTTGTAGTCGTTGCGGCGGCGTTATTCTTCCTGTGGAGACTGAGAAGAGAGGTTCCGGCCCTTGATGTGCGAAAGCATGATGAGAAGAAAAAAGGACTGCCGCTTAAGAAGAAATACATTCCTTATTATATCGTTACGGGGGTTTATGGTTTCCAGAAACGGATGCGTCTGGTGTTTGCACCGTGGATCATTATCGAGCTCCTTGCGATGGGGGCAGATACGGTGGCGCTTCTTGGAATCGCGGCGCATTTTGGCAGCAGTATGATTGCTCCGCAGATCGGAAAATTTCTTGACCGGTATGGTGTGAAAAAGGGACTTGTTCTGGAGAGTGTGACGATCGGGGCGATCTTTCTGTATGCGGCCTGGGCAGTCCATGGGATCACGTCAGGTGTGTTTACGGGGAGAGTGGAGCAGATCTTTGCGTTCACGGCATATATTTTTATTATGATCGCAGATCATTTTAACGCGGTCCATGTGATGTTGATGAAAAAGTTAAGTGATTCTCCGGCAGATGTGATGGAAAATCTGTCCTTCGGCCTCAGCGTGGATCATGTGCTGGCAGTGACGGTCTCCGGGCTTTTAGGCGCTGTCTGGAAGTTTGTCGGTCCGGAGTGGGTGTTTGTATTGGGAGCAGCGGTCTGCCTGGTGCATTTCGGGGTAGCTGTGTGGCTTGGAAAGAGAGCAAATTAGATTTCCATTTTTGCAAAGAAGTTTTGGGAGAACGTGGTATGATAGATTCAGAAACTTGGAAATCATGTGACAGGTAAAGAAACTGCGGAATGACTGCTGCAGAGG
>ERZ780148.2614-NODE-2614-length-10174-cov-3.000593_pt1 | contig 10174 bp, 9 predicted proteins | sample MGYA00510984_ERZ780148 | MGnify/ENA primary metagenome ERZ780148 (study PRJEB29588, sample SAMEA2160902) | human gut metagenome | biome: human gut; feature: human-associated habitat; material: faeces | place: Denmark | collected 2008/2010 ...
CCAACGCACAGCGGGGGAAGCAGTCCACCCAGCCCTGCACGGCCTTCTCTGTGCCCGCAAAGGTTTCCGATGCGTCCTCTGCCGCCGTTGCAAGCAGATAGGCTTTCGTAAAGGCGTAGTCCGTATCGAACAATGGGTTGGCACGATCCAGCATAGTCTTGAGCTGACCGCTGACGCAGTAATAGTAGACGGGCGTTGCGAACACCAGCACATCGGCGTCGTGCATTTTGGCAGTGATCGCCGCGGCGTCGTCCTTGAGGACGCAGTGTCCCAGCTTGTGACAGGCGAAGCAGCCCTTGCAGTAGCCGATCTGCATTTCCCGCAGATACACGGTTTCCACCTGATGACCTGCCGCCTGTGCGCCCTTGGCAAACGCCGCTGCCAGTGTTTCGGAATTGCCGCCCTTGCGGGGACTGGAGGAAATGATCAGTACCTTTTTATTCATGATAAACCACTCCTTGCGTTTCGATTTTCCCTGTGGTATTTTCATAATAGTACCTGCACTTGGCTTTCTGTCAAGATGCGTTTGAAAATTTTGAGGGTTTTATGTGTGAGATAAAGATCAACTTCGATCAGGTTGAAAAAGCAATCTCTGTGATGCGTGCGGCGCAAATTCGCCGGGATGGGTATGACAAAGCTGGTCACAGAGGCGATCCGGGCAGAGTGCCGCAATCGCGGTGTTCGGTATATCCGGCTGGACACCGGTCTGGAGGAGAAGACCGTCAGGAAGATCTATCTGTCCGCAGGCTATAAAATCGTGGATATCCTTTATCCCAATGGGCGGTCAATGGCTCTATACGAATTGGAGGTATAGCGGCTAAAAGTGACATTTGCAAACACCGTACAGCCTATATGTATCGACTCTGCTAAATACTTCAGTTGGGAGCAGTTTTTTACGGAATTACTGATTCAGTTGACGAGTGAGCGGGACTATATGCGATATGGAAAACAGACTTTGGCTCCTTTCTATTTGCAAGCCGAGAACATTCAAAAGGTAATCAGTGCCATGGAAAGAGACTGACAGTTCTGTGTATGAATTGTATCTTCGGTCAAAAGTTTAGAAATTAGAGTTTTCGGGAAAGCAATCCTTTGTAATGGGACAATTAAAATTGAAATTTTTGGTGTAGTAATGGGCGATAAAAAGATATACGTCGTTGCAAAGATCTTTGATCAGCAGGGCTGCCTTGCCTACCTCTGCAAGACGCCCAACGAGGCCCGCTGCCTGCCTGGAACACTGGAGGCGTTGAGGGCGGATGGAGTTCAAATTGTTATTCTGGATTCTCCTGAAATTTACTCTGAGTATGCGCCATACACCTATATCGAAGATATGAAAGAATTTATCGATAAGGTTGCTCAGTTAAACCGAGCTGCGTAACCTGTGTCCTGCGCAGACTACTATTTGACTACTACCGCAAAAAACCTCAGAAGTCTTGCCCTGTAAGGCTTCCGAGGTTTTTCTTCAAAATGCCGGAGATTTGTGCAAGACCAATCAAACCCCTGCGCCGTAGCGTTTTCTGGCTTGACGGCCTGATAACTCCGACTCTGAAGGTCGTGCGTTCGAATCGCATCGGGCATACCACCCCCCATCGCAAAAATTGCGGTGGGGGTTTCCTTTCGCTTCTGCGCATCACCGAGTGCCTGCGCAACGGGCATCGACTGTACCGAGATCATTCCTTCACTGCCATCGCTCCCATTATTCCGATAAGCATCAAAAAAGTCTTTACTTATCTCATTTATCATTGTATAATTTAATTAGAAAGGCAAATCCATCATATTTTATTAAATATCAGGCAAAACCGTCGAAAGGCGGCGACGCAAAGTCACGTGTCTAAGCGGGAATCCCGTATGATTGACTGACCGCACTCTTAATTTCCTAAGAATGCGGTCGTTTTTTTATAAAGTGAGGTGGCAAACAGTGAATCAGGTCTTTCGTGAGGAAAAGAAATATCTCATCTCGCTGCCGGAGGCGCTGCAAATAAGTCACCGTCTTGCGCAGGTCATGCATGAGGATCCGCATAACGGCATCGGCGGTTATCCGGTTCGCTCCCTATACTTTGATACGATTGACGACCGGGACTTTCGTGAAAAGTCTGCGGGCGTGGAGCTTCGACGCAAGCTGCGGCTGCGCTGCTATAGCCCGGCGGCAGACTTTGCCATGCTGGAGATGAAGCAGAAGCAGGGCGCAAACCAGCTCAAGCGTTCTCTGCGTATGCCGAGAGAGGAGGCTGAGCTCCTCCTGCATGGCGACTATACGCCGCTGCTGGGTCACTCCGAAGCCTTTGCAGCCGAATGTTATGCCATGATGCACAGTCATTGCTACCGCCCAAAGGCCATTGTAGAGTATAACCGCAAGGCCTTCATCGCCAAGGAGAACAAAATCCGCATCACCTTTGACAGCCGCATTGCCGCCACCGAAAGCAGCTTTGATCTTTTTTCTCCGCGGCTGAATATGAATCCCGTGCTTGATCCGTACTGTGTGGTGCTTGAAGTCAAGTATAACGGCTTCCTTCTCAGCTATCTGCGGGAGCTGATCAACAATGTGGATCGCAGCGAGCTTTCCGTCAGTAAATATGTGCTTGCCCGGCAAAACGGGCACCAGACAAAACCCTAACATAATAGGAGGAGATCGTCATGAGACAACAGATCCTGAACCTTTTTACTACGCCCCGCGATATGTCATGGGAGGAGATCCTGCTCAATATTGTGCTTGCTGCCGTGCTGGGCTTCTTCATCTTCCTGTCTTACGCCATCTCCCACCGCGGGACAATCTACAGCCGCAAATTCAATGCCTCGCTCGTCATTCTTGCGGTGCTTACCGGAACCGTGATGACGGTCATCGGCAATAACATTGCTCTGTCTCTCGGCATGGTCGGCGCACTATCCATCGTCCGCTTCCGCACTGCCATCAAGGATTCGCGGGACACCGTATATATCTTCTGGTCTATTATCGTCGGCATCTGCTGCGGCGTAGGCGACTACGCCGTGGCGTGCATCGGCAGTGCCGTAACCTTTGCGGTGATCTTGCTGCTGGGCTGCATCAAAAGTGATGACCGTATGCTGCTTATCGTCCGTGCGCACCGCAGCAAGCAGGAGCCGATCAAAGCGCAGGTCTACAAGCTCTTCCGTGCCAAAGCCATGCTGCGTGTGGAAAACACAACCGAGGATTATGTGGAGCTGATTTACGAATTGACGCGGAAGCTTTTGCGCCGCGCGGAGCAGACTACGCCGGACATTTCCGGCAGCCTCTATGCGTTAGGGAATATTGACTATGTAAATCTCGTTATGCAAAACGACGAGGTATCCAACTGATCGAAGCAAAAACAAGCGGGAAAGGGGGACGACATGAAGTACAAATGGATTGCTGTTTCGGCAGGCGTTCTGCTGCTCGTCCTCTCCGCAACCAACCTTTCGGCGGTACTCACCGATGAGCACCTGCGCTATCACCAGCATGAGCAGCGCCCTGCCTATACCCCCTGCGCCGATCACGGCGATGAAACGCTCTGCTCCCATCTGCCGCTTGTTCTCATCAATACCGGCGGTGAAGCGATCCCCGGCGTTCCCATTCCGGACGGCGACGGCGACCGGCAGGACGACTCCTTTACCACCACCGCCGACGGCGGCACGCTGCTGCGTGCATCAATCGCAGTCGTGGACCATGTTAATGGAAACAACCACCCCGCCGATCCGCCCACACTGGAAAGCACCGTTGATATTCGCGTGCGTGGCAATTCCTCACGCTATTTTGATAAGCACAGCTATCTTATCAAGACGCTGACCGATAACGGTGCGTCCTCGCGCGATGTCGCCATGCTGGGAATGCAGGAATTTGATGAGTGGGCGCTGTATGGACCGTATCTTGATAAGTCCCTCATTCGTAATTATATGTGGTACAACCTTGCGGGCGAGCTGATGGACTATGCGCCGAATGTGCGGTTTTGTGAGGTTCTGCTCAACGGGGAATATCAGGGGCTTTATGTCATGACGGAGACGATCAGCTCCGCCGTTGATGCCCGTCTGAAGCTCACCGAGCCTTCAAAGGATACCATACAGACAAGCTACGCCCTGCGTCTTGACCGCGGCAGCGGCAACGATGTGCGGAACATCGAAACCTTTTCCCAGTATGCGCTGCGCAATCTGCAGGATATAGACATCGTTTATCCGGGCACCAAATGGCTCACGCCGGAACGCACGGCATGGATCGCACAGGATTTTTCTGACTTTGAAAAGTCGCTTTATTCCTATGACTATGACACCGAGCCGTATGCCTGGTGGGAGCAGGCGGATCTCAACTCCTTTGCGGATTACTTTATTCTTAATGAGTTCACCTGCAACTATGACGCCGGCTGGCTCTCCACCTATGTTTATAAAGATGTATGCGGAAAGTACAAAATGTGCATCTGGGACTTTAACTCCGCCTGTGATAACTACAGTCACCCCGTCGCCGAGCCGCAGCATTTTGAGCTGCAGTACAATGTCTGGTACTATATGCTCAGCAAGGACGAGCGCTTTATCAACGCCATGATCGACCGCTACCGCTCACTGCGGCAGGGAATTCTGAGCGACGAGTTCCTAAGCGAATATATGGACTCCGTTATTGAGTGGCTCCCCCCGGCCCCGCCGTCGACCGCAATTTCTCCGTCTGGGGCTACACGCTGGAAAAGGATATGATCTCTCCCGCATGGCGCAACCCCCGCACCAATGCCGGTGCCGTCCGACAGATGAAACGGTTCTGCACCGAGCGCGGCGCTTGGATGGACGAACATATCGACATTCTGCGTCAGTACTGTCACGAATCCAAAATTAAAAAATTCAATCATTAAGGAAGGAGGGCGGAGCCATGAAAAAGTTCATTATCGTTCTCTCCGCCCTGATTCTGACCTACCTTGCCTATGATGCGGCGCGTTACTATTTGGGGTGGTACATTGATCTGCGCCCCAATGAGCCGGTTTCGACTTTTATGAGCACAGATGAACAAAGCCTTTATCTGGATCGCGGCGACGGCCCGGAGCCGTTTACCGTCAAGGGGGTCAATCTCGGCGTGGGAATCCCCGGCGAATGGGCTACCGACTATGCCATCGACAAGGAAACCTATCTGCGCTGGTTTGTCCTCATGCAGGAGATGGGCGCCAACACCGTTCGTGTCTACATTACGCTTCACGATGACTTCTACAACGCCTTTTATGAGTATAATACGGCACGAGAGGCGGCGGGCTTGGAACCGCTTTGGCTTCTTCATGGTGTATGGGTCAACGACTATGTGCAGAATTCCCACCGCGATGCCTACGATAAGGACTTTTTGAACACCTTTATTGATGACGGGCGCACCCTGGTCGATGTGCTGCACGGCAATAAAAAAATCGCCCTCGGGCGGGGCACCGGCTCCGGCTTTTACAATAAGGACGTTTCCCGCTGGGTCATCGGCTATATCCTCGGCGTGGAGTGGGAGGATGTGACCGTCACCTACACCGACCATAAGTATCCCGATCAGACCCCCTATCGGGGAACCTATCTCTCCGCAACGGAGGACGCCTCCGCCTTTGAGTCCATGCTTGCTCAGGTGGGCGACCGGATCATTGAATACGAAAGCCGCCGCTATAAAAGTCAGCGTCCGGTCGCCTTTTCCAATTGGCCCACCACCGATCCCTTTCTCTATCCGGAGGACATCACGACCTTCTTTATGAAATGCGCGCAGGTCGATGTCGAGCATATCCGCGCGGAGGACGCCTTCCTTCCCGGTATGTTTGTCTCCTATCATGTCTATCCCTACTATCCCGATTATCTCAACTATGTCCTCAACCGCACCGAAATGGACCGCAAGCCCGTATGGGACGGCAAAGCCGTTATTTCCCGCGTGGAAACCGGTGCAGGCACCCCCATCAGCGATGTGCTTCTGCAGTCGGATTTTTATGATGAGACCGGTGCGGTCAATACCTACCTTGCCTATCTTCGTGCGCTGCGGCGGCACCACACCATGCCTGTTGTCATCTCCGAATTCGGTGTATCCACCGGGCGCGGCATGGCGCAGAAGGATCAAAACACCGGTCGCCATCAGGGACATATGTCCGAGCAGGAGCAGGGACAGGCGCTGGTGGCATGCTGGAAGGACATTACCGCCGCAGGCTGTGCGGGCGGCTGTGTGTTCACATGGCAGGACGAGTGGTTCAAACGAACCTGGAACACCATGCACGCCGTAAACCTCCAGCGCACGCCGTACTGGAGCGACTATCAGACCAACGAGCAGTATTTCGGTCTCCTTTCCTTCGATCCCGGTGAGGAAAAAAGCGTGTGCTATGTGGACGGCGACCTCTCGGAGTGGACGGAGGAGGATAAGCTCTTCGATACCGGCAGTCGGGCGCTTTCCATGAAGTATGATGAGCGGTTTATTTATCTGCTCGCCTACGAAAAAGGCTTCGCAGACGGCGAAAAAACACTTTACCTGCCCATAGATACAATACCCGCAACGGGCAGCACCTACTGTGAAAACTACGATCTGCGCTTCGAACGCGCGGCTGATTTTGTGCTGACGCTTGATAAAGCGGATAACAGCCGCCTGCTGGTGCAGGAGCGCTACGAGGTGCTGCGCGCCATGTTCTACCACGAAACGCATGGCGAGGACGCCTACCTTGACCCGCCGGATATCGATACGCCGCTGTTTAAGCCCGTCAATCTGATGCTGCAGACGGCAACGCCGCTGCTGACCGGCAACTGGCAGGCAAGCGCCGAGATCTACGAAACGGGAAAGCTGACCTATGGCAACGCCAACCCTGCTGCGCCGGATTATTCCTCACTTGCCGACTTCATCTTTGCCGGCGACTATGTGGAGATCAAGCTGCCGTGGCAGCTTTTGAACTTTGCCGATCCCTCACGCATGACTATCCACGATGATTATTACGACGATAATTACGGCGTGGAGTACATTACCATTGATGCGATCTATCTCGGTCTGACCGACGGCACAGCGGAAAGTCGCGCTGCGCTCTACCCTGCGGCGCTCAAGGGCTGGGGCAACAAGGTAACCTATCACGAGCGGCTCAAGCCCTCCTATTACATCATGCAGGCGCTTTGGCGATAAGCGAATGTAAAAAGAAAGGAGAGAAAACCGGTGTTTGTTGAAATTCTGATCTATATTTATCTCGGCATCTGCGCCGGTATGATTCTTTTCAATATTGTGACGGCACTGCTTTCCCGCCGCAGGGCGCACCGGTTCCACCGCAGAAGCACCCGCTTTGAAAAGGAGATCTCCCGGGAGCTTGACCGGCTGGCGGAAACCGGTGAGGTCAGTGCGGAGCACCTGCGCCGCATGGAACGCAAGCTGCGCCGGGTGAATAATATGGTGACCTACGATCAGGCGCTTGAACGCCTGCTTCCCTGCCGTCCGGCGCTGGTGCGCGACTATCTGCTCGCCTCCAGCGGCGTCGTCGTTACATTGGCAGAGGATTACTGTCGCCGTGATGAGATCGAGTCCGCCTATTTTCCCTATCTCATCAAAAAGTACCGGCTCCTCAGCGGAGAGAGCTGTCCGGAATTAAAAGCGATGCTGCTCGATCTGCTGCACGAGCCAAGCCTTTATTGCCGCGAAAATACCATGCAGGCGATCTACACATCGGGAGATCCCGTCCTTGTGGTGCAGGCGCTGCAGATCATCAATGCCGACAGCTATTATTACAGCGGCAAGCTCCTCTCCGATGGCTTGCTGAATTACACCGGCAGCTCACAGGTGCTTGCCTATGCGCTCTGGTGCGTACTTGCAAAATTTCAGCCGTGGCTGCAGGTCGCTCTGCTTAATTATCTTCGTTTTTCCACCGATGCATACTGTGCGCAGATTCTTTCCCTTCTCAATGACCCCGCACAGGACGATGAGGTTCGCTTTGCCTGCCTGCGCTATTTGGGGCACTATCCCTATCCTCCCGCCTGCTCCAGTCTGCTGGGCTATGCCCGGCCGTCAAAGGATATGCGCTGGGAATATGCCGCCATTGCGTCCTCTGCGCTGGCAGGCTATCCGGGGAGGGAAACTGCAGCGGTCCTGAAGAACAACCTCTACCACCCGAACTGGTATATTCGCTTCAATGCATCAAAAAGTCTTGAACAGCTCGGCTTCGGCTACCTTGATCTGATTGATGTGATCGAGGGCAGCGACCGGTATGCCTCCGAGATCCTGCGCTATCGCTTCGATGTGCGGGAGCTGGAGGCAAAAGGAAAGGAGGCGGCAGCATGTACGACGGTATAAAGCTGTTCCTTACGGGTGTGGGCTATTTCTTCATCGCCTACCTCATCGGCTATTCCACCTTTCTGTTCCTTTCTGTTCTCGTCGGCTCGGTCGACCTGTATAAACGCGACCGGCAGGAAAAGCTGAAAAGCATTCTGCCCACGGATTATTACCTGCCCATCAGCATTATCGTCCCCGCTCATAATGAGGAGGTCACCGTGGTGGATACGGTACGCTCGCTCCTCTCGCTGGAATACCATGTCTATGAGATCATCGTGGTGGACGACGGTTCCACCGACAAAACTGCGGAGGTGCTTGCAAAGGCGTTTGATATGCATTTGATTCACCGTCCCATTCGTCGGCGGATCAACTGCCAGCACGAGGAATATGTCTACGAAACGCGCTCGCAAAAGGTGCCGCTAACGCTGATCCGCAAGAAAAACGGCGGCAAAGCGGATTCCCTGAACATGGGCATCAATGCCGCCCATTATCCCTATTTCATCTGCATGGACGCCGATTCCGTTTTGCAGTATGACTCGCTGCGCCGCATTGCCCAGCCGGTGCTGGAAAACGGCAATGTCGTGGCAGTGGGCGGTCTGGTTCGCATTTCAAACGATGTGGAGCTGGAAAAAGGGCGGGTGACCCGGTACCGTCTGCCGCGCAATATCCTTGCCTTCATGCAGGTGCTGGAATATGACCGCTCTTTTCTTGCCTCCCGCATTCTGTTCGATCATTTCAACGGATCGCTTATCATCTCCGGCGCCTTCGGTCTGTTCAAAAAGGATACCGTCATTGCGGCGGGCGGCTATGACAGCTCAACCATGGGCGAGGACATGGAGCTGGTCGTCAAGCTGCATGAGTACTGCACGCTCAATCATATTGATTATGCCATTCGCTATACCACCGATGCCGTCTGCTGGACGCAGGTGCCGGAGCATTTGAGCGATCTGTTCAAGCAGCGCCGGCGCTGGCATTTGGGCTTGTTCCAAAGTCTGTTCAAGCACCGTGTCATGTTCTCCAATCACCGTTTCGGCGCCGTAAGCTTTATCTCCTATCTCTATTTCCTCATTTATGAGCTGCTTTCGCCGTTCATCGAGATTTTCGGTGTCTTTACCATGGCGCTTGCCTGGTGCTTCGATCTCATCAACGTGCCGTTTATGCTGCTCTTTTTCCTCATCTATGCCGTATTCGGTGCAATCCTGACGCTCACTGCCTTTTTCTCTCGTATCTATACGGCGGATCTGACGGTTTCCTTCGGCGATGGTGTCAAGGCGGTTTGCCTGTGCCTTTTTGAGCTGGTCGTGCTGCGCTTCCTTCTTGCGTGGGTTCGCAGCACCGCCTTCATTGGCTACAAAAAGAACAAACTCAACTGGGGGCGCATCGAGCGCCGTAAAATTGATCTGAAGTGATAAGGAGGGTGACTGCCTGTGCGCTCTGATTCCTTGAAAAAATGGCTCGGCGTCGTCCTGCTGCTCGGCGCTCTGTTGGGCAGCCTGCAAATTGCAAGCGCAAGAGAAACGCTCCTTATTTCCGGGAACGCCGATCTTTACCCCATCGAATCCTATGACAGTACCGAGGAACGCTATGGGGGTCTGCTGCCGGAGCTGTACGCATATTTAAGCGAATGCACCGAATATGACTTCATATACCTCCCGTACAGCCAAAATACCACGCAGGCACAGCAGGCACAGAACCGGCAGGCGGATATCATCTCTGCCTATCCCGCCGGCGCTGTCAGTGATGCTCTGCTGCGCCGCCGCGTGCTGATCTGCCAAGGGCTTGCCGGCACGGACGCCGTATACGTCGGCTTTACCGAAGCGCTCTCTCAAGCCCGCGCCGATGAGCTGGCTCAGGCGCTGGAAAGCATCTCCGGTGCGGAAAAGCTCGGTGTACTGGCGGACTATGCCGGCAAAAACGGTGCCGGGGTCTGGCGCACCCGTTGGCTCATTACGCTTGCCGTACCGGCTG
>ERZ780148.2619-NODE-2619-length-10166-cov-2.888834_pt1 | contig 10166 bp, 6 predicted proteins | sample MGYA00510984_ERZ780148 | MGnify/ENA primary metagenome ERZ780148 (study PRJEB29588, sample SAMEA2160902) | human gut metagenome | biome: human gut; feature: human-associated habitat; material: faeces | place: Denmark | collected 2008/2010 ...
CGTCTGCTATCCTACACTCCCATGCGAAGAATACTGTTTCTGGTGGACAGGAATAATCTGGGCAAACAGGCAGAGGGTGAATTCGGAACTTTTCGGTTGACAGAAAACGGAGATGCCTTCAATACCATATTTACGGTGAACAGGCTTCGTTCCTCATCCATTCCGTCAGACAGTAATGTGATTATTTCGACTATTCAGCGACTTTTTTCATTCTTGAAAGGGGATACTATCGAAGATAACGATGAAGATGATGGCAATGAACCAACCGAAGAAATCATTTTGCCGCCTAATCCGAACCTACCGCATGATTATTTTGATCTGATCATCATAGATGAATGTCACCGTTCAATATATGGCAACTGGCGGAAAGTTCTGGAGTATTTCGATATAGCAAGACTCATAGGCTTGACAGCCACGCCTGTTCCTGAAACCATGGCATTCTTCAATAACAACCGCATAGTCAACTATACCTTGGAAAAAAGCATAGTTGATGGTGTTAATGTGGATTGCCGTGTGTATAGAATCAAAACACAGGTGACGGAAAATGGCGGTGCTATATTGGAGGGGGAAAAGGTAAAAGAGGAAACACGCTATACAGGAGATATTAAAACCATCTTAAACAAAGAAGCCAAGACCTATACTAACAAGGAGTTAAACCGAAGTGTCATCAACCCGGCACAAATCAAGCTTGTCCTATCCACTTATCGGGATGCTGTCTATACCGAACTGTTCAATGACCCTCAAAGGGAAGCCAATTTTGACTGGCTACCGAAGACATTGATATTTGCACTCAACGAAACTCACGCTACCAATATCGTGCAGATAGCGAAAGAGGTATTCGGGCGTACCGATAACCGTTTTATACAGAAAATAACATATTCTGCAGGTGATAGCAACGAGCTGATACGCCAGTTCCGAAATGACAGGGATTTCCGTATAGCAGTGACCTGCACGTTAGTCGCGACAGGGACTGACATAAAGCCGTTGGAGGTGGTGATGTTCATGCGTGATGTCGAATCGTTGCCTCTCTATATACAGATGAAAGGACGCGGTGTTCGCACCATCGGAGATGAACAACTGCGTAATGTGACCCCGAACGCTTTTAGCAAAGACTGCTTCTACTTGGTAGATGCCGTAGGTGTAACTGAACACGAAAAGACTATACCGACGGCTACGGATGAACCGACAACAAAGATTATCTCCCTTAAAGAACTATTGGAGCGTATCAGTCATGGTTATATTCCTGATGAGTACCTGCAACGTCTTGCCGCAACGCTTTCCAGAATATATAACAAGGCAGACAACTCTCAACGGGCAGAGTTTGCTCGTCTGGCTCATGATGACATGAAAGACCTTGCTTCCCGGATTTATGGTTCACTTGAAAACGGCATGCTTCCGCCTTTTATCAGTGTTGATGAGCCAAATAACGAGCGAAAGGGATTGGTTGCTCCTCTTGCCAATCATGCGGATGCAAGACGATATTTGCTTATTCTCGCCGCCGGATTTGTCAATACGCTGATGCCGGGAGAAGACACGCTTATCTCGAAAGGTTTTTCCATTGAAGAAGCCAAAAATACAACCGAGGCTTTCGAGAAGTTTTGTAGAGAACACAGTGATGAAATTGAAGCATTGCGAATCATTTACAACAATGAAGGAGAACCTATTACCTATTCAATGTTGAAAGATTTGGAGAATAAGCTCAAAATGGCAGACAACCATTTCACTTCCAAACAACTTTGGAACTCGTATGCCATTCTTAATCCAAACAGCGTGCGACGTTCCACTACAAAAGAAGAAAGCGATGCACTGACAAATATTATCCAGCTTGTGCGTTATGCCTTCCGGCAAATCGAACGGTTGGATAGCGTGGTAGCTACCTCCAAGCAGTATTTCAATCTGTGGTTAGGACAAAACCAACGTGAAATAACCGATAAGCAGCGTGAAGTGATAAGTCGCATAGTGGATTACATAGCCTCCAATGGTGCTTGTACAGTGAAGGATATCCGTGAAGACGATGCGACCCATGCGGCACAAATGATACGGGCGTTCGGTAATATGCAGAAAGCAGACGATGCGCTCCGTTCTCTTTATACATTCGTGGTTTTAAGAAAAGCAGCATAAAAATATGGCAACAAATAATACAACAGAGCAATCACTTACAAAGAAGGTATGGAATCTGGCAACTACTCTTGCCGGGCAAGGAATTGGGTTTACCGATTATATAACCCAGCTTACCTATCTTCTGTTTTTGAAGATGGATGCCGAGAATGTGGAAATGTTTGGAGAAGAATCCGCTATTCCAGACGGCTATCAGTGGGTGGATTTGATTTCTCTTGACGGTTTGGAACTGGTTAGGCAGTATGAAGATACGCTTAAACTACTTAGTGAACAAGAGAATCTGATTGGCACTATATATACAAAGGCACAAAATAAGATTGACAAGCCTGTCTATTTGAAAAAGGTCATTTCCATGATTGATGAAGAGCAATGGCTTATCATGGATGGTGATGTGAAGGGAGCTATTTACGAAAGCATTCTTGAAAAGAACGGACAGGACAAGAAAAGCGGTGCCGGACAATATTTTACGCCTCGTCCGCTTATCAAGGCGATGGTGGATTGTATAGCTCCGCAAATTGGAGAAACGGTCTGTGACCCGGCTTGTGGAACAGGTGGTTTCCTTTTGACTGCATACGATTATATGAAAGGACAATCGGCAAGTAAGGAGAAACGAGATTTCCTGCGTAATAGTGCCTTACATGGTGTGGACAATACTCCATTGGTGGTAACGCTTGCTTCTATGAATCTGTATTTGCATGGCGTAGGTACAGACAGAAGTCCTATTGTGTGTGAAGATTCGTTGGAAAAAGAACCAGCTACTCTTGTAGATGTAGTACTTGCAAATCCTCCGTTCGGAACACGTCCGGCAGGATCTGTTGACATTAACCGTCCGGATTTTTATGTAGAGACAAAGAATAACCAGTTGAACTTCCTCCAGCATATAATGCTGATGCTTAAAACCGGAGGACGTGCAGCCGTAGTATTGCCGGATAATGTTCTTTTTGAAGGAGGTGCGGGTGAAACGATACGAAAGAAGTTGCTGACGGATTTTAATCTGCATACCATTCTACGCTTGCCTACGGGTATATTCTACGCTCAAGGCGTAAAAGCCAATGTCCTGTTCTTTATGAAAGGACAACCGACAAAAGAGGTCTGGTTTTACGACTATCGTACAGGTATCAAGCATACTCTTGCCACCAACAAGCTCGAACGCCATCATCTGGATGATTTCGTCTCTTGTTACAATAACAGAGTAGAAACCTACGATGCGGAAAACAATCCGCAGGGACGATGGCGGAAATATCCGGTAGAAGATATTTTTGCCCGAGACAAAACGAGCCTTGACATTACATGGATAAAACAGGGTGGAGAGGAGGATGAGCGTACCTTGGCGGAACTGATGGCGGATATAAAAGAAAAAAGCCAGACGATAAGTGCTGCTGTGGCAGAGCTTGAAAAACTGTTGGCAAACATAAATGAAGATTGAATCTATGGGAGATAATAAGATAACCGTTTCAATTGAGCAGCAGTTCGGGGAAGTCATAGACATCATTCTCCAGCATAAAAGCCGTGCTTCTAAAGCGGTCAATAAGGAGTTGTTGCTTACGGCATGGCATGTGGGAGGTTATGTTTCAGCCAAACTGAAAAGCGAAGAATGGGGAAGTAAGGTCGTGACGCAACTGTCTGAATATATCCGCTCACAGCGGCCTGATATTAAAGGATATAGCAGAAGAAGTATTTACAATATGGTCATGTTTTATGATGCGTATTCTACAACGTCTTTTTTAACGACAGTGGAGAATTTCTTGTCTTCGGAATTTGTGCAGCCAACGACTGCACAAATAGAGGCATCTAATTTTGAACCTTCATCGGACCATGCGATAACTGTGCAGCCAAAAACTGCACAAATTGTCCAGACGGTAATAGGACAGATGCCGAAGATACTGGAGTTGACCACATTGACCAACCATATAGAGATACTATGCCGCTGTAAAAATAACGAAGAACGGATGTTCTACATACTCTATGCCAATAAAGAACATCTGGTAAAACGGGAACTACAGCGTTGTATCTCGAACCAGACATTTTCGGCTTTATTGGGCAGCAAGGACAATATGTCAAAAGGATTGCTTGAGACATACCCTAATGCTCCCATTATGTTCAAAGACACATTGTTTGTTGATTTCTTGGATTTGCCGAAAAAGCATAGTGAATCCCGGTTGAGAAACGGATTGCTGGAGCACATGAAGCAGTTCATTCTTGAATTGGGCAAGGATTTCATATTCATGGATCAGGAATATCGTCTCAATATCGGGGCTTCCACATTCAAGGCTGACTTGTTGTTCTTTCATCGTGGATTGCAGGCACTGGTTGCTGTAGAATTGAAAAAGACCAAATTCCATCCTCGCGACCTCGGCCAGTTGGAATTTTATCTGGAAGCACTCGACCGTGATGTGAAACGTTCCAATGAGAATCCGTCTATTGGTATAATTCTCTGTCCGGAAGCTGACCGGGTAGTGGTGGAATATGCCATGAGCCGGAGCATGAGCCCTACGATGATTGCAGAATACAAGCGCATCCTTATTCCGCAGGAGCGTATGCAGGAGAAATTGAACGAATTTTGTAACCTGTTCCTGAATAAAGACTGATCGCCATGGATACCAATAAATTACGTCAAAAGATATTAGACCTTGCCATTCATGGCAAACTCGTGCCGCAAGACCCGAATGATGAACCGGCTTCTGTTTTGCTTGAACGCATCAAGGCAGAGAAAGAGCGCTTGATAAAAGAAGGGAAGATAAAAAGGAGTAAAAAGTCTGCAAAGACTTCTGATACGCCCCATTATGAGCAGGTGCCGTTTGAAGTGCCAAGTAATTGGGCGTGGACAACGTTAGGGGAAATAAGTAATTATGGCGACAGTAATAATGTTTCTGTCACAGATATTGCTGATGATGAATGGATACTAGAACTTGAAGATTTGGAAAAAGATACAGCTTCCATTATTCAGATATTATCGAAAAAAGAAAGAAATATCAAAGGTGTACGTCATAAATTCAAAAAGGGCGATGTACTATATTCCAAATTGCGTACATATTTGAATAAGGTATTGGTTGCCCCTCAAACTGGGTATTGCACAACTGAAATTATTCCATTCAATTCATATTGTGGTATTTCAACACATTACTTGTGCCATGTGCTGCGCTCTGCATATTTTCTTGATTATACACAGCAATGTGGTTATGGTGTAAAAATGCCGAGATTAAGTACAAATGATGCATGCAAAGGAATGATACCTTTACCTCCTTTTGCCGAACAACACCGCATCGTGGCTGAAATAGAAAGGTGGTTTTCTTTGATTAATATTATAGAGAACAACAAGGAAGATTTGCAAACCGCCATCAAGCAAGCCAAGAATAAGATTCTTGACTTTGCTATTCGCGGTAAACTCGTGTCGCAAGACCCCAATGATGAACCTGCTGTTGAGTTATTGAAGCGTATAAATCCTGAATTTACACCTTGTGATAACGGGCATTATCCGCAGTTGCCCAAAGGATGGATTAATGTAACCATTAAAGACGTATGTAAAAACATCAATGGATTATGGAAAGGAAAGAAAGAACCATTTGTAAATGTTGGAGTTATACGCAATGCCAATTTTACAAAAGACTTCAAGTTAGATTATTCTAATATAGAGTATATTGATGTGGAAGAACGAGCTTTTGCACAGCGTCATTTGTTGAACGGAGATTTGATTGTAGAAAAATCTGGAGGTAGTGATAATAATCCAGTTGGCAGGGCTGTTTTATATGAAGGGAATAGTGGGGTATTTTCTTACAGCAATTTTACAATGGTTTTAAGAATAAAGTATAAAGAGCTCGTTTTAAGCAAGTTCTTGTACTATTATATATTGGCAAAATATAAGGCAAGGGTAATGAAATCTATGCAAACTCAGACCACTGGTTTACATAATTTAATTCTTGACAAATATCTTTCAATGCCGTTATATCTTCCACCATATTCAGAACAAGAACGTATCATAAATAAAATTGAAGATATGTTTGAAAAACTTGACGCAATAATGGAGAGCTTATAAATTCTCCATTATTGCATCAAATCTGTTTAATGCCGCATTTATTGCAGCCACAATCCTTACTTGCTCATTATAAGGCGGTACAGGCACTTCTATTGTCTTAAATAGTTTTTTGTCCAAATGAGGTATTGCCGAACCTACTTTGTTCTCACGTAAAGCTTTACGATGTAAGTTTATAACGTATAAGAGGTAGTTTGCACACATGTTTTCATTGATGTGTAGTTGTTTAAATGTGCTACCTTGATAACCCTCAATCGGTGTTCTGAACACTTCACCGGAATTTTCTCCATCGACTAAAATCAAAAGACTATTTGCTGCCACATATTTGCCACTTTTTAAAATCTTAAACTCTCGCCCTCCTCTTAGATATTTTACATCAAGGTTTGGCATTTCTTTGCCGTCAACTTTTTCTCCATCCACCAAAGAACATAACATTTGCATCGGAACTACTGCCCACCCAATTGGCAACTGCGGATAATGCCCGTTAGGTTGCGCTTTATATTGTTATCGTATTCATCAAAAATTAATGTATATGATAACAAGATTCAAAGATTATCTCGCCAAAACGAATTTGGCAAAGAATACCGTGACATCGTATGTGTGGACGGTGAACTACTTTCTCAGTCACTATGGAGAAGTGAATAAGAAAAATCTGTTGGCCTATAAGGGCTACTTGGTGGAGAACTTCAAACCGCATACCGTCAATCTCCGTTTGCAGGGCATTAACAAGTATCTGGAGTTTATCAAACAGGACAAATTGAAGGTAAAATTCGTTAAGGTGCAACAGAAAAACTTCTTGGAAAACGTAATCAGCGATGCTGACTATAAGTTTCTGAAAACAAGGCTAAAAGCGGATGGATATGATGACTGGTACTTTGTGGTTTGGTTTATGGCCGCTACAGGTGCCCGTGTGAGCGAGCTGCTACACATCAAGGTGGAACATGTGAAGGTGGGTTATCTTGACCTTTATAGCAAAGGGGGAAAGATACGCCGCCTTTATATTCCCAAGAATCTACGAAGTGAAGCTACCCAATGGTTGAAAAGTAAGGGCATAACAAGCGGTTATATTTTCCTTAACCGTTTTGGGCAACGTATTACAACACGAGGTATAGCGCAACAGCTAAAACACTTCGCCGAGAAATACGGTTTGAACAAGGATGTGGTATATCCCCATTCTTTCCGCCACCGCTTTGCCAAAAACTTTCTTGACCGTTTCAATGACCTTGCATTACTTGCCGACCTCATGGGGCATGAGAGTATTGAAACAACTCGTATCTATCTACGTCGTACTGCCAGCGAACAACAAAAAATTGTTGACAAGGTAGTAAATTGGTAATGTAAGACCTTAGAAGCGTATTATATCACGCTTCTAAGGCTTTTTGAATATTGTCAAGAGTTGAAAATAACTCTTCTATTTTAGCGATGATACGCTGTTGTTCGGCAAAAGGAGGTAGAGGAAATAACCAATTATCAATATCCCTTTTTTTAATGGATGGAGAATTATCCCCTTTCATAAATTGATTTAATCCATTTACCACATAATCAGAAATCATTAGATAATAACAGAACTCTGGATGAAGCATATCCAATGGACTACAGACATAAAATCCTGTTGATGCTATACAATCATTAAAACAAACTTTAGCTATATTACGTAAATATGGACGAACCATTGAGAAAACTACATCACCTTTTTGAGTATAACGGCTAGCTCTACTTGGCGCATTACTGCTTTTTATGACTTTTGTCTCCTTAACAGTTTGTCGGACATTATCAATGGAATCAATATCAATATATTGGAACGTTTCTCCTGTGGGTTGTACAGACTTCATTGGAGAAAAAATAAACATTCCTTTTGCCCAGCACCAATTTTGGGGTAACTTCCTGCTATGCCCGTTATCACAAGGTGTGAAGTCAGAATTTATACGTTTCATCAGTTCGATGGCAGGTTCATCATTCGGGTCTTGGGATACAAGCTTACCGTGAATTGCCAAGTCAAGGATTTTGCTTTTTGCTTGCTTGATTGTTATCTGCAATTCCGCTTTGCTATGCCCTATTTGATCTATCAAAGCAAACCAATTTTCTATACTTTGAGAAATTCTCTGTTGTTCTTTTAATGGAGGAACAGGAATCATGACTTCATTAATTGTACTGACAGACAATCTTGGTTGTGCCGTAGAAGTAGCATATTGATTTAAATTCAAATACAACAATGTATTTATGACCCAAGGAATATTTGTTTTACAATATGTATCAACGACTACTGCATGTTCGGTTGCATAAAATTTCCCATTGGCTTCATTTACATTACCACATAATGCACCCTGTCTTCCAATTAAAGGAAAATGCCCTTCTTTATTATAGCTGCCAACATATCCTCTGAGTCCATTTCCACCATAGCAGGGATAACAATGGGCTGTATCTTGTTTAGCAGAAATATCTTTCGCTGTAATATTTTTACCGGCTTGTAAGGTGAATATTTCTCCTAAAGTCGTCCATGTCCAATTACTTGGCACCTCAAACGGCACATTCTCATAATGGGGCGTATGTACAGATATGCGTCATCCATTACTGTTTGGGGTTGACGGGTCATTACTATGTTTATAAGATTTTCCAGATTTAATCTGATTTTTCATCTGTTCCTAATACACTACTGCCTAGTTTGAGTAAATTATGGAGATGGTTTTCAGACATTGTTGATTTGAACATATTGTGCAGATGCATCAACTAACTCTGCCAGATGTCGTATCAGTGTTTGTCGGATTCTCAAAGTGCATTTATGGCAAAGATTATCCAGTCGAGGAAATCTTGTTTACCAAAGCCCATGATAGAAATCTGCCATAACATAAGCGAATCTTTGTAGGTGAGGATACGGTATACGCATTGGATATTCCCGGCTTGGTTCCGATAGAGAGTTTGGGTATCGGCACGGCAAACCATGTTCGAAAATAGGGGAGACAAAATCAACATCATATCCAATAGTCATGGTGTTGAATTGTACAATGTCCTGCCGAATAAATCCGTATGCTTTGGTGACGATTTTCCGCTTAGATAACGATGGGTATCTTTGATGTGTTTTTGCCCTAAAGTAACAGTTCCTCGAAATTATAACTTGGTTAAACTCCTGACCTGTTCTTCTGCTGAGCTATAAGCAAAATATAAGTTGTCATAGTCGGCAATACGAGAGATAGAATCTTTTGTGCATGTCCAAATTCGACAACGATTTTCCCATGCCCAGCTTGCTGTTTCAAGTGGAACGCATCCCGCCGCCGAAAGGCTAGTGGGGTATTAGGCTCCCCCTACGGAGTTCTACTGGCACACGGGCAAGCCCGGAATGGATTGATACCACATCTCAAACAGCACGGGGTCTGTCCGGATGCCAGCGTACATACAAAAGGAAAATGGCAGATTGCACCTGCATGGTGAAACCTGCCATCACTTTGCTTTATTCTCATATCTACACCCCGGCAATAAAGTAAAGCCGGGAAATGTCACAAAAAAAATGTCACACCAATGGCGTTTTGCGGTATCGGCTCAATAATGGAAATCTCGGTTGAACCTGTATTCCTTGCCCTCTTTTACAACCATACGCATGTTGCTCAAGAATGTAGCGAGCTTAACTGCCTTATTATGTCCCAATTTTATTCCTTGTCGTCCGTAGCCATCTTTCAGCCGTTCGAGCAAGTTGTCATAGCCGTTGATATTACCGTCCTCAAAAGCGGCGTTTAGAGCGGAACGGTGCATATCCTCCGGGATTTCCTTGTAAGGGTCGAATGGCTCTTTGGATGGTCGTCCTGCCTGTCGTTTCTGTGGCTGGTAGAACTCCACCGTTTCGGGCAGGCATTCATCGTTTATCCGGAAAGCAAAAGACTCAAATTCACGGTCACGGATATGCAGGGCTTCTACCACGCTTATAGACTTGTCGTCCTTGTCCGCTTCAATCTGCATGATGGTTTCCGCCTTGTTGTTCAGTTCTGTGCCGACATGTCCCCGTGCGTGTTCATCATTCTTGTTCTGA
>ERZ780148.2630-NODE-2630-length-10119-cov-4.296502_pt1 | contig 10119 bp, 8 predicted proteins | sample MGYA00510984_ERZ780148 | MGnify/ENA primary metagenome ERZ780148 (study PRJEB29588, sample SAMEA2160902) | human gut metagenome | biome: human gut; feature: human-associated habitat; material: faeces | place: Denmark | collected 2008/2010 ...
CTTTATATCGTCGAGCAAGAAAGATAAAGATTTCTAAGAAGATTAAAAAAGAAGATAAGGTGATGTATTTAGATGTAATGACTAATTTAAAAAATAGAAATTATTTAAATGATAATTTAAGTTATTGGGAAGATAATAAAGTGTATCCTCAAGCTGTTGTAGTAATTGATTTAAATAATATTTCAATTATTAATGATACTAAAGGGCATGAAGAGGGAGACAGACAGATTAAGAGTGCAGCTAGTATTCTTATTAAAACACAAAGAGAGAATAGTGAGATTATTAGAACTGATGGTAATGAATTTCTTATATATTTAGTTGGTTATGAAGAAAATCAAATAGTGACTTATGTTAATAAGTTAATGAAGGAATTTAAGAGTCTTCCTTATGAATATGGAGCTAGTATGGGATACTTTATGATAACAAGTGAGAGTACTACTATAGATGATGCAATTAATGAAGCCTTAATTAAAATGAGAGAAAATAAAGGAGAGTAAGTATGCTAGATAGGTTCAAAGTATTTTGTAAAAACTTATATGATATGATGATGAAACCTGAAATGCTTACTTTGCCTAGTAGTCTTGCGTATTACTTTGTTCTAGCGGTTGTACCAATTATTTCAATACTTCTTTTGATAGCAACAGAGTTTAATTTATCAACTAGTTATATTACAGAGTTTTTGGAGAGTAATTTTAGTAGTGAACTTGCTAGTTTAGTTACACCTATACTTACAAATCAGGGTTTGTCATTTGGTTTTGTAGTTTATATATTAGTAGCTTTCTTTATAGTTAGTAATGGTGCTGATGCAATAATAGTTGCAAGTAATATGATATTTAATATAGAGAATAAAAATTATTTTGTTAGAAGAATGAAAGCTTTTGTTTTAACACTTGTGTTATTCTTACTGTTTACATTTATGTTAGTTGTACCTGTGTTTGGTGAACAGATACTTACAGTGTTAACTTATATCGGGTTTAATAATAAGATAATTGATGTGTTAAAAATGCTTTATCCAGTATTAAATGTTCCACTTACATTATTTGTGATGTACTTGGGAATAAAATTAATCTTTATAATAGCGCCTGATGAGAAAATAAAGAGTAAGTATGTTAATAAAGGGGCTATATTTACTACTGTTTGTTGGTTCTTAGTAACTTTAGTGTATAGCTATTATATCAAACATATTGCTACATATAACATTTATTATGCTGGACTTAGTACAATAGTAACACTTATGGTGTGGTTCTATTTTCTAGCATTTATATTCGTATTAGGATTATCTTTTAACTATAATACGGTTGAAAAGAAAATAGAAGAAACTAATGCAATTAAATTAAAAGAGATTGAAGAAAAGGTTAAAATGAGTAAAAATCATGTTTGATCTTTTTTTAATTGTGACAATATTGTGAAAATGATGTGTATTTAATGACTTTTCTTCTGAAATTTGGTAAAATATTGTTGTGAGGAATGATTAGAATGAAGAATACTATTAAAAACTTTGTTAAGAAATTTAAAAAGTATTATAGTACTAATATTTTGTTTTTGACATATTCATTAACTTCTTTAATAATTGGGACTTTACTTAGAGCTTTAACAATGGGATTAACATTTGATTTTAGACCTTTTATATGGGACTTAGTTATTATTCTTATATTTGGTTCTTTTGGTTATTTGTTTAAACCTAAAAATCAATTCAAGTATTTTTTAAGTGTTAATATAGTTTTTACACTTATATGTGTTGTTAATTCTATTTATTATATGTTTTATACTAATTATGTAAGTGTAAGTTTACTTAGTACAATGAGTATGTTTGGACAAGTAAGTGATTCGGTTACTACTAAATTAAGATTAGAATACTTTGTTTATTTACTTGCGCCTATAACACTTATAGTAGTTAATAAACTTCTTGTTAAAAAGAATTATTATTACAATGTTGGAAAAGAAGAAAAAGGAAAGTTGATGTTCAGAAGGACTGGAGTGTGTGCACTTATTCTCGGAATTATGATAGGACTTACTATGACAAAGAGCGATGGAAGCAAATTAGTTAAACTTTGGAATAGGGATGCAGTTGTTAAAAGATTTGGAATATATACTTATATGTTAAGCGATATGGTAACAAGCTTAACTCCTGCGATTAGTCCGATGTTTGGATATGATGAGAGTGCTCATAAGTTTTTAGAGTTTTATAGTAAAGATAGAACTTATGAAACAAATAAGTACACTAATATATTTGAAGATAAGAATGTAATATTTATTCATATGGAGAGTATTCAAAATTTCTTAATTGATTTAAAAGTTAATGGAGTAGAGATAACTCCTAATATAAATAAACTTAGTAGGGAAGGAATGTACTTTAGTAAGTTTTATCCACAAATTAGTATTGGAACAAGTAGCGATACCGAGTTTACTTTGAGTACTGGAATTTTACCAAGTTCTTCAGGAACAGTGTTTGTAAATTATTTTAATAGAAAATATGAGAGTATGGAGAGAGCTTTTGATAATAAAGGCTACTACACATTTAGTATGCATGCTAATGTGGGAGATTATTGGAATAGAAAGAATATGTATAATACTTTAGGATATAAAGAGTATTTTGATAAATCTTATTTTGAAGTACCAACTGACAAGAAAAGTGAAGATTTAGTAGGACTTGGGTTAAGTGATAAGTCTTTCTTTAAACAAATTATTCCTATTTTAAAAAATATTAAAGAGAGTAATACTAAGTATATGGGTAAGATTATTACGTTAAGTAATCATAGTCCATTTGATGATGTTACTAAATATGGCAATATTGATTTAGGGTATCTAAATGATACAGAAATGGGTAACTATTTAAAAAGTGCACATTATGCTGATGAAGCACTTGGTGTGTTCTTTAAACTTGTTAAAGAAAATGGGTTAGACGAGGACACCGTATTTATATTATACGGGGATCATGAGAGTAAACTAGGCAAAAAAAACTTGAATTTACTATATAATTACGATGAAAAATCAGGTGAATATAAGAATAAACTTGACCCTACTTATGTTGATTTAGACAATTACCAATATGATATTCTTAAAAATACACCTTTGATTATCTATACAAGTAATGGTATAATAAATGGTGAAGTTAAAGATGTGATGGGAATGTGGGATGTGTTTCCAACTGTAGCAAACATGTTTAATTTAAGTTATAAGTATCCTTTGGGAAATGATATTTTCAGTAGAAATGATAAAATAGTAGTTTTTCCTAATGGAGATATTATTACAAATAAAGTGTTTTATAACAATTTAAGGGATGAATATGTTTCTTTGACTTCTGAGCCTATTAGTAGTGAGTATATTGATCAAATTAAGTTATATGCTGAAGTGAGACTTGAGGTAAGTAAAGGTATAATTGTACATAATTTGATAAGCACAGAGAGTGAAAAATTAGAAAGGATAAAAAGATGAGAAAAGTTTTAAATAAAAATAAGTTATTCTATTTTGTTATGATTAGTTTAATCTTAGTAGTTATTATAATAATTGGTGTAAAGTTTACTCTTGAGTTTTTAGTTAAAGATGATAAGAACGTAGTTACAAAGAAAGAACTTGATAGTTTAGAGTTGTATGGCTATACATTAGATGATTACGATAGTGATTTATATAAAGAGTATTTTAATGATTTAAAGGGTACTTTAAATAGTAAAGAAGTTAATTATGAAGATTATGCTAAAGAAATAGTAAAATTATTTGTGAGTGATTTTTATACTTTAGATAATAAACTTACTAGTAGTGATATAGGTGGTGTTGAATTTATTCCTAGTGATATGGTAGAGAACTTTAAAATGCATGCTGGAGATACTATGTATAATCACGTTAAAACTAATATTTATGGAGATAGAGTGCAAAAGTTACCTATTGTAAAGAGTGTTGAAGTAACTAATATAGAGAATATTACTTATACTTATAAAGATAAAGAGTATTCAGCTTATAAAGTTAGTGCTAGGTGGGAATATCAAGAAGATTTGGGATATAAGAATAATGAAATATTTACTTTAATTAAAGATAATAATAAATTATATATTGTTGTGGGGGAATAATATGAATGAAGTATATGATTATTTACTTAACAAGAGTGGTATAAGATACAGAGATACTATAGTTTTAGGAATAAGTGGTGGGCCTGACTCGATGGCTTTACTTAGTATTATGCTTAAACTTAAAAGTGAACTAGATTTAGTTTTAATAGTTGCACATGTTAACCATAATGTTAGAGAAGAAAGTAAGGAAGAAGAAGAGTATGTAAGAAAGTATGCTAAAGAAATCGGAGTTATTTTTGAAGGACTAAGTGTTAAAAATTGGGGAGATGATAACTTTGAAAATGAAGCTAGAACTGTTAGATATAATTTCTTTGAAAAGATAGTTAGAGAATATAATGCTAAATATTTAATGACAGCACATCATGGGGATGATTTAATTGAGACTATTCTTATGCGTATAGTAAGAGGTTCTACTTTAAAAGGATATAGTGGATTTAGTAAATGTGTTGGTAGAGATGGGTATACAATTATTAGACCTTTAATTAGTGTTACAAAAGATACTTTAGTTAAATATTGTGAAGAAAATGGGGTAAAATATTATATAGATAAGACTAACTTAGATGACGTACATACAAGAAATAGATATAGGAAATGTATGTTACCATTTTTAAAAAAAGAAGACCCATTAGTACATGAAAAGTTTTTGAAGTTTAGTGAAACTTTGCTTTTATATAATAATTATATTGATAAAGAAATTAAAGAAGTGATCACTAAAGTATTTAAAGGTGGAGTGTTAGATATTCCTAAGTTCAAAGAGCTTGACTATTTAATTCAAAGTAAGATTATTTATAGTATACTAGAGAAAATATATGGAGATGATTTATTCATTGTTACTAGCACACATGTTAATTTGATATTTGATTTAATAAATAAAGAAACTCCTAATAGTGTGGTTCATTTACCTAATAATGTTAAAGTGGTAAGAGCTTATGATGAAGTCAGTTTTGATTATGAAGAAGAAGAATCTAACGTGTATGAAATTGAGATAAATGATGTTGTGAATTTACCTAATGGAAAGAATATTGAAGTAGTAAGTAGTTGTGAAGATACTAGTAACAATACTATTAGACTAAATATTGATGATATTACATTACCTCTTTATGTTAGAACTAGAAGAAATGGAGACAAGATGATGGTTAAAGGAATGAATGGACATAAAAAGGTTAATGATATATTTATAGATAGTAAGATTTCTACAAAAGATAGACATGTTTGGCCAGTTGTGAGTGATGCAGAAAATAACATTATTTGGATACCTGGACTTAAAAAGAGTAAATTTGATGTAGAAAAAGGTAAAAAGTGTGATATAATACTTAAGTACTATTAAAGAAAGGAAGAGATTATGAAAAAGAAAAATATGTTTAAAGACATTATGCCTTATATTATGCTTATATTTGTAGTTGGTATTATTTACTATACATTTAATTTAAATAATGTTAAGGTTAATGAAATGAATTATAATGAGTTTTTAACTAATTTAAAAGGAGAAAAGGTTAAGGAATTAACTGTTACACCAAAAGATAGTGATAGTGTATATTTGATAACTGGTAAACTAGAAAACTATAGTAAAAACGAGACATTTAAGTTGATTGTTCCATATACAGATAGTGTTATTGATAACATTCTTAGTATTAGTAATGAACAACAACTTGATGTTAAGATTAATAAAGATCCAGGAAGTGTTAGTTGGTTAGTAATAATTTTAGATTTCGTTCCAATACTTTTAATTGGTGGACTTACTATTTATTTAGTAAGAGCAATGATGGGTAATGGAAAAGGTGGAACACTAGACTTTGGAAGAAGTAGAGCTAAACTTAATCAAGAAGGAGGAAAAGTTACATTTAAGGATGTTGCTGGACTTAATGAAGAGAAAGAGGAAGTTAAAGAGTTAATAGACTTTTTAAAGAGTCCTAAGAAGTTTACTAAGTTAGGGGCTAGAATTCCTAAAGGTGTTTTATTAGTTGGTCCTCCAGGAACAGGTAAAACATTACTTGCAAAAGCAGTAGCTGGAGAAGCTAAAGTACCATTTTATTATATAAGTGGAAGTGATTTCGTTGAGTTATTCGTTGGTGTTGGTGCATCACGTGTAAGAGATATGTTTAAACAAGCTAAACAAAATGCTCCATGTTTAATATTTATTGATGAAATAGATGCAGTGGGTAGACAAAGAGGAACAGGATTAGGTGGAGGACATGATGAAAGAGAACAAACTTTAAACCAATTACTTACTGAGATGGATGGTTTTGGGGCTAATGAAGGTATTATAATTATAGCTGCAACTAATAGACCAGATGTACTTGATCCTGCACTTTTAAGACCAGGTAGATTTGATAGACAAGTTACTGTTAATTTACCAGATGTTAGAGAAAGAGAAGCTATACTTAATGTTCATGCTAAGGGTAAGATTTTTGATAAAGCTGTTAACTTGAAGAGAATAGCTGAGAGAACTCCAGGGTATAGTGGAGCTGACTTAGAAAACTTACTTAATGAAGCTGCACTTTTAGCTGTTAGAAGAAATAAAGACGATATTGGAATGGACGAGATAGATGAAGCTAGTGATAGGGTTCTTATGGGTCCTGCTAAAGTTAGTAGGAAAGTAACAGATTATGAAAAGAATATAGTAGCTTATCATGAAAGTGGACATGCCGTTTTAGGAATAGAACTTCCTAATGGTGAAGAAGTTCATAAGATTACAATTATTCCTAGAGGTATGGCTGGAGGGTATACTCAAATGCTACCTAAGGAAGAGAGAACTTTGGTTGCTACTAAGGATGAGTTACTTCAAAGAATTACAAGTTATTTAGGTGGTAGAGTTAGTGAAGAATTGTTCTGTGGTGAAATATCAACAGGAGCTTCAGATGACTTTAAGAGAGCTACTCAAATAGCAAGAAGTATGGTTACTGAATATGGTATGAGTGACTTGGGTCCTGTACAATTTGAACATAAAAGTGGAGAAGTATTCTTAGGAAGAGATTATACTAATAGTAGTAAAAACTATAGTGATGCTGTTGCTTTAGAAATAGATAAAGAAATTAGAAAGATTATAAATGAATGTTATAAGAATGCTAAAGATATTTTATCTAAGAATAAAGGATTAGTTGAAGCTTTAGCTAAGACATTATATGAAAAAGAAACAATTACTAAAGAAGAAATTGAAGAAGTAGTAAGAGAATATAATGAAGGTAAGAAAACTAAAAAGAAAGATAAAGTTGAAGAGTAAAATCTTCAACTTTTTTTGAAATAATGATATTCCTTTGAAAAATATCGATTTATGTGTCAATATTCCTTTGAAAAAAAACTTTAATTGTTTTATAAACTTAGATAAATAGGGAAATTAACTAATTTTATAGTTTGTTTTGTTAATTTGTTTTTTTATATTCAGTATAACTTAATGCATAGTTTAGTATTGTATCTATATTGTTTATGTAATCGTTTTTAGTTTCTTTTATAAATATATCTGGCATAAATATAACTGGTTTTAGAATTTCTGGTGTTATATTAATGTTAAAATCTTCTTTGTTAAAAAAACTAAATCCATTATTTTGTGAAAATAGCAGTATGAGATGCAAAATTAAATCCATCTATATTTATGCTTTTATTGTTTTCGTATGAATTCATTGGTGTGCTTATTTCTTCTCCTATAAAGGTTGTGTTAAGTTTTCTTAATTCTTCTAAAGTGAAACTTGCACTTGAATAAATTCTGTAATCGGTTAAGCATATTATTTGTTTATCATTATTTTTCTGTAGAAAATCTATTAGTATTTGATTTAAACCTGAATCACCGCCTGTATTTCCTCTTAAATCTATTATAATTGTATCTATATTTGATAGGTCAGTTATTTATGGTATTTTCTATTTTATTTTTAAATTGACTTTGTAAAGAATTTAACTTATAGCTTATCTGTATTTTTGTCTATATATTCCTTTTTTATTATTTCTCCATTTTTGTTTTTTGTTTCGTAAGTTAAATTTTTTGAGTTTCTAAGAGATGGTAGATCAAGTAATGTATATTTATTAAAAAGAGATTTTTCAATTTCATATTGTCTTTTGCCTTCAGTTCCATAACTTATGATGTTATCAATTTCGTTAACAATTATTTCAATATTTATACCATTAATAGATAATAATATATTTCCTTTTAATTCTTCTGGATAATTTACAATAATTTCGTTATCAAAAATTCTAAAATTTATTGGTAGAGCTGACATTATATTTAGTTTTGTGTGTGCATCACTTTTTCCATTTAATCTTTTTATAATATAGTCCATAAAATATTTGAAATTATAATCATTATTAATATTCATAGCGTTTATTGATTGATTATAAATAGAGTTTAATTCTTTTTCATTTATTTCATACCAAGGATTTATGTGTATTTTTTTATAATTTTCTACAAATTGCTCATAAATTTTTTTATATTTTAAAGTTATCATATTTCACCTACAATTAAATTATATATTAAATATTAAATTTTTGCAATTTTTTTTAAAAAATGGTTGCTATTTTTTTAATGTTGTTGTATAATCTATATTGACTGATGTCTTGGTAGCTCAGCTGGATAGAGCAATCGCCTTCTAAGCGATCGGTCTGGAGTTCGAATCTCCACCAGGACACCACTTTAAATATTAAAGCCTTATAAAATAAGGCTTTTTTATTTTACTTTTCACCTATTTTGGAGTAATTAAAAAATACTAGAGTTTATTATTCTAGTATTTTTTTTAATTAGTTTGAACAGCAGTCACATTAGCTTTAACAATAATATTTTTACTATCAATATCATCATTAGCCTTATTTCCATCTATATAAAATATTATTAGATAATCTTGTCTTGTACCGTCATCAGCAAGTGCTTTTTCATAGACAGTTCTACTACCAGAACTTGGAATAGTATCTGTAGCTAAAATATCAAAAGTCATATTTTCTAGCGTTCTTGCATCAACTCCAGAAAATAGGGATGCATCATAACTTGCTACTACATAATTTAGTGCTCCAGAACAACTACCCGAAGCATTATATATGCTTGGTATTAAATCTGCATTTAATTGAATGGATAATTTGGCTTTTACTTTTGTGCATTTTGGATCTTTGCTAGCACTTAAATTAGTTACAGCCATTCCTCTTTTTATTGTAATCTTATTATTAGATATTAATTTATTAGCATCTACAAGTAGCATATCATCAGTAACTAAATTACCTTCGGTATAATTAATATTAAAACAAGCTGTATTACCACTTATATTTATTCTACTACTTTCCCAAGTAAACCAAGCAAAAGTAAATCCTGCGATCAATATAACAAATAGTACTATACCAATAATAGTTCCAATTATTTTAATTTTTTTATTTTCCTTCATAGATATCTCCTACTCTTTCTATTTAAGTATATCATTTTGAAGTTTATTAGTCAATTGAAAGAAAATATTTTTTATTTCAAATCACTTAATGTTAAAGCATATACCTCATTATTATTAACATAAAAAGATACTGTTTCTAAATTATTATATATATCATTCATAGAAAGTCCTATTGTGTATATAACTTCTTCAAGTATTTTGTTACTATCTGGATCACTTAATAATAGTTCATTGAAATTTAATTTTAAATTATTACCTTCTAATTCATAGTCATTTAATACTACACCGGCATTTAAATGACTCATTAAATTTGTTTCATATATTGGAGAACTGCTTAATTCTTTAATTATTACTTTTACCGGTTCTATTTCCTCTTTATTTATATATTTAGTTACTGGTACATAATAATTACTATCGTTATATTTATTTACATAATATACCGTATATGAATCAATATTATTAATCGTTGTTAATTCATATTCTTTATTTATACCATAACTTCTATCTAATACTGAAGGAATTATTTTTTTGCTATGTGGAAGATTTGTTAATATATTTCCTTCTACTTTAATTATTATTTTATCTATACCTTTGATACTAGTTAAAGTATAAATTATTGATTCAATCATCTTTTCTTCTTCTACTTCTGATACATCAAGAAATTCTTTTGAAAAATCTATTGTTAATATTTGATCTAACAA
>ERZ780148.2634-NODE-2634-length-10106-cov-4.041289_pt1 | contig 10106 bp, 7 predicted proteins | sample MGYA00510984_ERZ780148 | MGnify/ENA primary metagenome ERZ780148 (study PRJEB29588, sample SAMEA2160902) | human gut metagenome | biome: human gut; feature: human-associated habitat; material: faeces | place: Denmark | collected 2008/2010 ...
CCAATAGTAGTTGTTAAAAAACTTTCTTTTTTTTGAAAAACACTTGAAGTCATATCCATTATTACTACACTAGGATCAAACTTAAGATTAATTAATGGAAGAGCGCATTTAAGTTTATCAGTTTCACTTAAAGACATATAAGTTTCATGATCAATTCTTTGATTAACTTCATACACTCCAAAGTTTTCTTTTATTAAATAGTAATCTGTTGTATTAGTAACAGTAAAATTAAAATATGGACTTCCTACTTCATCATTTATTTGATAAAATATACCAGGTATACCAACTTGCAATATAAATCTAGCACTCAAAGTTTTTTTATATGGAAAAGTACTTTTAGCAGTTATTTCTATCCACACTTCATCTTTATTTTTTAAAGCAACATCTTTGATAATCTTCTGCAATTCAATTTCTTTGATAAGATAATCTTTCTCGGCATTTTCGCTTCGAACGAAATATAAAATTTGATCTATATAGTTATCTAACTTTCTAATTTGTTCTATATATCTCTTATCAAACATATTTTTGTTATTATGAATTAATTCCCTAACTACCCTTTTAGCTCGATTACGTGTAACCGCATTTCCAAGTTTTTTTGATACTGCTATACCAAATCGTGGATAATTAAAATCACTTTCCTTATTATATATAATAAAACTATTACTTTTTTTGTAAGGGCATTTATGAATTATATAATCAAATTCCTTATGTTCCTTTATTGTTTCATATTTTTTCATAATTACCCTCCTTTTTCATATAGAATAAAAAGCCACAAAGTGGCTTATATTATCTACTTAAAATTTTTCTTCCTTTTGCTCTTCTAGTTTTTAGAATCTTAGAATTTTTACGTGCAAAGAATCCATGTTTTTTTGATTTTTTACGATTATTTGGTTGAAATGTTCTTTTCATTCTTGTTCCACCTCCACATCTCAAAAGCAAGGTTATTATATAATAATAGGTTGTATAAGTCAATTATTTTTGCGTTATTTTCGGTAAATTTAGTAGTTTTCAACTTTTCAACGTTAATTGTTTAAAACTTTTTTAATCGTTTGAAAACTTTTTTAAATAATTTGTTGAAAGTGTTGAAAAGTAGATTTTTTTACGTTATTATAGTACATAAATTGTTAATAAGTTTGTTGATAACGTGTTGATAACATAAATTTTAAATATTGTACTTTATTTTTCAACAAAAGTGATTTACAATTTACTTAGTTAAACAAAATCGAATTTGAATTAGGGTGGTTAAATGGAGAAGGAGAATTTTTGGAACAATTTTTTGAATGTCCTTAGCAGTAAGTTAAATAATATTTCATTTAACACTTGGTTTAAAGATGCTGAGATTATAAGTTTGGATAACCATAATTTGGTAATATGTGCAGCGAATAAGTATAAAAAGGACTATATTAATAATTATTATGAAAATATTATTAAAGATGTCTTAAAAGAAATAAGTGATGATGAATTTGATTTTGAAGTAATTTGTAAGGATGATATTAAAGAAGAAGAGGTTATTATTGAAGAACCAGTTATCGATATTCCAAAGTTTAAAGATAATAATAGTAATTTAAATCCAAACTATACTTTTGATAACTTTGTGGTAGGAAATTCAAATAGACTTGCTCAAACGGTTGGTTTATCTGTTGCTGAGCAGCCTGGAAAACTTTATAATCCACTTTTTATATATGGAAAGAGTGGGTTGGGTAAAACTCATTTAATGCATGCAATTGGTAATTTTGTTAAAGAAAATCTTAATAAAACTGTACTTTACGTTACTAGTGAACGCTTTATTACCGATTTTACACAGATAAATCGAAAAGATGATAATAATTTAGATCTGATTGCCCATTTTAAGGAAAAATATCGAAGTGTTGATGTTTTAATCATAGACGATATTCAATTCCTCGGTGGTGCAAATAAAACTCAAGATGAATTTTTTAATACTTTTAATGAATTATATAGTTTAAATAAACAGATAATTATATCTTCTGATAGAAGCCCTGATGACTTAAAAGTACTAGAAGAGCGTTTGAGAACAAGATTTACTTGGGGACTTACAGTTAATATAATGCCTCCAGATTATGAACTTAGATTAAAGATAGTTAAAAATAAGATTGCTGGACACGAAGTTAGCAAGCTTATAGCTCCGGAAGTTTTAGAGTATATTGCAAATAACTGTGAAAATGATGTAAGACACTTGGAAGGTGCGATTAATCGTTTATATGCTGTAACAGCAATGTACTCACCAAAAGAAATCAACTTAGAGTTTGCAAAAGATGCTTTAAAAGATTATATTGGTTCTTCCGTTTATATCACGAATAACATACAAAAGATTCAAAAAGCTGTTGCTGAGTATTATGACTTGACAGTTGAATCATTAAAAAGCAAGAAAAGAACTGCGATTATCAATCATGCAAGACAAGTTGCTATTTACTTATGTAAAATGACAACTGAGGAAACACTGGATAAAATAGGACTTGAATTCAACCGAGATCATGCAACAGTTATCCATGCATGTGATAAGATAGGGGAATCATTTAAAAAAGATGAAGAACTGAGAGAAGAAATTAATAAAATTAAAGATAAAATCATGAATTAATGTTAATAAGTTGTAAGTTATTAACACTTAAAAGTGAAAAATAATGTGTAAAATGTATGGAAATAAAGGTGTAAACATAGTTTTCAACATTTTCAACACTAATAATAAAAATAATATAAAAAAAAGAAAGAAGGAATATTATATGAAATTTAAAATTAAGAAAAATATTATTTTAGACCAATTAGTGAATGTAAGTAAAGCAATATCAAGTAGAAACATTATCCCAATACTTAATGGAATAAAATTTGAACTTACTAGTGAAGGACTTACATTAATGGCAAGTGATACAGATTTAACTATTAAATCATTTATCCCAAGTGATAAAATAGAAAGCATTGATTCTACAGGAACAATCATTATTCAAAGTAAATTTTTAATAGATATCATTAGAAAAATGCCAAGTGATGTTGTAAACTTTGAAGTTATTGACGATTTAAAGATAATGATTTACACTGAACATAGTAAATATAACCTAAATTGTTTAAATAGTTTAGATTATCCACAAATAGATATAGAAACAAAGGATGAATATATTAATTTAAAAGCAACAGATTTAAAAACATTAATTAAACAAGTAATATTTGCTATATCAACTCAAGAATCTCGTCCATTGCTTACAGGTATTAATATTAAAGTTAATGGTAATGTCTTAGAGGCTATTGCAACTGATTCATATCGTTTAGCTAAAAAGACAATTATATTGGATCAAACTATAAGCGAACCAGTAGATATCGTTATTCCTGGAAAAAATGTTGATAATTTAGATAAAATATTAGAAGATAACGAAGAAAATGTTGAAATCCATGTATTTAATAACAAAATATTGTTTAGATATGAACATGTTGACTTCCAATCTAATTTATTAAATGGTACTTATCCAAATACTTCATCATTTATTCCAAATGATTTCATATTTATAATTACTACTAAACTTAATGATTTATTCTCATCTATTGATCGTGCCGCTTTACTTGCTCAAAGCAAAGAAAAAAATATTATAAAGATGGAAACTAAAGAAAATATGTTAGAAATATCATCATTTGCTTCTGAAATTGGAAAAGTTGAGGATTATATTGAAATAGATAAGAATACTTCTGAGGATATTTCAATATCTTTCAGTGCTAAATATATGATGGATGCATTAAAAACTTTCTCAAGTGATGATATAACAATATTTATGAATGGAGATTCGAAACCTATCATATTAAAATCAGCTACTGATGAGTCATTAATTCAATTAATATTACCTATAAAGACTTATTAAGCGGATAAAATTAAGGAAAATTGCAATTTTTTGTAATTTTCTTTTTTTTCGACAATTTTTTTGAAAAACGTATGATAGTATACAACCTCGTCAGGAGGGTTTTATGAAAGATTATATGATTACAGATGATACTTTGGCGATATGTCCAAATGGAAAGGGTAAAGCAACAATTATTGAAAAAAATAGTACTTTTGATGTTGAAATCAGTCCAAGAACTATTATAAATAAGAATTCACTTATGTATGGTAGTTCATTAGATGGTAGATTAGAAAGCACTAATTACCACGTTGGACATAAATATAAGCAACCACTAGTTATCAGTGAGATTAATGATATTATATTATTTCCAACAAAATCTCCAAGGCTTAGATCTTGTATTTGGATTAATTTTATTAATATTAAAAATATCATAAAAGACAGTGAAAGTAATAGGGGAATAATTGAATTTTCTAATGGAATATTAATTGATGCCGATATATCTTTTTATATTTTAAATAATCAATATAATAATACACTTAGATTAGTGGCTGAATATAAGAAAAAACACCTAAATTAGGATACTTTTTCTTTTTTTGTACCTTAAATTATGGTATAATTAATATGTGTATAGGAGTACACAAAATACTAAAAATCTTTTAAAATTGAAATTAGGGGGTAAAAATGAAAATTTTAAATTTGAAGTTACTGAATTTTCGTAACTATGAAAAATTAAGTTTGGATTTTGACCCTAAGAAAAATTTGATTATTGGTAAAAATGGTATGGGGAAAACCAATATTGTTGAAGCTATCTATGTTCTTGCATTTACAAAGTCCTTTAGAGGAACAAAAGAAAATGTAATAATAAGATATAATACTGATTTAACTAGAGTAGAAGGAACAGTAGAAGAAAAATATAAAAACGATTATAAGGTAATTGTTAAAGAAAATGATAAGACTGTTAAGATTAACAACAATAAGATAGATAAATTAAGCGATTATTTATCGAAAATCAATATAGTTTTATTTACTTCCAACGATCTATTGTTAATAAAAGATACTCCTAGTGTTAGAAGAAAGCTTATTAATATTGAATTAAGCCAATTTAGCAATGATTATTTGAAAGTTTTAACTCTTTATAATAAAGTTTTAAAACAAAGAAATTTATATTTAAAAACACTTTATTTAAATGGAACAGCTCCGATAAGTTATTTAGATATCTTAACTGAGCAGTTAGTTGATTTAGGACTTAAACTTTATGATTATCGTAATAACTTTATGAAGGATATAAACGTTTATATTTCCAATAACTACGAAAAAATTTCTGGAAAAAACGGTCTTACTTTGAAATATGACTCGTGTTATCATGAGAAGAACCATGAATAACTTTTAAAAGTATATAAAGAAGAAGAAAAAAGAGATATTATTTTAGGAAAAACTAATTTTGGAATTCATAAAGATGATTATATTTTTTATTTAAATGATTGTAATTTAAAAGATTATGGGTCTGAAGGAGAACAAAAAAATGCAATTATTTCTCTTAAAATGGCTGAAATTGAAATATTTAGAAAAGAAAAAAACGTTACTCCTATATTGATATTAGATGATTTATTTAGTGAGTTGGATGAAGAAAAAATTAATAATATAATGTTGTTTATTGATAATGATATACAAACATTTATTACTACAACGGAACTTGATAAAGTAAATGATGAATTAAAAAATGCAAGTCGTATTTTTTATGTAGAGAATGGCAACGTTAAGGAGGGTATTTATGAATAGCGAACATTATGATGCATCGGATATTCAAGTTTTAGAGGGACTTGAAGCCGTAAGAAAAAGACCTGGTATGTATATTGGTACAACAGATGTTAAAGGACTTCATCATCTTGTATGGGAAATTGTTGATAATGCAATAGATGAAGCTTTAGCTGGATATTGTAAAAATATAGAGGTTGTAATAAATAAGGATAATTCAATCACAGTTAAGGATGATGGTAGAGGAATTCCTGTAGACATACATCCAAAAACTCATATTTCTACAGTAGAAACCGTTTATACTGTATTACATGCTGGCGGAAAATTTGGTGGAGGCGGATACAAGGTATCTGGAGGATTACATGGAGTAGGTGCTAGTGTAGTAAATGCTTTATCAAGTTGGTGTGAAGTAAGGGTTTATAAAGATGGTAAAATAAACTACATTCGTTTTGAAAATGGTGGACATACTAAAGAACCATTGCATGTAATAGGTGAATGCGAACCACATCGTACAGGAACTACAGTTACTTTTAAACCAGATCCAACAATTTTTGATACAGATATTTATGATTATGAAACATTAAAGGTAAGAATAAGAGAACTTGCTTTCTTAAACAAGGGTTTATCAATTAATATTAGAGATGATAGAGATGATGAGGATACAACGGGAGAAACTTTCCTTTATGAAGGTGGAATTTCTGAATATGTTAAATTTTTAAATAAGAATAAAACACCTATTCATGATCAAATTATTCATCTTGATGGAGAAGAAGAAGGAGTATTCTTTGAAGTTGCAATGCAATATAATACTTCTTATCAAGATAATATTTATTCATTTGTTAATAACATAAATACTCATGATGGTGGAACTCACGAAGAGGGAGTAAGACGTGCTTTAACAAGAGTAATTAATAACTATGCAAGAAAAACTAATATGCTTAAAGAAAAAGATGAGAGTTTAACTGGTGATGACGTTAAGGAAGGATTAACTATGATTATTTCATGTAAGCATCCAAATCCTCAATTTGAAGGTCAAACCAAAGGAAGACTAGGAAATTCAGAAGTAAGAAAGTTAGCCGATAGTGTCTTCTCAAAAGGCTTTGAAAGATTCTTGATGGAAAATCCAGATAATGCTAGAGCAATTTTAGAAAAATGTATTATTGCATCTCGAGCAAGAATGGCTGCTAAAAAAGCACGTGAGGTTACAAGAAGAAAAACGGATTTAGATTTACCTGGATTTATGGGAAAATTATCTGATTGTAAGAGCAAAGATAGAAGTGAATGTGAAATTTTCTTAGTCGAGGGAGATTCTGCTGGTGGAAGTGCTAAAACAGGTAGAGATTCAATGACTCAAGCTATTCTTCCATTAAGAGGTAAAATTTTAAATGTTGAAAAAGCAAGACTTGATCGTGCTCTTGAGAATGCAGAAATTAGAACTATTATTACTGCTTTTGGTACAGGAATTGGTGATGAATTTGATTTATCTAAGTTAAGATATGACAAAATTATAATCATGACCGATGCCGATGTTGACGGATCACATATTAGAATATTATTATTAACATTATTCTACAGATTCTTTAAACCGATAGTTGAAGCAGGACATGTTTATTCCGCAACACCACCTTTATATAAGGTAACTTGTGGAAAAACAATAAAATATGTTCTTGATGATAATGAATATAATGAATACGTTGAATCTTTAAATGGTAAGAGCTATGAAGTTCAAAGATTTAAAGGTTTAGGAGAGATGAATGCAGCTGAGTTAAAAGAAACAACAATGTCAAAAGAAAATCGTATTTTAAGACAAATTACAGTTGATGATTTAGTTGCAGCTGATAAAGTTTTTGAAACACTTATGGGTGAAGATGTTGAACCAAGAAGAAAATTCATCGAAGAAAATGCTCATTTTGTTCAAAACTTGGATATATAGGAGGTAAGGTATGGATAAGATTAATCAAAATAATATTGTTACAGAAGTTCAAGAATCATTTCTTGATTATTCAATGAGTGTAATTGTTGCCAGAGCTTTACCAGATTTAAGAGATGGATTAAAACCAGTTCATAGAAGAATTCTTTATTCAATGTATGAAAATGGTTATACACCAGATAAACAATATCGTAAGTGTGCGCGTGTTGTTGGTGATGTTATGGGAAAATATCATCCACATGGCGATTCTTCTATATATGAAGCAATGGTTAGAATGGCCCAAGATTTTAGTTATAGACACATGTTAATTGATGGACATGGCAACTTTGGTAACATGGATGGTGATGGAGCAGCAGCAATGCGTTACACAGAATCTCGTTTAGCAAAAATATCACTTGAATTACTTCGTGATTTAAATAAAGAAACTGTTAATATGATTCCTAACTTTGATGAAACTGAGGTTGAACCTGAAGTATTACCATCAAGATTTCCAAATATATTGGTAAATGGGACAATGGGAATTGCTGTTGGTATGGCAACAAATATTCCTCCTCATAATTTAGGAGAAGTAATTGCTGGATGTGTCGCTTATATAGATAATCATGAGATAACTATTCCAGAAATTATGGAAAAACTAAAGGGACCGGATTTTCCAACAGGTGGTATTATCTTAGGTAACAGTGGTATTAAGAAAGCCTATGAAACTGGTCGAGGATCTATTACAATTCGTTGTAAAGCTGAGATTGAAGAGGACAATGGTAAAAATAAAATAGTTATTACTGAACTTCCTTACGGAATTAATACATTTGATCTAAAAACTAGAATAGGTGAGTTAGTTCGTGATAAGACTTTAGAAGGAATTGCTGATTATCATGATGCAACAAGTCTTGAAAAAGGCGTAAACATTATTATTACTCTTAAAAAGGAGGCAAATCCTCAAGTTGTTTTAAACAATTTATACAAACATACTCAATTACAATCAACATTTGGTATTATTTTCTTAATGATTGATAATGGAACTCCAAAAGTTTTGAACATTAAGGATATTATTTCTAAATATATTGATTTCCAAAAAGAAGTAATAATTAGAAGAACTAAATTTGATCTAAAGAAAAAAGAAGAAAGAGTTCATATTTTAGAGGGTTACAAAATTGCTCTTGATAATATTGATGAAGTTATTAAAATTATTAAAGAAGCAGAAACTGATGTAATTGCAAGAGAAAACTTAATTCAAAGATTTGGATTTGATGAAATTCAAGCAAATGCTATACTAGAATTAAAACTACGTAGATTAACAGGCCTTGAAAGAGATAAGATTGAAAATGAACTTACTGATTTAATTGAACAAATTAAAGAATTAAAAGAAATTTTAGCAAGTGAACAAAAAGTGTTAGATATAATTAAGAAAGAACTTCTTGAAATTAAGGCAAAATATGCTGATGAAAGAAGAACAAGTATTGATATGACAGCTATTGATTATATTGAAGATGAATCATTAATTCCACAAGAAGATATAATTGTTACAATTTCTGATAAGGGATATATTAAGAGATGTGCGTCATCTACATTTAAATCTCAACATCGTGGAGGGGTTGGAATTAAGGGAATGACTACTAATGAAGAAGACTATGTTAAATATTTAGTTAATGCATCAACTCATGATTATATTTTATTCTTTACTGATAAAGGTAAAGTTTATCGTATAAAAGGTTATGAGATTCCTGAATATAGTAGACAAGCTAAGGGACTTCCAATCATAAATCTATTACAAATTGAAAAAGGAGAAAAAATTAATTCAATTATAAGTATCAGTAATGAACATGAAAGTGAGTATTTAATGTTTGCTACTAAGAATGGATTAGTAAAGAAAACTCCAGTAGGGGAATATTCGAACATACGTACGTCGGGTAAAATAGCTATATCATTAAAAGATGATGATGAGTTAATTGATGTAAAAGTTTCCGATGGAAATAATAAAGTGATTTTAGGCTCTACTTCTGGTCGTATGGTTGTATTTAATGAAAACGAGATTCGTCCAATGGGTAGAACTGCTAGTGGAGTTAAAGGAATTAATCTTGATGGCGGATATTCTTGTACAGGAATGGAAGTCGGAAAAGATGATGACAACCTATTAATAGTAACTAAATTAGGATATGGTAAGAAAACTTTAATTAGTGAATATCGTATGACTAAACGTGGAAGCAAAGGAGTTAAAGCTTTAAATGTTACTGATAAAAATGGTGAAATGATAGCTCATAAGATTGTTAACAATAAAAAAGATTTATTGATGATTACTGAATCAGGAATGACGATTAGAATGGGAATTGATCAAATATCTCAATTAGGAAGAGTTACTCAAGGAGTAAAACTTATAAACTTAAAAGATAATCAATATGTTTCAACAATAAGTATTTTAGACAAAGAAGAAACTGAAAATGAAGCGGTAGAAGCTGAATAGTTTCTTCTTTTTTATGCAAAAGTTTTCAACAATTATTTTGAAAGTACAGATTTTTAAAATTTGCATATTATTCTAATTTTATATTTGTTGCATATATGTTTCACGTGAAACATTATTGTTTTTA
>ERZ780148.2639-NODE-2639-length-10091-cov-3.496214_pt1 | contig 10091 bp, 9 predicted proteins | sample MGYA00510984_ERZ780148 | MGnify/ENA primary metagenome ERZ780148 (study PRJEB29588, sample SAMEA2160902) | human gut metagenome | biome: human gut; feature: human-associated habitat; material: faeces | place: Denmark | collected 2008/2010 ...
TGGCTAGGCTATACGCTTAAAAGAAAGCTTACCAACCAGGAAAATCCGCTGACCCTTAAAATGCCCACTTCAGACAAAGTTCCGTTACAAAATCGTTACAGGAAAATCGGGAAAATCTTCTGTAACGATTTTCGATGTAAGTCCTTGATTTGTCGCTCATTGACGTTCAAATGTCTGCTTGTAACCCAATTATTAATTATTCCTTTGCAGAGGGAAGTCATTACACCCACTGTAACGGAGCTAAATTAAAAAAGGATATGAGTAAGAGTACATTTAAGATTCTGTTCTATCTAAGAAAGAACTATCTGAACAAGGAAGGAAAAGCGGGTATTATGATTCGTCTGTCGCTTAACGGTGAAATTTCTCAATTCAGCTCAAAGCTGGATATAGAACCTGATAAATGGGATACCACATTGGGCAAGGCGAAAGGAAATACACAAAAAGCCCGCCAGTTGAATGAAACATTGGAGGACATCCGTGCTTCGCTGAAAAACCACTACCGGGATATTGAAGTGCATGAGTCATTCGTAACGGTAGAAAAAATACGCAATGCGTTTTTGGGAATAACGGCGAAACAAAGAACACTGCTGGAACTTTTCAAGAAACACAATGAGGATGCAAGAAAACTGGTCGGCATCAGCAAGACTCCTGCCACCCTCGCGAAATATGACCGCTGCTACCGGAGGCTGGAGGAATTTATGAAAGTGAAATACAATATTTCGGATATATCACTGAAGGAAATCGGCCATATGTTCATTACGGACTTCGAGAACTATCTGAGAACGGAAAGCAAATGTAATGAGAATACTACGGCAAAATTCATGCAGACTTTCAAGATGATTGTAATCATCGCCAAAAACAACGGTTGGATTTATACTGACCCGTTTTCAAATTATAAAATCAGACTGAAACGTGTGGACAGAGGTTATCTGACGGATGCGGAACTGCAAAAGATAATGAAGAAGAAGTTTCCGACTAAAAGACTGGAACAGGTACGGGACGTGTTCCTGTTCTCCTGTTACACGGGATTATCATATGTGGATGTGAAGGAACTGAAGGCAAGCGACATCAGAATCTCGTTTGACGGGAAGCCGTGGATCATGACGCACCGTCATAAGACAGATACTCCGGTAAACGTACCGCTACTGAAAATACCCCAAGCGATACTCCAGAAATATGAAGGTCAGCTCCCCAAAGGTCAGTTGCTGCCTGTACTGAGCAATCAAAAACTTAATTCTTACTTAAAAAGAGATTGCGGATTTGTGCGGTATAAATAAAAATATTACCTTCCACTGTTTTAGGTATTGTACTTTTTCTTATTCGCTGAAAATGAAAAACTTACAAGACTTATTTTTTAGACAGGTAACGATTTAGAAACGAGTAGACTTCTTCAAGTTGCCAGACTTTGCATAAATGAAAGAACGTTTACTTTAGGTTTCAAAGATAACAAATTTCTCAATCATAAAAAATAGTATGAAGAGAAAAACTTTATGAAGGAATGATTCAATCTTCATTTTTATTTGCTTTATTCTGTTGTAACAAAATATATAAATAGTGATTTATATTCACATTTTTAGTAATTTTACTACAAAAATACGGACTATAAATTCATATATTGATTTTTTATTTCTATATTTGCATCATATGACAGATAAATTCAACGAATATGATAGCAGAATTCACCATTGAAAATTTTTTCTCAATAAAGTCCCCACAAAAGATAAGCTTTGAACCTTCATCAGATACTTTTATGTCTGACGAATATTCATATGAAGTTAAGGATGGGATAAGATTGTTGAAATTGGGCATCATCTATGGTGCTAACGCTTCCGGCAAAACCAACATTTTGAATGCTGTGGAATTTTTCAGAATGCTTGTTCTTAGGATGCCCAAAGACCGAAATGAAAAGACTGGAGTTGTACCTTTTATGCTGGATGACACATCAAGGAATGAAAGGACGAAGATGTCTATGGTATTCTATATTAATAAGTCGAAGTATATCCTTACTTTTGAATTGGACGCAAAATATATCTATTCTGAGACATTGGTTGTTTATGATTCCATTCGTCCTACCAAATTGTACAGCCGTAGTTATGATGCAACTACAGATTCCACAACAATAGATTTCGGTACAAACCTGAAAATGCCACGGAAGAGTCAGGGTGTGATTTCCGGCAACACTATCAACAATTGCAGTGTACTTGCAGCATTTGGTAAGAGTAATGTGGAACGCACTAAGTTGAACGATGTATATGATTACTTTGCCAAACAGGTAAAAGATGTATTGGCCCCTGGCATGCTGCTTTCGGGATATGTAAAATCACGATTGGATAAAGATGAAACAGGCGATTTGAAGAAGTTCATTTTGAACTTTCTAAAAGCATCCGATTTCAACATAGAAGATGTCGTATTGCATGAAGAGGAAGAATTGATTACCCCAGAATTGGAGCAATTGATTCAAAATGCCCCTATTGATAATGAAGCAAAAGCTGAAATGCTTAAAAAAGGGAAAATTACAAATACTGAACTGACTTTTAAACACAAGGTTGGAGACAAACTATACGATTTGTCTGAAGAATACGAATCTAACGGTACTATAAGGTTCCTGGGAATGGCAGTAATTCTTAATTTCTTGTTAAAGACCAACCGGTTTGTGCTTATTGACGAAGTCGAGTCAAGTATTCACTATGAACTGCTGGCTTATTTTATAAAAGTTTTTTTAGCGAACAGTGAAGGAACATCTCAAATGTTGTTGACAACACACGACATCAATCTTCTTAATGAGGATTTCATTCGTCGTGACACAATATGGTTTACCGACAAAGACGAATATGGCGAAACTAAAATAGTACGTCTTTCATCTTTAGGCCTGCACAAGAATCTTTCCCCGTATAATGCTTACAAACAGGGTAAATTAGTTAAACTTCCGTTCCTCGGCAGTCAATACATTAACCTAAACGACTAATGATATGAGGCGAACAGTGACGAAAAGTATTGCCATCATAGGCGAGGGGGAAACCGAGTGGTTCTATTTTGATTCATTGAGGGTGGCGTGTCGTTATCCTTTCAAGGTAGCACCTGATTTTCCACAGCATAGTGACATCAATCATATTCTGAAACTGGTAGAATCCTATTTGGACAAGCAATATGATTATATCATATGCCTGTTTGATATGGATAGGTTATTTCAGTTTCCCTCTGAAATGCAATTGTATCAACGAGCAAAAAAGAAGTATGGCATAAAGAAATATGCCGGCAAAGTGATATTTGTAGAAACGAATCCATGTACGGAATTTTGGTTCCTACTTCATTTTTTACCCAATGTGGCTTACCGGCGATATGAGAATTACGATCAACTGCTTCCTGAATTACAGAAATATATGCCGGGGTATGAAAAGACTAAAAGATACTTCATACGCACTAATCTCTATAAATATTTGACAGAAAATGGCGATTTGGAGCGTGCAATGTCAAATTCAGAGAAATTGTGTCAATTATGTAAAGAGTCACCGGAAGATTTGAAGGCATACTCGGAGATTCATAAAGTAATAGAATTATTAAATAAATAATACATAAAATCTGTGGTATTAAAAAATAGTTGTAATCTATGATTAAATCTTTGTCAATAAGAAACATTGCTACGTTTAATAATGATGGCATTAATATAAATAATTTGAAACAAATTAATATTATATATGGAGCTAATGGTTCAGGTAAAAGTACAATTGGTAAAGCCATTGCAAATATAGAATCTTATGATCAATCTTCGATTTCTTGGGAAAATGACAGACCTATGGAAGTACTCGCATACAACAAGGAGTTTTGTAAAAATAATTTCTTGGAACAAATGCCTGGAGTTTTTACATTAGGTGAAGCTAGTACAGCTGCACTTGCTGAAATAGAAAGGAAACAAGAGGAACTACAAAAAATAACAAATAATGGTTTGAATTACAAGTCTGAAATTGATAAACAAGAAATTGCGATACAAACAGAAAATAAAACTTTCAGTGAATTTGCTTGGAATAATATTCTCAAGAAATACGAACGATGGTTTTCTAAATCTACTATAGGAGCAGGAACAAAAGATAGGTTTATAGAGAAATTATTAACTGCCTATCAGCATGAACATTCAAAACCTCTACCAATAGATGAGTTAAAAAAAAGAGCAAGTGTATTATTGGCCCAACAGCCATTACGAATAGAACCATATATACTAATTGATAATAATATATTAGTATCTATTGAGGTGGATACTATATGGGAAAAGATTATAATAGGAAAACAAGATATTGATATTGCGAAATTAATTTCTGAATTAAAAAATTCCGATTGGGTTAGTTAATCAAGGTGTAAAATATATGAAAGATGGAAGTGACATATGTCCTTTTTGTCAACAACATACTATTACAGATACTTTTCGTGTAAAAATAAATGGATTTTTTGATGAGGTATACAAACAAGATATTAGCAAGGTAAATAAAAGATTTGAAGAATATAAAAATGCTGTTGATATATTGACTAATTCGTTAGAACATCTTATTGAAACGCAAAAAAAACAAGAGAAATTTATTGTCAATTTTACTCATCTTGATTCTATTTTATTTGCTCTAAAAGCTACTTTCTCTCAAAATTTAGAATTGATTGCTTTAAAACAGAAAGAGCCAAGCCGTGTTATTACTTTAACAAATACGACAGATATTATAAGGTCATTTAATGCGGAACTAACAAAAGTAAATGATTTAATAAATGAACATAATTATTTCGTAGATAATTTCACAAAAGAAAGGTCTATTCTAATAAATGAAATTTGGAAATTCTTTGCTTCTGAATATGATACAACCATTGCAAGACATATAGATACTATAAATGGCATTAAGTCTGCTATTAAAAATTTGAAAAGGAAACGAGATGAAACTGCTGAAAAGTATAAAACTGTCAAAAAAGAAATAGTCAATTTAGAAAACTCAGTAACAAGCGTTACTCCCACTATTAATGAAATTAATCGATTGTTGAAAGGATATGGTTTCACAAATTTTCAAATTCAGGAAGTTAAGGATAATAAAAACCATTACCAAATAGTTCGAGAAAATGGAGAGACGGCTAAAACAACATTAAGTGAAGGCGAAACTACTTTTATTACTTTCTTGTATTATATGCAGCTGATAAAAGGAAGTTTTCATCCTAATGGTATCACAGCCGACAGGGTATTGGTAATTGACGATCCTGTTTCAAGTTTAGATAGTGGCGTTTTGTTTGTAGTAAGTACCTTATTAAGAGATGTTTTTACAGATATACACATAAGGAAAGGTGCAATTAAACAGGTTATTCTACTTACTCATAATGTTTACTTTCATAAAGAAATTGCATTTTTGGATAAACATTGTAAATGGAGAAATAATGTAAAATATTTGGTACTTCGTAAGCGTGATAATGTATCTTCTATTCAAGACTATGGTGAACAAAACCCAATAAAAAGTTCATATGAACTTTTGTGGACTGAGCTTAGGAGCAAATCACAACATTCATGTGTTGTGATTCAGAATATAATGAGAAGGATTATTGAAAATTATTTCTTAATCTTAGGAGGAATAAGTCCAGAAGTGATTCTTGAAAAATTTAACAATTATGAAGAACGCGCAGTTTGTAGGTCTTTGTTAAGTTGGGTCAATGATGGTTCACACTCTTTACCCGATGATCTTTTCGTAGAAATATCAGATGATCAGTTAAATCGAAATATGGCAGTTTTCAAGGATATCTTTTATAAAATGGGACAAGAAGCCCATTATGAGATGATGATGCAGATGAAAGAAAAAGAAGATGAAAGTTGTATAAATAACGTGTAGTTATGCCAACAATAAAGAATGCTTTTGAACGACATAAAATATTGGATAGATGCTTTCGAGATAGAAGGCGAAAATATTATATTGACGATTTATTGGATATTGTCAATAAGGATATATTCTATCATTATGGAACGGAAATTTCTGAACGTACTTTACGAAATGATATTCGTTACATGATGGATAGTAATGGTTATTCTGCTCCTATTGTAAAAAAAATGAATGGTCATCGAGCTTATTACTATTATAGTGAAGCAGATTTTTCCATTTTAAAACTACCTATGAGTCAGAAAGAGATGATACAATTATCAGATACAATCCAGATGCTTAGTAGATTTAAGGGATTGCCAGATTGTAGTTGGATGGAAGAGGCCTTAGTACGATTTGAAGAAACATTTCATTTGAATAATCTCCCTAATGGAGTTGTATGCTTTGCGCAAAATCCTGATTTGAAAGGAATGAAATGGTTTTCTTTTATATATGACGCTATAATAAAGAAAGTCGTATTAAATATATCTTATAAGAAATTTCGTGGGAAGCCATATTTAAGAGAGATACACCCTTATCAATTAAGACAATATAATAATAGATGGTTCCTTATAGGGATGGATCCAAGTTTGACAAATAAGTTGCCTGTTGTAGTAATTCCAATTGACAGAATTCAAAATATCAAACAAGTAAATGAATTAATTTTTCAGGAATACCAAGGTATGGATTTAGACGACTATTTCAATCAGGTCGTTGGAGTATCTATTAATGTTGGGGCAAAAAGGGAGAAAATAATAATAAAAGCAGATTTCCCTGCGGCTGGATACATAGAATCCAAGCCTTTTCACAACAGTCAGATCATTGTGGAAAAGACTAATAATTATATAGTATTTGAACTCAACTTAATAACAAACTACGAGTTTGAAACTCAATTGCTGGGATACTTGGACGAGTGTATAATAGTAAAACCTGATAAATTAAGGCAAAAACTTATTGAGAGAGCAGAGAAAATCGTGTCAAAAAACAAATAAATTGCATTTGCATTTGATTTTTTTGAAAGAATGAAATTAGGTTGCAATGTTAAGACCTTTCTTTGCGATAAAGAAGTATAAGTTTAATCAAAAAAGTAGTATTATGCGTAAAACAGCAAAAGAAATTATTGTCGATGTTGAAGAACATCTTACAAAAAGTAACAAACGCTATTATTCAGATTTCTATGTAGGTATAACAAATGACATAGAAAGACGATTGTTCGTAGAACACAATGTAGAGAAAAAAAGCAACTGGTGGATTTATCGTACCGCAACAAACAAAACTGCCGCACAGAGTGTTGAAGAATATTTTCTAAATAAAGGCATGAAAGGTGATACTGGTGGAGGAACGGATGATTCTATCTATGTCTATTGTTATGAAATAACGAATTTAACCAAAGAGTAAGTATTATGCAGTATACAGTATATGATCTTCACCAATGCAGTCGTGGTGAACGTGTTCAAGTAACATTACAAGGTAATGCAGCAAATGTTCGACTGATGGATAGTAGTAACTATAACAATTATAAAAACGGACGAAGGCATAGTTTTTATGGAGGACTTGTTAGAAGATCTCCAATTATATTGACAATTCCTAACTCTGGTCATTGGTATATTACAATTGATTTAGCTGGTTTAAGAGGTACTGTAAGGTCTTCTATACGTAAATTACCAGCTCCATTGCCAGAATATAGAGAGCCTGCATTGTCATCAGTTCCATCATTAGTTCGTAAGAATGTTCCTCCGACATTCGATTCAGAAGACTCCCAGCTTGAATACGATGTTTTTATTTCTCATGCATCTGAAGATAAAGAAGAGGTTGTGCGACCTCTTGCTCAAGCTCTCGTAACAAAAGGCTTAAAAGTATGGTATGATGAATTTGAACTAAAAATAGGTGATAGCCTCAGAAGAAAGATAGACCGTGGGTTAGCAAAAAGTCATTTCGGTATTGTTGTTTTGTCAAAATCGTTTATAAAAAAGGGATGGACTAATTATGAACTAGACGGAATTATTACAAAAGCTAATACTGGAGAACAGGTTTTACTTCCAATATGGCACGGCATAACCAAAAAGGAAGTGTTGGATTTTTCACTTTCTTTAGCTGATAAGGTTGCACGAAACACTGCTTCATATACAGTAGAGGAAATAGCTCAAGAAATCGCAGAGCTAATAAAAAATTAATCAATAGATTAAGGGTAAAATAGGATTTATTAAACTTATCTTAAAGTTGTTATATATAATTATTTTAAGTCCAAAGTACAATAGCGTGTTCTTGGCTATATAATTCAAGAACAAAAAATAGGAGATATGCATATGGCCACAAACCCACCGGCAGGAGACGGACATCGAAATGGCGCAGTGAGAAAACGTTCTCAGGTTTATAATCCCAAAACAGAACAATGGTAAGCATTCGGTAAACCACGTTGCAATTTTTGTGAATTGGTTCCGAATCGGTGTTATTCGTAGTCGATTCGGAACTAATAGTATTTATTCGGAACAAGTTTGATGGGATTTAGCCCAATTACGTGGTAGAAGTTCTTCCATATTTTTCTCATCCCTCTCATAATATGGAATTTTGCTCAGGACATCTTCCATCCAAATTCTAGGGTCTACTTCTGCAGACTTGCAGGTGGCTATCAGAGAGTACACGATGGCAGCCCTGTATGCGGATGCGTCGTTGCCGCAGAACAGATAGTTCTTTCTGCCCACGGCCAAAGGTCTTATGGCATTTTCTATGCGGTTGTCATCAATTTCTATTCTTCCGTCGTTTACGTATCTGGAAAGCCTGGGAAGAAGCGTGTACGTATATTCAATGGCTTTACCCATGCGGCTTTTAGGAAGCACTCTGAGATAAGCATCCTGCAGCCACTTTTCAAATTCAAGTATCAGCGGATAGGCTTCGCTTATACGTTTTTCCTTACGCTCTTCAGCTGCGAGTCCAGCATCATTGGCTTCAGATTCTATTTTGTACAGCTTGCCGATGGAATGTATTGCCTGTGTGGCCAGGGACCTGTTCTCTTCCAGGGCATCCACGTATTTTCTTCTGACATGTGCCCAACAGCCGACCAGAGTAATTCCTTTCATCTGCTCGAACTGTTCGTAAGCTGCATAGCCGTCACATTGCACAATGCCACGATAGCATCCCAGCAGTTCACGGGCTACCATCCCCGAACGGCTGCCACGGTCATAATGGAACATGACGTCCCCCGTGATGCCGTCGCGCACGCACCACTCATACCCTTTTTTCGCCTTATGTTTCTCATTGTCCATCACAGGAATGACACTCTCGTCCACTTGTATATACTCACTGGAGAGTATCTTCTGTTTGAGCAGGTTGTACAGCAGCTTGAGTTTCTCCACCGCCATTTCATACCATCCGCACATGGTAGATTCGCTTATGCTGATTCCTGATTCTCGATACTGCTGTATCAGACGGTAGAACGGGAGATGATACATGAACTTGCCGATGATAATGTCCGTCAGGACCGAGGCGCCTGCCATACATTTGCTGACCGGGACAAGAGGTAGCGGGTGAATCAGAATCTGCCTTTCCTCGGGGTATTTCTCCATATCGGACTTACTTATCACTTTGTGACGGACGGTCTTCAGGATATATACTTTTGCCGGAACACGTTCCAGGCGTGAACTCTCTTCCTTTCCGATTTCAATGAAATCATCCTTAAGCCTGCCTTCCTCGTCCGTTGTCCCTTCGGGGTAAAGATCAACAACCTCTACCACGAGAGAAGATGTATCCAAGGGCTTGCGGGCCGGCTTCTCCTTGACTTTTATGGTTCTGGTGATTTCTTCATCGCTCTTGCGGACCTCCTCCTCCATCCGGGATATTTCCATGGAGGACATTTCTTCTTTTGAGAACAGAAGAAGCTGGTTGGGATCAAGCGGAAGATTTTTTTCGCTCATCCGTCCGAAAACCTTTTTTCGGAGCCAGTACAGCGATTGTTCCAGCGAGGAAACCCTGCTGATAAGCGCCGCTTTATCCTGACGGAGCTTCTCAATTTCTTCCAATAAGGCTTTTTCCTGTTCTTCTGTAAGCATCTGCATCTCATTGTTTTACAATGTAAATATACTAAAATCCAATGACATACAAAAGCGAATAGAGTAAAAAGCCGATACTATTTTCGAAGTTTCTGCAGGTTTTCAAGTCTCGTGCGACGGGAGTCGCGGGCTTCCATGATACCCTCCACAATCATGACAAGTTCCCGCCATTCTATAT
>ERZ780148.2650-NODE-2650-length-10053-cov-3.899480_pt1 | contig 10053 bp, 6 predicted proteins | sample MGYA00510984_ERZ780148 | MGnify/ENA primary metagenome ERZ780148 (study PRJEB29588, sample SAMEA2160902) | human gut metagenome | biome: human gut; feature: human-associated habitat; material: faeces | place: Denmark | collected 2008/2010 ...
TCAAAAGAAGTTCAATATGCTATTGTATTGGCAACTCCTGATGATGAGGGAAAATCTTTGTCCGAAACAACAAATAAAAAAAGAGTAAGGCAAAATGTTGTATTAGAATTGGGAATGTTTCTATCTAAATTAGGCAGAGATAAGGTCGCAATACTGTTAAAAGAAGATAGGGACTTTGAAAAGCCGTCAGATATTCAGGGTTTGGTATACATTCCATTTAGCAATAAAGTTGATGAAGTTACGGTAAACTTGGTAAAAGAACTTTCAAATCAAGGATATAGTATCGACAACAAAAAGTTGTAAAGGAATCAATTATGGAACTTTACGAAATTAGAAATACAACCAAAAAGCTTTTAAGAGAAGGCACACCTACTTCTGTCGAATACGAGAAAGCGCTGCCTTTATGTAAAGAATTGTTTGATGCATTTCCGGAAACTCATGATTTATGGGATGTTCAGCAATACGCGAATTGTCTTAAAAAGCTTAACAGGCTTGACGAGGCTGAACAGGTATGTGAAGATGTCTATTTAGAATTCAAAGATACAGAAATTGTTAAAACCCAAAGTCAGGCATTTTTATACATTGAGAATCTGTACGCTTGGATTATAAATGACAAATACGTAAAAACTATAAAGCAACCTGACTATAAATATTCGGAAATGGTATTTGGTAAATTGACCCTGCTATATGATTTACTTAAAGACACAAAAGCAACAAAGCCATCATTTCCGTATTGTGCACTAACGGTGCTTAAACAATTAAATAAGCAAAAGGGAAAAATAATAGCAGCGGAAGGCTTAGAAATACTAAGTTTGATTTCCCTTTCCGAATTGTCGTCTGAGGCTAAAAGTTATACAGATTCATATGGAAAGACAAGAGAATTTGCATCTCTTAAGGAAGATTATTACACATTGAAGTCTGATTTTTTACTTGATGCAAAACGATACGAAGACTGTATTATATGCTGCAATGAAGCAATGGAAACGCTTGAAAGTTTTCATTATGATAATGATATATGGTTTTCAAGAAAAATTTCAAAATCCTTGGGCGAATTAGGAAAAATTGATGATGCTATTAGTAAGCTTGAAAAACTTACTATTATAAGCGATAAATGGTTTTTACTTTATGAAATAGGAAAATACTACCTACAACTGAATAATCTTGATGAAGCTCTTACATACATGTTGCGTGCGGTATGTACAAAAGATCCCGAACGGATGAAAGTTGCGTTGATTGAATCAATTGGCGATTTGCTTACCGAAATTGGTGATAAATCCTTTGCTCAGGATAACTATAATTACGCCCGACAAATCAGACAGAATAATGACTGGTCAGTTGCAAATAGTCTCCAAAGAAAAATTACAGAAGAAAAAGAAGTTGTTTCCAAAGATATAAAAAAGAAATGGATTCAAAAGTTGTATCAGATTTTTGATAGTAAACGAGGAAAAGTTATTAAGCTGTTTAACGGCAGGGGCGGCTTTATACAAGCAGATCAATCATATTACTTTCAATTTAAAAATTTTTTTGGCAAGTCCGATTTACTTAAAACCGGCGATTGTGTAGAATTTATAGTAATCAACTCGTATGACAAGAAAAGACAAATTGAAACCAAAGAGGCTGTTGCAATAACACCGATAAGACGATGATTTTTTTACCCGCAAACTTCCGATAATAAAAGATTATCGGAAATAACGATTCAAGGAGGAGTAAATGAGCATTTTAGATAAAAAGCAAATGAGCGAAAACAAGATACTTGATACAATGTGGGACGATAACCCGATAGACATCACGCAGGAAGCGAATTTTATATGGAGCATTGCCAATAAGTTGCGCGGCTCGTATATGCCCGATAAATACGGCGACGTCGTAATTCCCATGACGATTTTGCGCCGTTTCGAGTGTGCGCTTGAAGCCACAAAGCAGGCGGTGTTAAAAGCCTATCAGTCAAACCCGAATTACCCGTCGAAAGCACTTTGCAAAATCGCGGGGTTTTCGTTCTATAACACGAGCGAGTACGACTTAAAAGAACTCTGCAACGATTCCAAGCATATTGCGGCGAACTTCAAAAATTATATCAGCGGTTTTTCGGCTAACGTAAAGGACATTTTTGCCGAACTTGAAATGGACAAGCATATCGACAAAATGGAAAAGGACGGCTGTCTGTATTCAGTTGTCGAGGCGTTTTCCGTGCTTGACCTATCCATAAAAACTTATGACAGTATCAAAATGGGATATATTTTTGAAAACCTGATCGGCAGATTTTATCAGAACGTGGACGCCGGACAATTTTACACGGGCAGAGATATTATCAAACTGCTCGTAGAAATTTTAATGGCAGAAGGTTGCGACGATATTTTCGACAGCCACAAGGTTATTACCGTTCTCGACCAAGCCTGCGGAACGGGCGGTATGCTTTCCACGGCGTATACCTACATAAAACACTATAATCCTACGGCGGAAGTCAAACTGTTCGGGCAGGAATTTATGGGGCAGTCTTACGCGGTAGGGCTTGCCGAAATGCTCATTAAAAATCAGGACTCGGATAATTTCCGTCACGTCGATACGTTCAAAACCGATTGCTTTGCCGATACGAAAATGCGTTTCGTCATTGAAAACCCACCGTTCGGTACGCCGTGGTCGGGTAAAGACGCAAAGGACGGACAGGAACAAGCCGTGCGCGACGAATACGCCAAAGGCGAAACGGGCAGATGGGGACACGGACTTCCGAGCGGTGGCGACTCGCAAATGATTTTCTTGCAGTCCGCCGTGGATAAAATGGACGACTTCTGCGGCAGAGCGGCGATTATCGAAAACGGCTCGCCGCTGTTTAACGGCGATACCGCTTCGGGCGAAAGTCAGATTCGCCGTTGGCTTTTAGAAAGCGACCTTATTGAAGCGATTATCGCTTTGCCGACCGACTTATTTTACAACACGGGCATTCAGACCTACGTTTGGATTCTCTCAAAAAATAAGAAAAAAGAACGCAAAGGCAAAATACAGCTCATCAACGCCGCCGAGATTTACCATAAACTGCGTAAAGCCGTCGGCAACAAGAAAAATGAAATTACGAGAGAGGACCGAAAGAGAATCACGCACCTTTATGCCGATTTCGTGCCGAGCGACCTTTGCAAGATTTACGATAATACGGAGTTTCTTTACAAGGAATATGCCGTTATGCAACCGCTTCAACGCAGTTATGCTATCACGGAAGAGCGTATCGAGCAAATGCTGATGAAAGGCGCGCTTTCGAGCGTTTACGACGAAGCGAAGATTGCCGACTACGAAAGTCAGGGTGTTGCGCTTGCCGATAAAGATAAGAAAAGATACGAAGAAATGCTTGAAAGAAAGCCGTTATATGAGGACATTCTGCAAACGCTGAAAGAGCATATCTCGGACAAGGTGTATAAAGAACCGGAAAGTTTCATCAAGTACCTTTCGGGAATTTTGTCGTGCGATAAAAAACTGACAGAGCGTATCGCGGACGGGCTTTCCGAGATGGACAAAACGGCGGAAATTCAGCGCGATAAAAAGGGCAATATTATTTACGACAAAGAAACGCGCGACACGGAAATCGTGAAATATACCGAGGATATAGAAACCTATATGGCGCGTGAAGTGTTGCCTTACGTTCCTGACGCAAAATGGTTTTGGGAAGAAAATCTCGGCGCGAAAAAGCTCGTAATTAAAATCGGCGCGGAAATACCGTTTACAAGATATTTTTATAAATATACGCAACCCGAAAAGAGCGAAGTGTTGGAAGGAAAGTTTTTAACGCTTGAAAAGAGCGTGAGCGAAAGAATCAAAGCGTTATTCGCTGTGAAAGGAGAAGAATAATGGCTTTGCAGGATAAAATCGGAAGAGAGGAAATTGTAGATAAGATTTGCGGTTTGGTCGGCTCGTTGAAAAAGGACAAAAACTTTTGTTTGGCAATCAACGGCGCGTGGGGAAGCGGAAAATCTTTTGTTTTGGGATTGATTGAAGAGAAACTTTCCAAAAAGCAGGAGTATATCATTATTAAATACGATGCTTGGGAAAATACATTTTATTCCGATCCGCTTATCGCTATTCTGTCTTGTGTGATTGATGGAATAGAAGAGAAACTGTATTTGGTGGAAAGAACCGAAGAAAAGGTAAAGAAAGCCGCAAAAACAGGCGTTAATACGTTGGCTAAACTGTCTACGAAGATTGAAAAACTGAAAGCTGTTATTGAGGGAATAAAGACCATTATCAAGGATTTTCATAATCCTATCGACACGGCGGCTTTGGGTGATTTTAAGTCATATCAAAAGCTGTTAAAGACAACAAAGGAGATATTGAACGAGATAACGCAAGCGGGAGAATATCGGGAAAAGCAAACCAAACTTGTCATTCTTGTTGATGAAATTGACCGTTGCCTGCCTGATGAACAACTCAAAATTTTAGAGCGGCTTCATCATTTGTTTGACGTGAAGAACTGCGCCGTTATCGTAACGATGAATCAGATTTGCGTTGCCGAAACCGTCAAAACCATTTACGGAATCGACGGATATGAATACCTGCGCAAATTCTTTAACTTCACGTTCCGGCTTGATACTTCGGCGAATGAGTATCTGAAAAATTTGTTGGAGGAATACATCAAGAGCTTTGAAAAAATCCAAGCCCCTGCAAGCGATGTGGGGACTCCTGTAAAGTTGGCATATCAATGCTTACTTTATGGTAGTGAAAAGGCGTTGGATAAGGCGGATAACAGAGAACTTACCCGTTACTTTGAATGTGTAACGAACGTATGCAATGACTTCGGTTGGCAAAAATTGAACCCGTACTATGTGTTCTTTGTGCTGTTGGCTTTATATATCCGCAAAATTATTTCGTCTACTTTCCTGAATGCGGACGAGATTGTAGCAAACCAAAACAGGATTTCCGAAACATACAAAAATCTTTCATCGGACGAAAAGCAGTATGTAATGCCGTACTATGATTATTTGGAAGAATTTTTAGGTGTGGACAGAAGCAATCCGCCCGAAGAGTTCAGCCGTTTGTATCAATGGAACGGAAGTCAGATTGCCGAATTTTCTTGGGCGTTTAATGAAACGGTTTATTTTTCGATGGGGCAACAGTTCCCCTACAACGAAATGCTTAGATTTCCCGGTCAACCTATGGTTAAGCCGGATGACTGCAAAGAGTTGTGCAGACTTGTTATTTTATATGGCGGGGAGCAAGAAAAATGCGAGAAATGAAAGACAGCGGGAATGTTTGGTATGGAAAAATACCTTACGCTTGGGAATTAAACAAAATAAAATATCTTACGACGATAAGAAGCGAATCTGCAATTTATAATCCAGAAGAAGATAAATATATCGGCTTGGAAAATGTTAATGGTTATTCTGATAATGTTGCTGAAACAGATACGGAATATGACTATTCAATGCAAAGCATTTGCAAAAAAGATGATATTTTATTTTCCAAATTGCGCCCTTACTTAGCGAAGGTGTTTATTGCAAAGCATAATTCTTTCTGCACAGGAGAATTTATAGTTTTTTCATCGTTCAACGGTGATAGGCGTTACTTATTTTATTCAATATTAAATCCGAAATTTATTGAGAACATCAATAGTTCAACATATGGAGCAAAAATGCCACGAGCAAATCCGCAATACATATTTGATCAACAGATTTGTTTGCCACCACTTGCCGAGCAACAGAGAATTGCGGAGTTTTTGGATAGAGAGTGCGGAAAAATAGACGGATTGAAAGCGGATATTCAAGCGCAGATTGATACGCTTGAACAGTACAAGCGTTCTATTATCACCGAAGCCGTTACCCACGGTCTGAACCCGTCCGCCCCTATGAAAGAGTGTAGTGTTTCGTGGGCGCGGCAAATACCGCAGCATTGGAAAGTTATGCCGAACAAACACTTAATGACGAAGATAAAGAATATTTGTCCTATATACAAGGGAGAAGATATTTTATCTTTGACTATGTATGGTGTGATTGTACGGGATTTAGACGCAGGGGGTAAAATGCCGTCATCTTTTGATGGCTATCAATACATAAAAAAGGGTAATTTGTTGATGTGCCTTTTTGATATCGATGTTACACCGAGATGTATAGGAATTATTAAGCAAAGCGGTATAACAAGTCCTGCGTATAGTCAGTTCAAAATGAAAAAAATAGCAAATGCGAGATTTTATTATTACTATTATCTAATGTTGGACTATACAAAGGAACTATTGCATCTTGCAAAAAATCTGCGGCATTCGCTTACAGAAGATCAATTGGGTGCAATAAAACAACTTGTTCCGCCAATTGACGAACAGCAAGAAATAGCCGATTATCTCGATAACAAATGCGCCGAAATTGAGCAGATTATAGCAGATAAAAAATCGCAAATTGAAACGCTTGACGGCTACAAAAAATCGCTCATTTACGAATACGTTACAGGAAAGAAGGAGGTTTTGTAGTGAAAGTATTGAAAAATGTAGCTTGGGTATTCTATGTTGGTGATGATGTCAAAGAATTGAAGTCGGATAAGTGCGGAAAATGGATGTATTTTTTTGATAATATCTCTTTTGTTTCAGATATATGCAAAAAGGCTGTCCAAAGCGGAGTGGTTAGAGAGTCGAAACATAGCAATGCTGAAAAGGGAGTAAGTTGTTTTTATTTAAATTGCGATGAAATTGAAAATCACAAAAAAGTATTGAAATTTTTTATTGAGAACGGCTTGATTAAAAAGACAAAAGCAGGGAAATACTACAATATTTCTTTCAAAAAAGACGATCAAACGCGCAATGGGGAATATGGAACAGATTTTCATTCAGAATTAACGTTATCTGATTTTGTCGATTTGGAAACAGGGAGATGGAAAGATGAATAATATCTTATCCGAAAAAGAATATCAGCGGTTTATCATAGATAAACTCGTTGCTGAAAACGGCTACATAGAGCGGAAAAACGTGAAGTTCGACCGTAATTTTGCTATCGACCGTGAAATGCTGTTCAAATTTCTTGACGATACACAGCCCGAAGCGATGGGGCAGATTCGCAAGGTATATAAAGACGTTACCGAAGATACGGTGGTCAACTTTATCAATACCGAAATTACGAAAGCGAAAAGCAGTCTGTTATCCGTCTTAAAACACGGCGTGGAAATCGCGGGGTATAAGTTAGACCTTATGTATACCAAGCCCGCAACGACTTTCAATAAAGACCTGCTTATAAAATACAATAAAAATATCTTTTCCGTAATGGAAGAGGTGTGGGCGAGCGATACAGAGAGAATCGACCTTGTAGTTTTCCTGAACGGCTTTGCGATTATGTCGTTTGAACTCAAATGCAATTTTGCGGGGCAGAGTTATCAGGACGCGATTTTGCAATACCGCACGCAAAGAAACCCGAAAACGCGGTTGTTCTATTTCAAGGCGGGGTGTATCGTCAACTTTGCAATGGATTTGCAGGAAGTGTATATGACGACGCGCCTTGCAAACGACGGCACGTTCTTTTTGCCATTCAATATGGGTAGCGGCACGGGAATTGACGCGGGCAAGGGCAATCCCGTTTATCCCGACAAATATTCCGTCTATTATATGTGGGAGGATATACTCAAAAAAGATACGGTATTAGACCTTATCTCGGAGTTTATTTTTATCGAGAGAAAGGAAGAAACGGACGAAGTAACGGGCAAAACCACGGTAAAAGAAAAGGTGGTTTTCCCGCGCTATCATCAACTTGACGTTATTCGCAAAACGATAGCGGACGTGAAAGTCAATCGCACTTCGCAAAACTATCTGATACAGCACAGCGCGGGTTCGGGCAAAACGAATTCCATTGCGTGGCTTGCACATAGACTTTCTTCGCTTCACGACGAAGATAATAAAATAGTGTTCGACAATATCATCATCTGCACCGACCGCGTGGTGGTGGACAGGCAGTTGCAGGACGCGGTGCGCGGTATCGAACACAAGACGGGGCTTATTAAGGTAATGGACGACAAGTGTTCGTCGGCAGACCTTGCTCTCGCGCTTCAAAGCAATATCAAGATTATCGGCACGACGATACAGAAATTCCCGTATATCGTGGACACGGTGAGAAATCTGAAAAACAAGACCTTTGCCGTGATTATCGACGAAGCGCATTCTTCCACCGCCGGCAAGGATATGGCGGCAATCACGATGACGCTCGGCGCGGGCGAAGTCGATTTTGAAGAGGGCGTTATCGATACGCAGGATATGATTGCGGACGAAATCCGTCGCAACGGAAAGCAAAAGAACGTTTCTATGTTTGCCTTTACCGCCACGCCGAAAGCGACTACTCTCGACTTGTTCGGCAGATTGAACGCGAAAGGGCAGAAAGAAGCCTTTCACTTGTATTCGATGAAACAGGCGATAGAAGAAGGTTTTATTTTAGACGTGCTTGCGAACTTCACCGAATACAATACGTATTATCGGCTGAACAAAGAGATTTCGGAAGATCCGAAGTACAAGACGGCGGAAGCCAAAAAGCAAATCGCGCGGTTTGTGGAACTGCACGAAACGAATATCGCGCAAAGGGTGGAAGTGATTGTCGAACATTTCCGAACGGCGGTTTTATCTGAACTCGGCGGAATGGCAAAGGCGATGGTGGTAACGGCTTCCCGCGCAAGTGCGGTGAAGTATCGTCAGGCGTTTGAAGATTATGTTACGAAAAAAGGCTACGCGGGCATTCACGCGCTTGTGGCGTTTTCGGGGAAAGTGAAACTGCCCGATGACGAAACGGAATACACGGAAACACTTCTGAACGGCTTTTCGGAAGATAAACTGCCGAAAAAGTTTGATTCGGACGATTACAACGTTTTGCTTGTGGCGAACAAGTATCAGACGGGCTTCGACCAACCGAAACTTTGCGCAATGTACGTTTTGAAGAAGTTGCGCGGTGTGAACGCGGTGCAGACGTTGTCGCGCCTGAACCGTATCTGCCCGCCGTTTGAGAAAAAGACGTTTATTCTCGATTTCGTGAATACATACGACGATATTGTCAAGGCGTTCGCGCCGTATTATACCACGACGTTGCTTGCAAATTCGGTTACGCCGACGTCGGTATATGACTTGGAAGCGAAACTCGACGGATATATGGTTTTAGATCCTTACGACGTGAATATGGCGGCAGAGATTATCTATAAAAAGATTATCGAATCAAAGGACAAAAATCAGTTGCGCTTCTATCTGCAACGTGCCGAGAAAAAGCTGAAAGAATACGATTTGATGAAACAAATCGAGATTATGGCGGTCGTGCGGCATTTTATCCGGTTCTACGAGTTTCTGATACAGGTATCGTGCTTCGAGGACGTGGAACTGCATAAAAAGTATCTGTTTTTGACTTATTTCGTGTCGTTCGTGAATATCTCTCAGCCGGGCGGCGGTTTCGATTTGTCGGGTAAGATTAAAGCGGACAACTTTATTCAGAAGAAAGGCGAAGAGCATAAAACAACCAAAGTTACGCCCGATCCGATCGTAAAACTGCCGACGGCGGACGACTTTAATCTGAATGAGGACAAGGTAAAACGTCTTTCGGAGATTATCGACGAAATCAACAGCAAAACGGGCAAAACCTACGATAACGACGTCGTAATCAAGGCAATGCTTCAAATCAAAGACTTGATGATGAAGTCCGAAAAACTTAGGGAGAGTGCAAAAGCGAACACGGAAAGCGACTTTGCGTTTTCGTATTTCGACGGTATCGACGACGCGCTGATCGAAGGACTTTCGCAAAATCAGGACTTTTTCTCGTTGCTTCTTTCTAACGACGAAATGAAGAAAGAGGTTCTCGGTATCTTCGTCAGCGAAATTTACAAGAGCTTGAGAGAAGATAAGTGATAAGATAGACAGGAAGCCTTGATTTTATCGGTGAAAATGAATTGCAAATATATATTTAACTGAAAAAGGAAGTGCGGCAACAGTCGGACTTCCTTTTTATATGCGGTTGTCGGGAAAATTTCTCGGCATTTTTTTGTAAAATTTTCGTGAAATACCCCAACAAAAGGCTTGTAACTTTCCAATAATAGTGAGGGGGTATTTCAAAGTGTTCGAATAAGTATCAAGGC
>ERZ780148.2651-NODE-2651-length-10051-cov-5.605842_pt1 | contig 10051 bp, 4 predicted proteins | sample MGYA00510984_ERZ780148 | MGnify/ENA primary metagenome ERZ780148 (study PRJEB29588, sample SAMEA2160902) | human gut metagenome | biome: human gut; feature: human-associated habitat; material: faeces | place: Denmark | collected 2008/2010 ...
CGCACGGTGGACGAGAACGGCATGCTCGACATGCCCGTGATCGGGAAGATCGACTGCAAGGGAAAAACCCGCAGCGAACTGGCGCAGGCCATCGCCGACAAGATCCAGAAAGAAGTCACCACTGAACTGTGGGACAAGTCCGACAACCTGCTCAAGCACAGGTGGCTGAACGACGGTGCTTTCGCCAAGTACAAGGAGATCAATAACTACTACCCGTACTCCGAAGGCCTGATGCCTACCGGCAACGAAGATTACAACAAGGCTCTGCGCCTGTTCGAGGATTCCAACGAGTTCCCGATCTTCCCGTTCTTCACCGCCAACCAGGCGGACAAGGCGGCGCTGAACTTCCCCGGTTCCAACAACTTCTCCATTATCAACGCACAGCCGCTGCTGCAGGTCTACTCGGCCGGTATTCGCAACTACGATGCAGCCAAGAACGGTTACATCACCAATGAGCAGTTCAAGAAACTGCTGTACTGGGTGGCGTTCGCGCACTATCAGGGCGGCGATAACAACTACCTTGATCAAAACGAGTTCTGGAACGAGGATAACAACAACGTCGGCGATGTAAACGGTGACGGCGTGATCAACAACCTCGACAAGAACCTTGACGCCGCACAGAACGGCGGCAAGTAACAGCAAAGAAACAGGTTTTATCATTGTTATTTGGTTTTTTCCGGTCAGTCAATGGAATTAAGTAAGTCGACCTTGTTTTCGTTTACGAGTTTTAATATGAGTTCCCCGAAGAGCGTGTTCTGCCAGGCGAACCACGGGCGGGTGAAATTCGCAGCATCGTGGCGCGAGAAGGATTCATGCATGAAGCCCGTACCGGCATCGGTGGTCATCAGCGCGACGATGCAATCGCGGATCTCGTCGTCGTCGGTCGCCGTGAAGGCCCGCATCATAATGCTCATGGGCCAGATCATTTCGACCCCGATATGAGGTCCTCCGATTCCCTCGCCGGCGGAGCCTCTCCAAAAGTAGGGGTTCTCTTCGCTCCAGACGAACCGCCGGGTGTTCTCATAGATGGGATCCGTGCGCTCCACGTCGCCCAGGTAGGGCATTGCCAGCAGCGACGGCACATTGGCGTCGTCCATCAGAAAGCAGCCTCCGAATCCGTCCACCTCGAAGGCGTAGATCTTCCCGAACTCCGGATGCTCGACCACCGCGTATTTCTGCAATGCCCCGGCCACCTCGTCGGCCAGCGCCGTGCACTCGGCGGCAAGCTCCCGCTCGCCGTTCACTGCCGTCAGGATTTCGGCAGCCTTGCGCAGCGACGTGACGGCCATGAAGTTCGACGGCACGAGGAATCCGAAGGTCGTGGCGTCGTCCGAAGGACGGAACGCCGAGACGATCAGCCCCACGGGTTTCACGGGGTTGCCGCGCCCCACATGGCAGCGGGTGTCCAGCTGACGGTCCGTCGTGCGCAGGAAGGTGTAATCGCCCGGACCCTCCTTCATCTGCTGTTCGCGCAGCGTCTTCACAATGTTGCGCATCGCCGAGGTCCACTCCCCATCGAAGACCGACGTGTCACCCGTGGTCTTCCAGTAGTGGTGCGCAAGGCGCAGAGGATAACAATGGGAGTCGATCTCCCACTTGCGTTCGAAGACCATCGGGTCGGCCTGCGGAAAATCCGTCTTGTTGTGCGCCCCCGTCGGCGCGACGTTGAAAGCGTTGGCATAGGGGTCGATGTTGATCAGCTTCAGCTGGCGGCGGATCACCCCCGCGATCATCTTCTGCAACGCCGGGTCCTCCTTGCACAACTGCACGTAGGGCCACACCTGCGCCCCCGAGTCGCGGAGCCACATGGCCGGAATGTCGCCCGTGTAGACGTAGGTATCGGGATTGCCCGCCTCGTCCTCGCCGTAGTGCACCGTGGTGTCGAGCGTGTTGGGGAAGCAGTTGGCGAACATCCACCGCAGGCGTTCGTTGGTCAGAAGACCGCACACGCGGGCGATCTCCTCCTCTACCGCTTCCGACTTAAAAAGCCGCTGCTCCTCCGCGGGACGCTGATCGGCGTACGCCTCCGGTTCGTCCGGACAGTACCACACCTTCTCTTCGGCCCCCATCTCGAAGCGCAGCTCCCCGCCCTTCATCAGGTCGGCATGACCGATCCAAGGCTTCGTGTAGGGTTGACCATTGAGCCAAACACGCTGGATATATTTGTTCGCAGCGGAGTTGTTTTCGGCCGTGATCGTGAACACGCCGCCCGGGACCTTCACTTCGGCCCGGTCGAAGAGCGGCGATCCGAACCAGTAACGTCCGCCCGCAGGCTCGGCCTCGTACATTCCCAGCGACGAGAGGACGTACCATGCCGACATCTGCCCCACGTCCTCGTTGCCCGATAATCCGTCCGGCCGGTCGTGGTAGAGCGTCGTGAGCACCTCGCGAACCTTGTCGGCCGTTTCCCACGGCTGACCCAGCATCGTATAAAGGTACAAAATATGGTGGCTCGGTTCGTTGCCGTGGGCGTACTGGCCAATCAGGCCCGAAATGTCGGGCGATGTCTCGCCGCCCTCGACCACGGAGCTTACCGTGAACAGCGAGTCCAGTTTTTCGAGCATCCGCGCCCGGCTGCCGAAGCATCCGACAAGACCTGCGACATCATGCGGAGCCAGCCACGTATACTGCCAGGCGTTGCCCTCGCAGTAGTCGTCGGCGCGGTGCGTCGAGGCGAACGCATTGAAGGGCGTCCTCCAGCCTTTTTTCGAATCCCGGCCCCGCATGAAGCGCGTCGCAGGGTCGAAATAGTTGCGGTAGCTATGGCTGCGTTCCTCGAAATACTTCGCATCCTCCGCCTTGCCCAGCGTCTCGGCGGCACGCGCCGCCGCGCCGTCGGCCAAAGCGTACTCCATGTCATAGGCCACGGCCTCGTTGAACATCTCGCACGGGATGTAGCCGTACTCCATGCGCAGGCCGTTGCCCCGGTCGGGGTTCATGGCCGTCTTACGGATCGCCTCGAAGGCCTTTTCGCGGTCGAAGCCCCCGATGCCCTTCACGATGGCGTCCGCCACCGCTACGATGCCCGGGTTGCCCACCATGCAGTCGGTCTCGTTGCCCCACAGATGCCACACCGGAAGGCGGCCCTGCTCGTCGGAGATATGCAGCATCGTCTGCACGATGTCGGCCATCTTCTCGGGATGCAGCACCGTCATCAGCGGCATTGCGGCCCGGTAGGTGTCCCACAGCGAGAAGGTCGTATAGTTCGTGAAATCGGCGTTGCGGTGGATCGCATGGTCCGAACCGTAGTAGTCGCCGTTCACGTCGCAGAAGAGCGACGGGGCGATCATCGTATGGTAAAGGGCCGTATAGAAAATCCTGCGGGCCGTCTCGTCCGCAGTCTCGATCTTCACCTTCGACAATTCATCGTTCCACGCCTTGTCGGCGGCCTTCGCCGTTGCGTCGAAATCCCATCCGGAGAGTTCCGCCGCAAGGTTCGCTTTCGCACCCTCGACGCTTACGGGCGATAAAGCGACTTTCAGCGACACTTGTTCCCCGTCGGTTGTCCGAAACGATGCCCGGGCGTAGGTCACATCGCCCGTGACGGGCATGACCGTCACGTCGAACAAATCGCCGATGCCCGTGCCGCTCAAATGCGTGTGCGAGAAGCCGATCACCGTCGAATCGCTCGCATGGTAGCCCGAGCACCAGTCCCACGTCTGCGGAATGCTCGTCGGCCCCACCTGCACCAGGCCGAAGGGGACGTTGGCACCCACGAAGACGTGCCCGTGGCCGCCTGTGCCGATCTTCGGATCGACATGGCGCGTGTAATTCTCCTCCGCGGCAGGCTGCGTGCACGCGCCCAGCAGGGCCGCGGCGAATAATAATCCGGTAAGTTTCATCTATTTTCCAGTTTGAAGTTCAAAAGTAAGTTTTCCGCCCTTGAGCAATTCATCGTGCAAGATACGATAATTTTTCAACGGTTTATCGCCAAGCGTCATCCGGTCGATATACCCTTCGCCGCGTTTTTCGATCACCAGCGTTCCCCGCTCCGTGTCGATCTCCACACGGTCGAACGTCGGGGACGTCAGCGTGTAGTACGGCTCGCCCGGGCAGTCGGGGTAGAGGCCCAGCATCGTGAAAACAGCCCACGCCGACATCGTCCCCGTGTCGTCGTTGCCCGGGATGCCGTCGGGGGCGGTGGTAAAGTATCGCTCCAACAGCCGCCGGGTTTCCCGCTGCGTGCGCCACTCCTCGCCCCGGAAGCGGCTGAAAAGGTAGGCATAGGCGATGTCGGGTTCGTTCGCAGGGTCGTACAACCCCTCGTCGAAGACCATTTGCAGTTTGTCGATGAATTTGCGTCGCCCGCCCATCAGCTTCGCAAGCCCCTCCACGTCGTGCGGAACGTAGAACGTATAGTTCCAAGCACTCCCCTCGTGAAAGCCCGGGGCCGCCGTGAAGTTCTCGCCCGCCTTCGGGTCAAAGGGGCTTAAAAAAGTTCCGTCGGGATGGAGCGGACGCAAAGTCCCGCTTTCCGGGCTGTAATAGCGTTTGTAGCCCAGCGAGCGGGCGCGGAACAGACGCGCGTCGTCCCCGTGTCCGAGCGAGTCGGCCAGCAGCGACAGCGCAGCGTCGGCCATGTAGTACTCCAGCGCGTGCGAGACGGAGGTGTCGCCCGCAAGGTCCTTGGCGTAGAACCCCAGCGGGATATAGCCTTTCTCGATATAGGGGTCGATGTCGTGCCGCATGCGGTTCTGCGCACCGGGCGTCGTGGCCGACTTGCGCATCGCCTCGTAGGCCTTGGCGACATCGAAATCCCGAAGGCCCTTCATCCAGCTGTCGACGATCACCGGGATCGCAGGGTCTCCCTCCATCGTGAAGGTCTCGCGGCCGTAAAGCTCCCATTTCGGAAGCCAACCCCACTCCTCGTACATCCCCGTCATCGAGCGCAGCATCTCCCGCTGACGATCCGGGTAGACAAGCGTCAGCAGCTGGTGCAGGTTCCGGCAGGTGTCCCACAGCGAGAAGACCGTATAACGTTCGCCATCCGTCACGCCCGTCTCGCCCGAACGCTCCATCAGCGGGTATTCGCCGTTCACGTCGCTCACGAGGTTCGGGTGCAGCAGCGCATGGTACAACGCCGTGTAGAACACCCTCTGCTGCTGCTCGGCGCCGCCCTCGACCCGGATTCTGCCCAGAGCCTCGTTCCAGCCCTTGCGGGCCTGTTCCCGGATGGCGTCGAACGGCGCGTCCGCGGCCTGCTCGGCATCGAGGTTTTTGCGCGCGTTCTCCGTAGAGACATACGAAATGCCCATGCGCACCTCCACCTGCTCGCCCGCCGCAAGGCCGTCGAAGGAGAACCAGTAGCCCACGTCGTCGCCCGAAAGCTCGCGCCCGTACTCCGTATAGAGTTTATACCTCCCGTTGTCCGGGGTCCACTCCGCCTCCACGCCCGTCATCTTCCGCTGCTTCTTCCAATAGCCGCCGGCACTCGGAGTCTTCGAAACGCGCAGCACGAAGTACACCGGGAAAACCTTCTGCGCATTGTAGCAGAACGTCCCCAGCAACTTCGTACCCTCGATCTCCGTGGCGCTCACCCGGCGAACCATCGCGCCGCTCTCGTTCGTAAGCCCCTCGCCCAGATTTAACAGAATATGCCCTGTGCCTTCCGGAAAGGTGTACCTCTCGGCCGAGCTACGCGCCGTGGCCGTGGCTTCGGCAAGGACGCCGTACTTGTCCAGAAAGACCGAGTAATAGCCCGGAGAGGCCTTTTCGTCCCTGTACGACGTGCCGTACTCCCGGTAATCCACCGTCAGAGGGCCCGTCGTGGCCATCGTCAGCAGCGCGCCCAGCTCGGGGCACCCCACGCCGCTCAAGGCGCCGTGCGCGAAGCCCGTGAAGAATTTGTTGTGGTATTCGTAGGGCGTGGACCACCAGCGGGCGTCCTTGTCGTAGACGTTCTCCTCCGACCCCATGACGTTGAACGGAACCACCGACATCATCCCGTGCGGCGTGACCGCACCGGGGTTCGCGGTCCCGAAGTTCGTAGTCCCGATGAACGGATCCACACACTCCGCAGGCTCTTGTGCCCGTGCTCCCAGACACAGCGTCAGAACCGCAAGCAGCGCAAGGCTTCTCATAGGATGTTGTTTTTCTTCGTGAAGTCGATAATTTCAGGGATATAGCCGAACGCAAGGCCCGTGACGGTGTCGGCGCATCCGTAATAGACGGCGATCCGGCCCGTTTCGGGGTCATGGAGCGACGCGCAGGGGAATGTGACGTTCGGAACGTCGCCCATGCATTCGTACGTTTCGCGCGGCGAAATCAGATAGGGACCGCTGCGGGCCGTGACCTTCCACGGCTCCTCCAAATCCAGCAATGCCGAGCCGAAGGCGTAGACATAGCCGTTGCACGAGCGAAGCACCCCGTGGTAGAACAGAAGCCACCCTTCCGAGGTCTCGATGGGAACGGGGCCCGCACCGATCTTCATGCACTGCCATGCCGATACCTCGAACGCTGCGGGAGACATCACATGACGGTGGCGGCCCCAGAACTCCATGTCCGGAGACTCCGAATAGAAGATGTCCCCGAAGGGCGTGTGACCCGTGTCGCTCGGACGCGACAGCATCGCGAACCGGCCCCCGATCTTGCGCGGGAACAGAACCCCGTTGCGGTTATAGGGAAGAAATGCGTTTTCAAGCTGGTGGAACGTCTCGAAATCATCCGTCCACGCAATGCCGATCGTCGGCCCGTGGTAGCCGTTGCACCACGTAACGTAGTATTTGTCGCCGATCTTCGCAACGCGAGGATCGTAGCCGTAGACCCACTGGCCGATCTCGGCGTCCGCACCCTCCAGCCGGAAGTCGGACTCCTCGATCTCCCACCGAAGGCCGTCGACCGAAAAGCCTACGTGGATGCGCATCCGGCGGTTCGTGTCGTCGCACCGGAAAACGCCCGCATAGTTATATTTTCCTTTTTTGAAGGGAACGACCGCCGAGTTGAAGATCGAATTCGACGTCGAAAGCGCATGACGCCCGATGATCGGGTTCGCGCTGTAACGCCACATCACCTCTTTGGAGCCGGCGGGACGGTCCTCCCACGGCATATCGGGCTGATTCGCGCCCGCAATTTTCAGTGTATCCATATAAATTATTTGTCGTTTGGTTTGTCGTCATAGGTAAAGGGAACCAGCCGGGTGATCACAAAAGCCGGAATGGTGGCGAGCATCACCGCGAGGAAGAAGATACGGTAGCTCATCAGATCGCTCAAAAAGCCCGAAGCCATGCCCGTGAGCATCACCGAGAGGTTCATGATACCCGAAGCGAAAGCGTAGTGCGCCATCTGGTGACGACCCGGAGCGACCTGCTGCATCATAAACAGCGTCAGGCCCACGAAGCCGAAGCCGTAGCCGAAGTACTCCACGACGATGCCACCGCCCACGAGCCACATGCTCGAAGGCTGGAACCATGCAAGCAAGGCGTAGACCCCGAACGGCAGGTTGAAGATACAGCACAGCGTGAAAAGTGTGCGCCGCAGACCTCGTCGGGCGATGTAGTAGCCCGCCAAAAGCGAGCCTATGAGAAACGCCCCCGCGCCGAAAGTCCCGTAGTAAAGGCCGATCTGCTGGTTCGAAAGCCCCAAGCCCCCGGATGCGGTATCCGCCTTGAGAAACAGCGGAACGATCTTCATCACGAAGCCCTCGCCCAACCGGTACAGGATGATGAAGGCGATATAGTACCAGATATGCCGTTTGGTGAAGAACGCCGCGATAACCTCTTTCAGGCCCGAAAGGCCATCCCGCAGCGAGCGGCCTTCTGAAGCCGAACCGCCTGAAGGAAGCGCGCGGAGATGGTAAAGGCCCAAAGCGACGAGCGTGACGCACAGGAGCAGCAAAACGACCGTCCACGAACGGACATAAGCGTCGAACGATGCGGTCCCCGAGGTGCTGAAACCCTCGTAAAGCCACCCCGCAAGCCACACCAGACCGCCCGTGGCGACCAGTTTCGCAAGGTTGTAGAACGCACCCTGCCAGCCGATGTATTTCGCCTGGGACGCAGGCGATAGCTCCGACATGTAGACTCCGTCGGCCGCGATGTCGTGCGTCGCCCCGCTGAAGGCAACGACCGCAAAGACAGCAACACTGACCGAGAAGAACAGCGGAAGCTGAAGCGACAGGGCCGCGACGCCGAACAGAACGCCGCTCAACAACTGGCTCCCCACGACCCAGAACTTCTTCGTCCGGTAAAGCTCCAAAAAAGGGCTCCACAGAAACTTGATCGTCCATGGCCACATGATCAGAGAGGTCCAGAACGCGATCTGAGCATCCGAGATCCCCAGGTCCTTGTACAGAACCGCAGAAACCATGTTCAGAACCACAAACGGAAGCCCCATCGCAAAGTACAAACTCGGAACCCACCGAAGGGGTGAACGCGAAGAAAGATTCATTTCTGTAGGATCAATGTATTACTCCACAATTATCTCATCGGTGAAAATCCATCCGCCAGGATGTCCGTTATGAAAGGCTTTCAGCCGAATATAACGTCCTTGGGATTCACCCGTCCAGCCAAACGTCCGGTAACAGTCCTGTCTGAAATCGAACGGCACGTCGTTCTCAACGGTCGCAAGCATCGTATACGCCTTATTATCGTTCGAAACAGAAATTTCAACCGCCCGAGGCATCCAAATATCAGCATAGAATCCCTGCATAAAGTCTGCGGCAATATGTTTCACTGAACAGCATTCCCCCAAATCAACCACCAGATCAATGTCTGTATCGAGCCAGCCTTGCCAGCGGCCGTCGCCGTAATTCCAGTCTCCGCGCAGCCCGTCGGTCAGCGAGCCATCGCCCACAGCCGCGTATTTCGGGCTGTAAGGCGTATGGTAAACAACCGGTTTGCCTGTCGAGAGGCACAGAACAGGTTCGATTGATTCGGGACGGTCCCCTACGGCATTCTTCTGATCGAAAGGATGATATCCCCTCTCTTGCATCCACGCCACGGCATCGAGTACGCGGGCATGAAAATCATCGTAATCCTTGCGTTCCGGAAGGCTCCACCCCACTTCGGCAATAGCCATCAAGCGCGGCCATATCATATGCTCGGCATGTTCCCCGGTCGGCACATGCTCGCACCACAAATTACCCTGCACACCAAGGATCATCGGCACTACATCGACGCCGAGCGAATCGGGAGCCGGATCCAGGGAATAAGCCTTTTCAAGCGTGACGAAAGCCGCAGCAGCAGCCGGTTCACGCGTAGGATCATCTTGGCAATAATCAAGGTAACAATAACTATTGGGAGTCATCACGGCCTGATGTCCCGCACGGGCGGCTGCAATACCGCCCTCGGAACCTCGCCACGACATCACCGTAGCGTCCGGAGCCAATCCGCCTTGCAGAATCTCGTCCCAGCCCAGCAAACGGCGTCCCTTACCGTTAAGAAACACCTCAACACGATGCACCAGATAGCTCTGCAATCCGTCAACATCTTCCAGTCCTTCCTGCCTCATCCGAGTCCGACAGCGCGGACATGTCGCCCAACTCGCCTTGTCCGCTTCATCACCTCCAATATGGATATATTCCGAGGGAAAAAGTTCAATGACTTCCGAAAGCACATTCTTCAGAAATTCGAAGGTTTCTTCATTGCCAATACACAAGTCCTTATTGACATAAGGCTTGCCGCTGCAGGCAAGTTGCGGATAGGTTGCCAGCACCTCCTCGCTATGCCCGGGCATCTCAATCTCGGGAATCACGGTGATATGCAGGGCGCGAGCGTATTCAACCACCTCGCGGATCTCCTCCTGCATATAATAACCGCCTTCGGCCGCAGGATCATCCCGATGACAGTAACGCCGGTCGCCGTAATACCACTCCGTATAACAGGAATAGGGCCTCCAAGCCGCAAAATCCGTCAACTCGGGATATTTCTTGATCTCGATACGCCAGCCAGCACCGTCGGTCAGATGCCAATGAAACCGGTTGAGCTTGTAGCGGGCCAGCAGATCGAGTTGCCGTTTGACAAACTCCTTATCCCGGAAATGACGCGATACGTCGAGCATGAAGCCCCGGTAAGCGAAACGCGGAGCGTCTTCGATCGTAACGGCGGGAATACGT
>ERZ780148.2655-NODE-2655-length-10046-cov-2.195776_pt1 | contig 10046 bp, 11 predicted proteins | sample MGYA00510984_ERZ780148 | MGnify/ENA primary metagenome ERZ780148 (study PRJEB29588, sample SAMEA2160902) | human gut metagenome | biome: human gut; feature: human-associated habitat; material: faeces | place: Denmark | collected 2008/2010 ...
GGGAAGGTTGGATACAATCCCTTTGAGGTAGTCGTTAGTTCTGAGTTCTTCCATAATACCGACGTTTCACCACAGATTACACAGATTAGCGCAGATTTCTCTTCGATAAAACTGTGTTTTGTGGTGGATAAATAATCTGTGTTAATCTGTGTAATCTGTGGTGAAATATGAAATGGCTAAAGCGACAGCACAGCCTCCACTTCCACATCATCTCCAAACACATCCTTGCCATGAAGCTCTTTCAGCTCGATGATGAAGTTTACATACACTTTCTTGGGGTTCATCTGTTTCACCAGTTTGCAGGCGGCTTCCATTGTTCCACCGGTTGCCAGCAAGTCGTCGTGTAGCAATACTACATCGTCTTCATTGATGGCATCCTTGTGCATCTGCACGGTGTCTTTGCCATATTCTTTCTCATAGCTCTCTTCGATGGTTTCTGCAGGAAGTTTTCCCGGCTTGCGGATAGGAACGAAGCCTGCTCCCAGTCTGGTGGCGAGAATGGGGCCCATAATGAAACCTCTTGATTCTATACCCACTACTTTGGTTATTCCTTTGTCCTTATACATCTCGTACAGTGTGTCCGAGAGCTCCTGCAGGGCAGCAGGTTCCTTGAACAAGGTAGTTACATCGTAGAATAGAATTCCCGGAATGGGGAAGTCGGGTATTTCCCGGATGCTTTTGGCAAGCGTTTCTTTGCTCATAATCAGTTATTTAATAGGTTTATTGAATTCTTTGTTTCACGTGGAACTTTGCGTTCTATCGTCCGCAAAGTACCAGTAGCACGTTGATGTCGCTCGGAGATACTCCCGGAATCCGACTCGCTTGGGCTATTGTTTCCGGATCTATCTTCATCAGCTTCTGTCTGGCTTCGGTGGAAAGGGATTGAATGGAATTATAGTCAAACTTACCTTTTATCTTGATGCTTTCCAATCTTGCCAACTTATCCGCAATAATCCGTTCGCGCCCGATGTATCCCTCGTACTTGATGAGTATTTCTGCAGCTTCTACAATTTCTTCCTTTCTATCGGATATTTTATCCAGTTCTCGTTTAAAGGCACTGACGTGTTCGGCAATGTTCTCAATCGTTATCTGCGGACGGTTTATCAAATCTATCAATTTGCATCCCTGGCGCAGTGGAGTAGTGCCGAGCTGCTCCAATACCGGATTGATTAATGCCGGTTTCATCGAGTAATTCCGCGCGAAGTCTATAATCCAGTTCACGGCTTCACGTTTTTCTGTCAGCAGCTTGTACCGCTCTTCCTTGACGAGTCCCAGCTTCCAGGCTTTTTCCGTGAGTCGCATGTCCGCATCATCCATACGGAGCAGGATGCGATATTCGGCACGGGAAGTAAACATACGGTAAGGCTCGTCCACGCCTTTGGTTACCAAATCGTCGATAAGGACACCGATATAAGCCTCGTCTCTTCCGAGGATAAAAGGTTGTCCGCCGTGGCAATTGATGTGGGCGTTGATACCCGCTACCAAACCTTGTCCGCCGGCTTCCTCGTATCCGGTAGTTCCGTTGATCTGTCCGGCAAAGAAAAGATTACGGATTTGTTTGGTCTCCAAATTATGTCTTAGCTGAGTCGGGTCGAAGAAATCGTATTCAATCGCATATCCGGGACGATAGATTTGCACGTCACGGAAAGCGGGGATCGCTTGGAGCGCACGAAGCTGGATATCCAAGGGTAGGGAAGAGGAGAAGCCATTTAGGTAATATTCTTGCGTGGCCTCGCCTTCCGGCTCTAGGAATAGTTGATGCTGCGTCTTGTCGGCGAACGTCACGATTTTCGTTTCGATGCTGGGACAATAACGGGGACCGATACTTTTGATCTGTCCATTATAAAGAGGAGAGTCGGGGAGACCTTCCCGTAATATATCGTGGCAAGCCTCGTTCGTAAAGGTAGTCCAGCAACTCAATTGTTTTAATTTACGATGACTGGTATCCATGTAAGAGAACTTATGGAAATCGTTTTCCCCCGGTTGTTCCTCCATTTCATCGAAGTGAACGCTCCGGCCATCGATACGGACCGGTGTTCCGGTTTTCATGCGATCTGTTTGGATACCTAAAGAGACAAGTTGCTCGGTAAGTCCGGTCGCCGCAGGCTCGGCGATACGTCCGCCCCGTATCTGGGTTCTTCCGATATGAAGCAGGCCGTTTAGGAAGGTCCCGTTCGTAAGCACCACCGCTCCGGCACGGAATACGACATTCATTCCCGTACGGACGCCGCAGACTTGTCCATGCTCGATAATCAGTTCTTGAACCATATCCTGCCAGATGGATAGATTCAGCATATTCTCCAGTATGCCCCGCCAGCAATCGATAAAACGGGCACGGTCGCTTTGGGCACGCGGGCTCCACATGGCCGGTCCTTTGCTACGGTTTAACATACGGAATTGGATAGCGGTCTGGTCGGTCACGATTCCCATATATCCGCCTAGCGCATCGATCTCTCGTACGATCTGTCCTTTGGCGATTCCCCCGACTGCCGGGTTACAACTCATCTGGGCGATCTTGTTCATGTCCATCGTGATCAAAAGCGTCTTTGATCCTAGATTCGCCGCGGCGGCGGCGGCTTCACAGCCGGCATGTCCTGCGCCTACTACTATTACGTCGTAATTGAAAGTCATTTTTATTCCCTTTTATTTTACGCGAAGATAGTGAGTGTTCGTGAAAGAATTCGTTTATATTTGTATAATAAATACATACATTGTTTTCAGGTTTAATGAACTAAAGATTTAAGCTGCTATGAATTCTATTCAATGCCGTATCCTTGTTTTTCTGGTTTTACTGACCTCTTGCTTCAGTCCGGTTTGTGGGAAAGATAAGAAACCTCGTCAAGCGATCGAGAAGTTATCGATCGATGGTCCCTATCTATTGAAAGCCGATGATGGTAGTATGCGTGCGATATCTGTAGATGGGAAAGGCCGGTTATTGGATAAGCATTATAAAAGTATACCTACCTCCTTTTCCTTCGAGGTGTTTTCCGATAACGGAGAGAGATTGTTTCCGGTAACCATACACTCCGTCTCTCGTCCGAAATGGAAAGATGTGCAACCGGAGAAGACGTTTGTTCTTTCAGATCCACATGCGAACTGGTCTTGTTTCGCCTCCCTGTTAAAGGCGGGAAAAGTGATCGATGCGGACTATAATTGGATTTTTGGGACTAACCAATTGGTGATAATCGGTGACGTCTTTGACCGGGGCGTGGATGTACTCCCTATCTATTGGTTGATCTACAAGTTGGAGAAAGAAGCGGAAGATGCCGGTGGAAAAGTGACTTTCTTAATCGGAAATCATGAGACTATGGTTCTGGGAAATGATTTGCGATATACGAAGAAGAAATATACTCAATTGGCGGATACTTTAGGAATGACCTATCCGGAGCTTTGGCAGAAAAGCGAGTTAGGACATTGGTTGAAAACTCGTAACTCGATACAGGTGGTCGGAGATAACCTGTTTGTCCATGCTGGGTTGAGCAAGGAGTTTTTAGACCGGAATTACGATATCCCTACCGTGAATGAGATCGTGAGCGATGGCCTCTTCTTAACGAAAAAAGAACGTAATGCAGATAAAGGCTCCGATCTTTCTTTTATGTTCGCTACGTATGGACCGATCTGGTATCGGGGTATGGTACGTAGCGCAGATAAGTATCACCCGTTAGATCGGGATGATTTGCGGAAAATATTAGAGAAATATAATGTGAACCGCATCTTTGTAGGTCATACTATTTTCGATGATATCACGACTTTCTATCATTATAAAGTGATTGCCGTGAATGTCGATAATCAAGAAAACAAGGAGAAGGAACGAGGCCGTGGTGTCATGATCGAGAAAGACGGTTCTATGTTTGTCGTATATGATTCCGGAAAACAAGAGCCGTTATTAACCGAGTAATATTTGGTGCTTGAGCTGTCACGGCTGCTACCAGCATGGTGGAGGAAGAAGTGCCTCCCCTAATGTGAAGTAATGAGATAGGGAGTGCAACTTTTATGTATCTTAAATCATCTATAAATATAGATATGTTTTAAATGTAGGAGTTATGAAAAAAGTTGTATTACTGTTTATCTTGTTTGTTTTCTCTTTGTCGCAAGCCGATGCTCAAGAGTTCCATTTTATTCCTAGGATTGGCTTGAATTTGGCAAATACTTATCCGGAAAGTTTTGCGGATATGCGTCCGGGGTTAAATATTGGTGTGGCGGAGGAAATACGTTTTAGTAAACTGTTTGCTTTAGAACCGGGTGTTTATTATTCTATGCAAGGTTATCAACAGGAAAACGCTAAAGGCGGATTATTTAAATATTCCTGTTTACGCTAAATTTTATTTGTATCGGGGATTCCATCTTTTCGCGGGCCCACAAGTTGGCTTTAATGTAAGGGCGAAAGCTTCGAATTATATTTTCGTCTCGGCTCCTACTCCGGTGCACCAGAGCGAGTACGATTTTTCCGGTGATAAAAAAGAAGAGATCCGAAATTGTGATTTCTCTGTTTCGATGGGGCTTGGCTATACCTTTGACATGGGATTAGTTATCTCCGCCAATTATAATTTAGGATGTACTCATTTCTTTAAGGAGCCGGAATACTCATTCGGTGGAAGCAATCATTTTAGGGGAAAAGATCATAATGGGGTTATTCAATTCAATCTAGGATGGCGTTTCTGATCTCCAGTAAATCGTGAATTAAGAGAGATCGCTTGTTCCTCGTTCAGCCTTGCGGCATGGCTACACAGGCAATGGACTGCTTTCGGGCATTGCTCGTCCGTGGCGTAGCAATACGTGTAATCGTAAGGTATGTCTTCTGTTTTCATGTTGTCTGTATTATTTTTATTTATTTCAACAATAGTCTGCTCTCAACCGCCTCTAATATCTTCATTTGCTGGATCGCTATTTGATTAAGCTTTATTAGTCGTTCACGCTGGGTAAGTCCTTCATCAATAAATACAGCATTCAGGCTTTCCATATTCGATAAACAGATAAGTTCATTAATAGTCGCATAGTCACGAATGTTACCTTTTAATTCGGGATTGGCTTCCCGCCATTGTTTAGCGGTTGTGCCGAATAGAGCGACATTAAGAATATCGGCTTCGTTTGCGTATATAAAGCTTACCTGTTGCGGGGTTAACTCTATGGGGATGAGATTATGCTTGATAGCGTCGGTATGGATGTGATAGTTTATTTTGGAGAGTTCTCGTTTGGCAGTCCAGCCGATTTGTTTCTGTTCCTCTTCTTTTAGGCGTTGAAACTCTTTAACGATATATAATTCAAATTCAACAGAGATCCAACTTGCGAATTTGAAAGCTATATCCTTATGAGCAAAGGTGCCTCCATATCTTCCGGATTTGGAGATAATACCAATTGCCGCTGTTGTATTTATCCATTTTTGTGGAGAAAGGGTAAAAGCATTTAACCCTGCTTCCTTTTTAAACCCCTCGAATTCGAGGGGTTTAAAATTAGGATTATATAAACTTTCCCATATACCTAAATATTCAATGGTATTACGATTACGCATCCAATTGCCAATTACTGCTGTCGGATCATCGCTTTTGTACTTTGCGATGTCGGTAAGTGAGATATAGTCATTCTTATTTATAGATATGATCATGACACTTGTATTTTGGACTGTGATTTTCTCCATAATTTTCTTCAGATAAGATTTGTAGTATAAATTTGTTTCTGGTTAACATCTCTTTACCGACATTCCTCCGGCAAGATCGCTAACGCTCTGTTCTCGTTCTCCTCCATGATCTCCCGCTCGCCGGGGCCTTTGTCGTTGATGCCGCAAAGGTGCAGGATGCCGTGGATGATGGTACGGTGGAGTTCCTCGTTATAATCCGTGTGGAATGTCTCGGCGTTTGTCCTGACCGTATCGAGGCTGATGAACAGGTCACCCGAGATCTTATTTCCTTCCGTATAATCAAAGGTGATGATATCCGTGTAATAATCGTGTTGGAGATATTGGCGGTTTACCTCCAAGATCTTCTCGTCCGAGCAGAAGATGTAACTGATATCGCCTGTCTTCTTCCCGTAGGTCTCGGCTACCGCCTTGATCCATCCGCTGACCGCTTTTTTCTTGATTGCCGGGAGCTGGATATCCTCGGCGTAATATGCTATTGCCATAAGGTCTATTTATCGTATTGAAATTTCGTTACAAATGTAATCAATAGATTTTAAATAGATTCATTTCAAATCTATTGATTGTATAGAATGTTAAAAGAACAGGTAAGCCATCGCTATCGCCGCTATCGCCCCGGCCAGATCCGCTAACAAGGCGCATTGCACCGTATAGCGGGTATTACGGATACCTACGCTACCGTAGTAAAGAGCAACTACATAGAATGTCGTATCGCAAGAGCCCTGAACGATGGATGACAGGCGACCGACGAAAGAGTCCGCTCCATACGTGTTCATGGCGTCCAGCATCATGCCCCTAGCCCCGCTCCCGCTTAACGGTTTCATCAACATGGTAGGTAGCGCTTCCACGAAATCCGTGTTGAGCCCTATCGAAGCAATGCCGAAACGAACGCCTTGTATGATGAAATCCATCGCTCCGGAAGCCCGGAAGACACCGATACCTACTAGGATAGCTACCAGATAAGGAATAATCGTTATAGCAGTCTGGAAACCTTCTTTCGCCCCTTCTATAAAAGCATCATATACATTGATCTTTTTACGCATGCCGCTGATGATAAATCCGCAGATAATGGTAAAAAGAAGCGTGTTGGCGAATAAAGTCGAATACAAGGAAACTTGCTCCTGTTCCATCGAGTTAAATAGCCATACCAGGCCTCCGATAAATAATCCCAGTCCCCCGAAAAACAGGACTAGGTTCCGTTGGAGGATATTGATCTTCTGCCGTACGCAAACCGCTAAAATAGCGACTAAGGTTGATGTGAATGTAGCGAGCATGATCGGCAGGAATACGTCTGATGGATTCGCCGCTCCTAACTGCGCCCGGTACATCATGATGGTGATCGGGATCAAGGTCAGTCCCGAGGCATTGATGCATAAGAACATCACCATGGAGTTGCTGGCGGATTCTTTATTCGGGTTTAATTCCTGTAACTGTTGCATGGCTTTCAATCCCATTGGCGTGGCGGCATTATCCAGTCCCAGTAAATTTGCCGATAGGTTCATGAAGATAGAACCGGTCACGGGATGGTCTCTTGGGATATCCGGAAAAAGCTTGCTGAATACGGGAGCCGCCAATCGTGCGAACGCTTGTATCACCCCCCCCTTCTCACCGATCTTCATGATGCCCAGCCAAAGCGACAAGATCCCCGTTAATCCTAACGAAATCTCGAAACCCGTCTTGGCCGAAGCGAAAGAAGCGTTGATAATCTCGGTAAAAACGGCGGTATCCCCACCAATGACCAGTTTACCTACGGCCACGACGAAAGCGATCAAGAAGAAAGCGATCCAAATATAGTTTAGTACCATAATAAATATATATTGGTCACAAATTTAGGAATTAATTGCCAATTGATTTGTATTTTTGCTTTTTGAATAACAAATAGATCCAAGATGAAGATATTAGTGACATACGACATGTTCCGCGAGGGATTTACCGAGTTGGAAAGTAAGTACGAGGTAACCTTTCCCGAAGGAAGAGATTTTACGTATGAGGAGGTTTTCGAGATGATACCGGAGTACGATGTGCTCTGCTCCATGTTCGATTTCCCGGTAAACAAAGAGTTGATCGACCATGCGTCGAAATTGCGGCTGATCGCTAACTACGCCGTTGGTTATAATAATATCGATGTGGCCTACGCCCTCGAGAAAGGCTTGACGGTGGCGAATACGCCTGATCCTGTCACGGCCCCTACCGCCAATATCGCTTTAGGCTTGATGCTGGATACCGCCCGGCGTATCACGGAATGTGATCGTAAGCTGCGTACGCTTGGTAAGGACATGAAGGTCGGTGTACTGGAGAACCTCGGTATGCCGGTTACCGGACAGACCTTGGGCATTATCGGTATGGGACGTATCGGCAAGGCCTTGGCGAAACGGGCGAATGCTTTGGGCATGGATGTGATCTACCACAATCGCCGTCAGCTTTGCATCGAGGACGAGACCAAATTGAATGTTACCTACGTCTCCAAGGAAGAGCTTCTGGCGAAAGCCGATTTCGTATCCTTGAACGCCCCTTATACCCCCGATACTTACCATATCCTCGGCGAGGAAGAGTTCAAGCAGATGAAGCCTTCCGCCATCCTGATCAACACGGCCCGTGGCCCGTTGGTGGACGAGCATGCCTTGGTAAAAGCCTTGCGAGAAGGTACGATTCATGGTGCCGGTTTGGATGTATTCGAGTTTGGAGACTATCCTCTCCCCGAGTTATTGGAAATGGACAACGTGGTATTAACCCCTCATATCGGCACCCAGACGATGGAAACCCGTATCATTATGGCACGCACGGTATGCAACAACGTGATCGGTTTCTTGGAGGGCGACCGTCCCGTATCACGGGTACTCCGGCCATGACGGCGGCGTTTATCCTATCCGAGCTACAGTCGGTCGGTACACCCGAGAAGGCGGTTCATTTGAGCCGCTTTTTCAAGACTGGTCCCGGTCAATATGGCGAGGGCGATCAGTTTCTCGGAGTGGTTGTCCCGCAAACCCGCAGCATAGCGAAGGCTAATAAGGCGACTCCTTTCGATGAGCTGCAGCTGTTGCTGGATAGTCCGTGGCATGAGGCACGTCTATGTGCCTTGCTGATTTTGGTCTATCGTTTCCAGGATCGGAAAGCGATGCCGGAAGAGCGGGAAGCCATCTTCCGATTCTATCTGAAGAATATGCGGCGTTGCAATAACTGGGATTTGGTAGATTTGACCTGTCGGGATATCGTCGGCGAATATTTGGTGGACAAAGATCGTTCCCTCCTCTACCGTTTGGCGGAAAGCGAGAATTTATGGGAACAACGGATCTCGATCGTCTCTACGTGGGCATTTATCCGTCGGAATGATTTTGGGGATACCTTGGAGTTATCCGAACGGTTGATCGGTCATAAACACGATTTGATGCATAAGGCGGTTGGGTGGATGCTGCGTGAGGTCGGCAAAAAGGAGCGGCAGACGCTTACCGATTTCTTGGAACGCAACGCTACTCGTCTTCCTCGTACGGCGCTTCGTTACGCTATCGAGCATTATCCGGAACCCGAGCGGCAATATTTTCTAAAGAAGAAATAACATGGATACAAAGACCATCTCTTTACTTCGTGAATGGGCGAAAACGTACAATACGGAATCGTTTATCAAGGATGATCCGGTTCGATTCCCCCATCGGTTTACGGAGAAACGGGATATTGAGATATCGGCTTTCCTGACGGCGTGGATCTCTTACGGTCGCAGGGCGCATATTCTCCAAAAAGCGGAAGAGCTACACCGGCTGATGGGCGAAAGTCCTTACGAGTTTATCCGTACCGGAGAGACTTCTTTCGCTCCCCTACGGAACCGCCCGGTTCGCAGGCGGGATACCTTTTACCGTTTTTATACCTATCATGATCTGCATCTCCTTTGTTGTCGCCTAAAGGATATATACGATACCTACGACTGTATGGAAGACGCTATGGCCGCCGCCGGTCCTTGCGAAGATCCTATCTTGCGGTTGCAACAACTTTTTGCTGATCTCAATGGCATTCCGGTCTTGCACGGGACTTCCGCTTGTAAGCGTCTGGCGATGTTCTTGCGTTGGATGGTGCGTACGGATGGTATCGTCGATCTCGGTATCTGGAGAACAGCCGTGCATCCCCGCCAATTAATCATCCCGTTGGATACGCATGTGCACCAGATCTCCTTGCGCTTGGGCTTGACAGGCCAAAAAACCGCTACCCTTCGTACGGCCCGTGAGATAACGGACGCATTGGCGAAAGTCTTCCCCGATGATCCTTGTCTGGGGGATTTCGCCTTATTTGGCTACGATATAAATCAAGAATAAAAAGATATGGAAGAAAAGAAGATAAATAACATCTCGTCTGTTTGCGTGTATTGCGCGTCCAGCACGAAGATTCCCCCGATTTATTTTGACGCCGCCAAGGAATTGGGGTGTCT
>ERZ780148.2662-NODE-2662-length-10022-cov-2.800742_pt1 | contig 10022 bp, 7 predicted proteins | sample MGYA00510984_ERZ780148 | MGnify/ENA primary metagenome ERZ780148 (study PRJEB29588, sample SAMEA2160902) | human gut metagenome | biome: human gut; feature: human-associated habitat; material: faeces | place: Denmark | collected 2008/2010 ...
AAGCCACGCTCGGCTGCGGCCTTGACATCGGCGTTGTCGGCGTAGTGTGCCAGCGCCTGCAGCGCCATTGCGGTCATGTCGGGGTCTGCGGCAGTGCCGGAAAGCGCCCAGCCGCCGCCGGATAGCTCCGCTGCGAGTATGTAGTTTACACACTGCTGACGAATGGTGGCATCCGAGGTCTTGTAGTTATAGGTGTCAAGGGCGATGAGGGCAAACACCGGTCCGTTGAGCCCCTGCTTCTTTATCCAGTTGAAACCGTTTGCACTGTATGCGCCGACAAGGTCAACGCCGCCGACCTTGGTCGGATCCTTGCCGATTGCGGAAAGCGCCATGATGAGGCGGGAGTTTTCGGTGCTCTTTACCTTGTGGAGTGCACCGTTTAAGTTGACGGAGGCCGCCTTTTCCTTGACGGTCTGCTCTATGCGGGAGTAGTAGTCCTCAAAATATTTGTCGCCGGTGGGGTAGTAATTGCCTCTTGCAAGGGACAGAACGGTCCACTCGCCGGCTCCCGTGCCGAAGCTCGGCTCTGTCACGGTGGCGGCAAGCTGCGCCATGGTCTCGTTGAGAGCGGTCTTGTAATCGGCCTTGTCGCCGCCGTTGTTGGCAGTGAGAACTGCGACCGCTGCGTCAACCTCGTCCTGAGTTGCGGTGAGGTTTTCCATGACGGACATGACCTGCGCCTTCTTGGCGGCGTCGGTGCAGTTTGCGTATGCTGCGTACAGCTCAGCCTTCTTTGCGCCCTCGAAATATGCGGGCATGCCCCAGCCGGTGTCAACGCCGAGGTCGGCACCGTAGCCGTACAGCGTAAACTGCCAGCGGACAACATAGGTGTTGCCGAGGTCGGACGGGCAAAGCGCCTTCTGATCCTCATTTTCAAGGTACCAGCTTGCGCAGCCAACATTGATCATGAAGTCGTTGACGGTGATCATCCAGCCGGACATGCTGTTGTAGTCGAACTCACCGAGGTACTCGTCGTCGTTGCCGTCGTTCTCGTCATTGGACGGGCCGCCGTTTTCGGTGATTACCGAGGGGATATCAAGATAGCCCTTGTCGATGTCCTTGACGCCCGACACATAGGCGGTATCCGCCCAGTCGCCGGTCATGGTGTAATCGATATTGTGATCGATGAAGAACGCAAGCGTTGCAAGGCCTGCGGTCACCTCGCTGCGGTCAAGAGGTCCGTAGCCCTCCTGCGAAAGCAGAGCGTTTATCTCATCGAGCGTGTACGCCTGCGGCTCATAATACAGGCCCTGACCAAGGGTCAGGCCCTCCATGGACACGACGACCTTAAATTCGTCGTCATCTCCCTGCGCCGCAAATGCCACGAACGACAGTGATGCGAGCATCACTACCGCAAGCACGGCAGCGAGCAGTCTTTTGCCGGTGTTTTTCATATTGTACCTCCGTAAAAAAATACACTCTTTCTATTCGAAAGAGTGCATCGATCTATCCCCGGAGACGGGCGTCACAAGCTTGGCCTTAGCGTGAGGCATAAAAAACGAGCGCCCCGACCAAAGCCAAACGGACAATGATAAATCGGCTGCACTCTTCACGCCAAAGTAAATGTAAACCTAAAAAGCACGGCAGGTCTCCTGACTTATGACCGGAAAGCCCGCCTTCTCGATGCGCCCGCCGAAGGACAGGCCGCACCAATGGCAAAATGGACTCCCGTTGTGTCAAATACAGTAATGGCGGCTGTTCCGGACTCGAACCGGATTCCCTTTTAATCGAGCTGGCCCAGAGCCGAATACCTATCGGTTTTGACCGGCCCTTTTCCGTCCATGCTGCGTTAAAGCTCTCGTCAATACACGCAAGAGTATTGCCATCAAGCTTCGCCTTGCCTGAACGAAAAATTGCACAGTCAAAACTGCAAGCACCTGCCGGAAGCAAACTTCAAGAACTCACAAAGCTCTCGGGCGGCAGGCGATAGGAATCCATCTCTGAGTCAGCTTAAAGCTAAACTCATTTCTACAGCTTTAGAACCGTACTTCCATATCAATTCACTTGTGGGGCTATTATAACTAATAATTTCTTATTTATCAACAGTTTTTGCGCAGGACGCAGGAAATCGGAGAAATTTCTTTCTCCGACGGCTTTACATTACCACATTTTGAGTAAAATTTTAAGTCTTGTATTCATGTTGCCGTAGGTGTACTTAACATACGAAAGGAGTGCATTTATGGATAACATGACCGCTAAAGTGAGCTGCTTTGCAATCGAGAAGCACCTTAACAATGCCGCCATGACCGAACAATATTTTGCCGCCTACAACGCCCGCAGCACCCAATCACCGCCCCCGCCGGTGTCGGCTATGTGCCGGCAAGAAAAAATTAACCGAAAACTGCGATTTGCAGGTTGAAATCAGCGAATAATTTTGCATTTTACACGGATTTTACAATTATCGTCTGTCCATTTTTACAATTATGGGGTATTATCTTGCCATAAAGAAAAGCAATGGAGGCACAAGCATGATTTACTGCGTTGAGGATGAGGGCAGCATCCGTGATCTGATGCTGTACACTTTGAATATGGCCGGCTTCGAGGCGCAGGGCTTTGCAAGCAGTGAGCCGTTTTGGGACGCTATGAAAAATGAGCGTCCGGAGCTTATTCTGCTTGACATCATGCTGCCCGGCGAGGACGGCATCGCCGTACTGCGCAGACTGCGCTCGTCACCGGTGACGGCCGACATTCCCGTTATCATGGCGACGGCCAAGGGCAGCGAGTATGACCGTGTCGTGGGGCTTGATTCAGGAGCAGATGACTACTTATCAAAACCGTTCGGCATGATGGAGATGGTCTCCCGCATCAAGGCGGTGCTGCGCAGGGCAAACCCCAAGTCCGCCGCACCTGCAGTTTTGTCACTGGGCGATATATCGCTCGACCCGACGAGACACGGCGTGTCATCGGGCGGTCGTGAGGTCGTCCTGACGCTCAAGGAATACGACCTTTTGAAGCTCCTTCTGGAGCACCCGGGTCAGGTGTTTACAAGAGAGCATCTGTTATCCTCCGTTTGGGGCTCGGACTTTATCGGCGAGAGCCGCACGGTGGATGTACACATCGGCACGCTGCGCACGAAGTTAGGCGCTGCCGGACGGCAGATACAGACCGTGCGCGGAGTGGGCTACAAGCTTGAGGTGTGAGCATGAGTAAGAAAATTTTTAATTCCATATGGGTCGTCGCACTTGCGGTGTTTTTGGCTTCCCTACTGTTCATCATGGGCATGAGCTACAGCTACTTCTCCGATGTGCAGGAGGCGCAGCTTCGCATCGAGACCGAGCTTGCGGCAAAGGGCACCGCCATGGGCGGCACCGACTACCTTGAAGGGCTCGGGCAGAAAAACTACCGCATCACATGGATAGACCGAGACGGCACGGTGCTCTACGACAGTCAGGCAGACTCCGCCGGGATGGAAAACCACTTAGAGCGTGAGGAGGTCCGGCAGGCGCTCGAGACCGGCCACGGCGAGAGCAGCCGCTACTCCAAGACGCTGTCCGAGGAGCTGCTGTACTGCGCCGAGCTTCTGCCCGACGGCACGGTGATACGCCTTTCGAGCGTGCGCTCAACGGTACTCATGCTGCTGCTCGGCTTTGCGCAGCCTATCGCCATCGTTGCGGTGCTCGCACTTGCGCTGAGCTTCTGGCTCGCCTCCCGCCTGTCCAAAAAGATAATCGAGCCTATAAACGCCCTTGACCCGGACAAGCCCTCGGACTACATCGGCAAGGAGGCCTACACCGAGATAGAGCCGCTGCTTCTTAAAATGCGGGCGCAGCAGAACGAGATAGCGAAAAATCAGGCGGAGCTGGAAAAAACCTCGCAGATACGGCAGGAATTCACCGCCAACGCTTCGCACGAATTGAAAACTCCGCTGCACGCAATTTCCGGCTATGCCGAGCTTCTGGAAAACGGCATGGTCAAGCAGTCGGACATCCGCCCGTTCGCCGGAAAGATACGCCTTGAGGCGCAGCGCATGACGCAGCTTGTTGGCGATATCATCGACCTTACGCAGCTTGACGGCGGTGCCGACGGCATGCAGTGGGAGCTGTGTGACCTCAATTCCATTGCCGAGAACGCCGCCGACAGCCTGCAAAGCGCCGCTGCGGAAAACTCGGTCGAGCTCACGGTCAGCGGCGAGAGCGCCTTGGTGCGCTGCATCCCGCAGGTGCTTTACAGCATCGTGTACAACCTGTGCGACAATGCAATAAAATATAACCGCCCCGACGGCAAGGTGAGCGTGACGGTCGCAAAAGAGCCGAGCGGCGTGCGCCTATGCGTCGCCGACACCGGCATCGGCATCTCCGAGGAGCACCAAAGCCGCATATTTGAGCGCTTCTACCGAGTTGACAAGAGCCGCTCCAAAGAAGTCGGCGGCACGGGTCTGGGACTTTCCATCGTAAAGCACGGACTCATGATACACCGTGCCCGCCTTGAGCTTGACAGCGTCCCCGGCAAGGGCACGACCTTTACCATACACTTCCCGAGTGCGGAATAATGAAAAATCCCCGACAGTTGTCGGGGATTTTTTATGCCGAGTAGATTATTTCATTCATTTTATTTTTCTTTGCGACAAGCAGGCGGACAAGCCTGCCAAGCTCCTTGCCGCCGTTTTCGGCGGAGGCGAAAATGCTGTCATTGAGATAGTACATTTCCCGCATGCCGAGATTGTACAGCACTCTGCTGAACGAGCAGGCGTACATTCTGCATTTATCGATATTGTTGCTGCGGTACGCCCTTTCCATCTTCTGCGGGGTGTCGTCCTCGGCAAACTGACGCAGACTGCTTATGTACAGCTCCTCTTCGTCATAGCTTGTCTCGAGTCCCTTGCCGATATCGCAGCCGGCATCGGCCAATTTATTTATAACCTCATTCATTGGCAGCTCCTTAAATCAGGTAGTTACGCCTGAGCCTTTGCTTTCTTTCCTCGGTCACGCCGAGCTTTTGCCGAATATACTCGTCAACGCTGCCGCACATGCGCACCATGGTGTCAAACGCTGCGGCAAGATACTCCTCGCTCGTGGTATTGAGCCAGTAGACAGACTCAATGACCCTGTCGTCGTTTGTGAACTCACGGCAGGCCTCGGTCGCCGAGCGTATCTCCTCGGCGCAGCGTGTGCCGGTCAGGAGATAGTCCTCGACTATGCTGTCCATGGACGCACCCAGAACATACAGTATAAGCGCCGACGCTATTCCCGCTCTGTCCTTACCCATGGCGCAGTGCCACAGTACCGCACCCTGCTCGCTGCTTTCAAGCAGGCGGAAAAAGCGGCTGTAGTTTTTTATTGCGCTGTCGCTCTCTACGAGCAGCGGGTACAGTGAGCGCATAACGGCAAAGCCGTTTGAGCCGAGCTTCTCGGCATAGTCGGGTCGGGAAAACGCCTTGTAGGGGTCCTCTATCGACTCACGGGTTATGCCGGGCAGCAGCCCCTCGATGACGGGCAGGTGCATATAAAGCACGCCGTCGATCTGCCGATCGGACTTGAGCTCACGCTCGTTATCGGTGCGAAGATCGATTACCGTGTGCAGTCCGATGCTGCGCAGGTAGCGCTCATCGTTTGGGCTGAGCCTGCTCAGCTCGCCCGAACGGATCAGTCTGCCGCTTTGCACACGCAGGCCCTCGGCGGCGGGGATGCCGCCGAGGTCGCGTGCGTTCAGCGAGCACTCAAGAATTACCTCGGGTGCGTAATTTGTCATAGTCCTGCGTCCATGCCCTCGGCTCTGTCGATTATCATCTGCACGAAGTCGTCGTTCCAAATGCCGGCAAAATACAGAAGGTCGATGACGGAGAAGCGGTTGCGCATGAGGTTGCAGTTGGTCATTGCCCAGCGAGCCGTCTTTGCGTCGACGGGGTAGTTGAGGACGCTGTAGCGGGTCGGAGCATTTGCATTGTGCATGCATGCGGCAATGTACTCCGGCTTCTTGACCCACGGCTCGACGGTCTTTTTGAACTCATCGAAGTTATCAAGGAAAGCCTTGAACTTATCCTTGTTCTGATGCCACTTTGCAAGCTTCTTCTGATAGTCGGACCAGCACTCGTCGGCTGCCGAATGGGTGTCATCGAGCCAATCGAAGGCCTCACGCACCTTCGGCTCCATCTCCTCGGCGCTGGGATAGCACTTGTCAAGGTCGACGCTCTTGGGGTCGAACTCGTTGAGCAGGTAATCCCAGATGATGCAGGAATTGATGCCGGAAACGGCGACCTGCGTGCCGTGGTAGCAGATGCCGGTGTGGCGAACCTTGGACGCCATGTCGATGAGGTGGCTCATAACATGCTCCGAGCCCGAAGCAGGAGAGCTCTGGTCGGCAAGGCCCATGGAAAGGCCGCTTAAGGTCAGCACATTTGCAAGGTCGTAAAGCACCTTGCCGTCGCCGTCGGCGAGCTTTGCCGAGTTTTCCAGCAGCTCCTCGCACTGGGTACGGATCATGTCCGAGGGAGCGGTGTGGAAGCCCGAGCTCATGCCGAGAACGGTGCCGAGATACCAGTCAACGGGCGCCGTCCATGTTGCGATAAGGTCGCCGTAGCCGGAGACATTCATCTCCGCCGGAGCGGCCTCGACGATGTCAAGGTCGATGATGAGAATGTCGGGGTAGCGGGAGTGTACGGTCCTCTTTACGCCGGAGAAGAGCATGACGGAGGAATTATCCGAAAATGCGTTGACGGAAAGAGCCGACTGCACGATTATCAGCGGCAGTGGGTGCTCGTGGTCTGCTGTGTAGGTGGAATACTTGCACAGGTCGCAGATGGTGCCGCCGCCGATACCGACGACACAGTCAACGCCCGCAAAATGCTCCGCAACGGCCGCTGCGTTTTCGGGGGTGCAATGGACGATGCTGTCATCGGGCTCTCTTACGACGAACCACTCGACCTCATACTTTGTCTTGAGCAGCTCATATACACGCTGCTTGACCGAACGGTCGGCGCTGTCACGGAAGTCGACCGGACCGGTAACAAGAAGGACCTTCTTGCCCTCGGTGAGCGATGCGACGGCATCGCAGATGCCCTCGACCGCACCGGAGGAAATGCAGATATCCTTCATATCGATGGAGCAAAGAATTTCGGAGTTTTCCTGCTCCTTCATGACCTTTTCAAGCTCACGAAGCTTTGTCGCATCCGCTCTGATCAAACGAGAATCTATCATTTTTCTGAACTTCCTTTGCAGTGAATTATGCCTTGTAGTATTTGTTGAAGAACGGCTCGAGAGTGGTGTAGCACTCGAGGTAACGGGTGTATGCCTCGTCGTACTCGGACTTCTTGCTGAAGTCGGGCTCGTAGATAGCGCCGAGCTCTACCATGGCTTCCGCCGCCTCTTCGAGGTTTGCGAAGTTGCCCTCGGCAACGGAGGCGAGCATCGCTGCGCCTATCGCAGCGCCCTCGGAGCTCTTGGTGGCCTCAAGGCGCTTGCCGAGTGCGTCGGCCTTCATCTGGCACCAGAACGGGGACTTGGTCGCACCGCCGACTATACGCACGGTGTCGGCATTGATGCCGAGCTCTGCGAAGCGGTCTACATTGTCCTTAAGGCCGAAGGTGATGCCCTCGAAAACGGCTCTTGCCATCTCGCCGATGCCGTGGCTGAGGGTCAGACCGATGAAGGTGCCTCTTGCCTTGCCGTTCCATGTCGGGGTCATTGCGCCGCCCATGCACGGCAGGAAGGTCAGGCCGTTCGAGCCGATGGCGACATCCTTGGGGGCGATGTAGTTTACAAGCGTCTCCTTTGCTTCGGGATCTACCTTGCCGAGGAAGGAGGTCTCGCCCATTGCTATCTCGTTCATTTCCTTGTAGCCGGGCTTGCGCAGGATGTTGTCGATGAACCATCTGGTCGAGCCGCCGGAAACGAAGCCGGGGTTCTCGATGAGCCACAGGCCGGAGTGTGCCGAGTGATGGGTCTCAACAAGGCCCTTCTTGTCGAAAACGGGCTTGTTGAAGGTTGCGGCGACGGGCTCTGCCGTGCCGGTGATGTCGCAGACCATGCCGCTCTTGACAAGGCCGGAGCCGAGGCAGGAGCTGTGCTCGTCGCCGGTGCCGACGATGACCTTGGTGTTCGGGGTCAGGTGCAGGCGCTGAGCGATATCGGGCTTTAATGTGCCGACGACATTCTCTGCCTTCTGAAGGGTGCCCAGCAGTGCCGGGTCAAGGCCGAACAGTGCGCACATCTCGGGATCCCAATCCATCTTTGCAACATTGTAAAGCATGGAAGCGGAGGCCTGAGCATAGTCGACTGCGGCAACGCCGGTCATCCAGTAGACCATGTAGCTGTCGACATTGAGAATGTATTTTGCCTTCTCGAAAATGTCGGGGCGCTCTTCCTTTATCCACAGCATCTTTGCTGCGGTGTGGGTCGAGTCAAGGTTAAGGCCGGTGACATCGAAAACATGACTTTCGTCAACAGTAGCCTTAATTCTGTCGGTGATGGCCTCGGCACGGCGATCCATCCAGATAACGCAAAGGTCGCCTAATGCGTTGCCGTCTGCGTCGGCTGCGATGACGGAGTCGTTTATCGCATCCATGCCGATGGTGCCGATATCCTCGGGATCGACGCCGCTTTTGGCGACGAGATCATTTATAACGCTGGTGAAGGAAACTATATAGTCCGATACCTTGGACTCTGCCCAGTTGGGGTGCGGGGCGGAGTAGTCGTGCGCATGGGACGCTTCGGCGACTATCTTGCCGTTCGGGTCGACGAGGAAGCCCTTGAGGGACTGGGTGCCAAGGTCGATGCCTATTACATATTTGCCCATTTTATTCTCCTTAATTTTGTCCGTATGCAAAATCGCGGCATCGCGTTAAACACGATGCCGCGATTGACATTTGAAATATTGAAGCTATTGTATCACTGATCCTCAGGCTCTACAAGGAAGGTACCGTTCTTGTTCTTGCAGACGGCTATGTAGTAGATGATAGCCAGCACGAAGAAGCCGAAGGCGATGCCTGCCAGAAGCAGAGACTGACCTGCAACTGCGCTGTAGATGGAAGCGGCAGCAACGAGGATGCAGAACGGGATGCCGAGGTAGCCGAGCCACTTGGGGCACTTGTAGGGGCGAATCATATCGGGCTGATCCTTGCTGAGCTTGATCCAGGAAGCGAAGCAGCACAGAGCCATGAATGCAGAGCCGATGCCTGCGATGACAACGATAACCGCAACAGAGCCCATGAGGGTCAGTGCGATACCGATGACGGAGGTGACGAGCAGTGCGTTCATCGGGGTGCCGTTCTTGTCGAGCTTGCCGAGGAAGCCGGGCAGGCACTTGCAGCGTGCAAGAGCGTAGGTCTGACGGGACTGGCCGATGATGATGCCGTTAAGGGATGCGGCAAGGCCGATCATGGCGATGACAATAAAGACAATGCTCATGGTGGAGCCTTCGCCGAACAGGTGGTTGATGACATTTGCAACGGGAGCGTCGTTCTTGAGGATCTCCTCCTTGGGCAGAGCTGCTGCGGTGGTGATGAGCATCAGCATGCCGCCGACGAGCAGAGTGAAGATACCGACGATGAAGCCCTTGGGAATATCCTTGGACGGGTTCTTGCATTCCTCTGCGCCCATGCCGCCTGCCTCAAATGCGAGGAAGAACCATACTGCGTAGGGGATAGCAACGAAGATGCCCTTTACGCCGCCGAGGTCGCCCATCTTGCCGAGCAGGCTGAAGTCTGCGTGGGGCAGGCCGATGGCTGCGTACAGCACGACGCCTGCGACACCGATGACGGTTACGATAAGGCCGATGGTCTGACCTGCCTCAATGCCTCTCATGTTTATGAACAGGAAGATGAGGTAAGCAACGACGGATGCCACGACTGCCGGGCATGCCGGGAACAGGGTGTGGACATATGCGCCGATAGCAATGCAGATACCGGGAGTGCAGAACAGCGACTCAACAAGATAGCTGAAGCCTGCGAAGAAGCCTGCGCCTCTGCCGAATGCCTTCTCGGTGTAGGCTGCGGGGCCTGCGGAGCTGGGGATAGCGGTCGCAAGCTCTGCGAACATGAATGCGAAGGGGATGTAGAACAAAATTGCGATGCCCATTGCGATGAGAGC
>ERZ780148.2665-NODE-2665-length-10016-cov-4.912258_pt1 | contig 10016 bp, 9 predicted proteins | sample MGYA00510984_ERZ780148 | MGnify/ENA primary metagenome ERZ780148 (study PRJEB29588, sample SAMEA2160902) | human gut metagenome | biome: human gut; feature: human-associated habitat; material: faeces | place: Denmark | collected 2008/2010 ...
CTCTCCCACCCCGACAAGCCGGGGAGCGGCGACGAGTGGCGCGGCATGCGGTTCCTGGTGCGGAAGATATGCGCAAGCCAGCAGTATCCCTCCTGCATATTCATACAGGAGAACTACCTTGTGATAGTGCGGCAGCATATCACTCCGCAGGAGGCGGGGAGGCTCGCCGAACAGCTTGCAGCCGCGGTGAGCGAGAACTGCTCCGAGCCTGCGGGAGTTCACATCGGCATTTCAGACAACGGGCTGGGGTACGACGGGATACATTCCTGCTACCGCGAGGCGGTCTCCGCGATGAGGCTCGCCGTGATGAAGAAGGCTCCGGTAATGCACTATCGCGACATCGGCGTTTACAAGCTGCTTTTCGGCGTGGAAAGCTCCCGTATCCTCTCGGACTACGTGGACAGCACCATCGGCAAGCTGCTGGACTACGACGCCAAGAACAACACCGACTGCGCCGATCTGCTTCGCTGCTACTTCGAAAACGACTGCAGCGTGAAGGAGGTCGCGGATATCTTCGGCGTTCACCGGAACACGGTGAACTACAAGCTCAAACAGATCCGCGAACTTCTGGGCAGCAGCTTCAGCGACGAGGATAAAATGAATCTGCTTCTGGCTTTCCGGGCGAGGGAACTGCTCAACATGGAAAACTCAAAGCTGATAATGGAGGACGATTCTTATGAATGCAACTGAGATCAAAACCAACCACACCAAGTACAATTTACAGTCATGGTCAAAGCAGAAGGGGCTGAACCCCATCGCCGTGGAAAAGGGCGAGGGTATCTACTTCTGGGACTACGACGGCAGCAGATACACCGATATGTCCAGCCAGCTCGTCAACCTGAACGTGGGCTTCGGCTGCCGCCCCATCATCGACGCCATCAAGGAGCAGGCGGAGAAGTTCTGCTTCGTCGGCCCGAGCTACGCCTGCGAGAGCCGCTCGAAGCTCGCTGAGATGGTCGTTGACCTCATGCCGGACAACATCGCGAAGGTGTTCTTCACCAACGGCGGCGCCGACGCAAACGAGAACGCCATCAAGATGGCGAGAATGTACACCGGAAGGAAAAAGGTGTTCTCCCGCTACAGAAGCTACCATGGCTCCACATTCGGCGCGGGCAACCTCACCGGCGAGCCGAGAAGGTATCCGCTGGAGCCTGGTATCCCCGGCTTCGTGAAGTTCTTCGACCCGTACATGTACCGCGACAACCTCCCGTTCGCAAGCGAGAAGGAGTACAGCGAGTACTACGTTAACAAGCTCCGCGAGCAGGTTGTCTATGAAGGCCCCGACACGGTTGCTGCCATCGTTATGGAGACCATCACCGGCTCCAACGGCATCATTATCCCGCCGGAGGGCTACCTTGCGGGCGTGCGCAGGATCTGCGACGAGTTCGGAATCATGATGATCTGCGACGAGGTAATGGCGGGATTCGGGCGCACCGGCAAGATGTTCGCGTTTGAGAATTTCGGCGTAAAGCCCGATATCGTAAGCTTCGCGAAGGGCGTTACCTGCGGCTACGTTCAGCTCGGCGGCGTTGCGGTCAGCAGGAAGATCGCGGACTACTTCGACGACAACGTATTGCAGTGCGGTCTGACCTACAGCGGACACCCCCTCGCATGCGCAGCCGGCGTTGCCTGCCTGAACTACTACAAGGACAACGATATCCTGGGCAACGTAAATAAGAGCGGCAAGGTGCTGGGCGAGATACTTGAGGAACTCAAGGCAAAGCACAAGTGCGTCGGCGACGTGCGCTACATCGGTCTGTTCTCGGCAGTCGAGCTGGTAAAGGACAAGGCGACAAGGGAGCCTCTGGTGCCCTACGGCGGCGACAAGCTCGGAGTAATGGGCGGTATCATCGGAAAGCTCAAGGCGAAGAAATTCATGACCTACTCCCACGAGAACATGATACTTGTATGCCCGCCGCTCATCATCACTCCGGAGCAGCTCCGCGAGGAGATGGTGAAGCTTGACGAGGTCCTCGCCGAGGTAGACGCAACTCTTTAAAAGGAAGGATCGATGAAGCATGGCTAATTCACAGCACTACGCAGACGCTCCCACGGTGAAGCTGGAGGATTACATTCCGGTGAAGATGTTCCGCACGGTGCACCGCACGGAGGCGGACCTGCCCGGCGGCATAACCGAGATAAAGGTAATAATCGACATTGAGAGACCCTTTGCAAAGAAGCTGTCCTTCAGGACGAGCAGCAGCGGCAGGATACACGGCTTCGTCCGCATGAATGACCTGCTGAAGTCGATCAACACCAAGTCGGACAAAGCCTCCACGGTACGCCGGATAACCCTCAACGACTGGGGAACGAAGGCGCTCATGGTAATTGAGATGGAGAACGACAGCGAAAAGCCGTTCTTCGTTCCGATAGCGCAGCTAAGGGATCTTCTCGAGAACTGCCGCCGCGCTCCGGAGCAGTCAGCCAAATAATTTTCCGGGCGCATTCCATCAGGAGTGCGCCCGGAACTCCGTCAAGCCTCCCCGGCGCCTGCGCGGACTTTGTCCAGCATTGCGAGGTACTCGCTGCGGATACTATCCGGTTCGATTATCTCGGCCTTGCCGCCGAACTGGAACACCCACCCGAAAAACGGCTCCTTAGCGACCACCGGGGCGTACACCGTGAAGCTCTCGCCGTCCTTCGCCGGAACTATCCGCACCCCCATGCCGAACCTGTCCAGAACCGCATTGACGAGGGATTTGTCGCAGCGCAGCACCACGTCGGATTCCTCGCCGCTGAACATTGAAACGTGGGTCAGTATGTAGTCCTCAAGGTCGAAATGTGGGTCGGCGCGGCGCGCGGGTTCGTCGATTATCTCGACCTTCTCCATGCGGTCTACGCGGAAGTTTGAGTAGGTCCCGCGGTGGTCGTTCCACGCCACGAGGTAGTAGTGGTCGTTGTCCCACACCAGGGCGTAGGGCGTGCACACCCGCGCTTCGTCGCGGTATTTTTTGTTCTTGCGCATGTCGTACTCAAAGTACCGGAAGGATATTTTCTTCTTCGGAGCCGACGATATCGCCCGCTGGATAGTATCCACGTTGTAAAGCACCGCTTTGTTTGAGTTCTGCCGGACCCTCCCGGAGACGTACACCGTGCGCTTTATCTGTGCGGCTTCCTTGTCGCTGCACAGTGTGGAGAGCTTCTTGAGCAGCGCCGCCGACTGGCTTTCGGAAAGCAGCTTCGCGGAGCTTACCGCGTCAGCGAGGAGCTTCAGCTCGGCGAGCTCGAAATCCCTCGTCATAAGTTGGTAGGAAGCCGTCCTGCCCATCGTCATGCGGATATCCATGCCGTATTTTTGCAGCGCCTCCACGTCCTCGGAAAACGCCTTGCGGCCCTCGGTTATCCCGTAGTCCGAGAGAATGTCGGTTATCTGGTTTCTGGTCAGGGCTTCGGTCTCGCTGGTGAATTTCTGGAAAATATCCCGCAGATAAAGCAGCTTGAGCCGCTGTGCGCTGGTGTCCTTGTCAGCCATTAATAACGCTCCTTTGTGATTTATTCTGCGCATTTGCTGATACATATTATAGCACGGTCAAAAAGGAAAACTGCGCCCATAAAGGCGCAGTTAGTTTTTTATTTCCTGCTCAGTCAACGAACTCAACTGTGAACCTGGGATTCTCTGCCTCGGTGTCGGTCAGCACTCTGCGGAGCGCGGCGGCTTCCTTCGCGCCTACGGCTTCCTCGAGCCTGGAATTATTCAGTATTTTCACGTGGGCGTCGAACTTATTTATCTCACAGAGGTAATCGTGCAGCGAATCCAGGGTCTCGCCGTAGCACTCCGCGAAATCGAACGCGGCAATGAATCTGTCGTGGATAGTGTACATGCTGTCGATGGAGGCAGCGTCGATGATAAGTGTTTTCATGGTTTATTCCTCTCCGTATAATAATGTGAAGCTCGCGTAGTGGTCGCCGGTGTAGTATATCAGCCCGTCCGATGAGAATATTATCCGCTCCGCGCCGCGGCTGGAGGCTCCCAGCGTGTTTATGTCGCACTCGGTATAGCTGTGACCCTCCGGCAGCAGACCCTCGTAATTCCCGAACCGGTCGCCGCCTATGCACATGCCCGGCGCGTATGGCTCCAGGGAACCTCCGCCCCAGCCAAGCTCCCGCGCCTGCTTCTTCGTGATGAAGTTCTGCGGCAGCTTCCCGTAGGTGTGGATATACAGCGCGACGTCCTCCTTAGTGGTGTAGCTGCCGTCCTCGGCGATGGAGCTTTCCGTCGGCGCGTCAGGCTGCGCGGACTCCTCATCGGTCTGCGGGAAGCCCTCCTGCCCCTCGCCGGGGGTCAGCGGAACGTCAGGGCGCTCAGGCTTTGCGGACTGCTCCTCCGGCTCCTGGGTCTGGAAGAACTCCCGCGTTACCGGGGAGCTTTCCTCTGCGGTCTGTATTATCTCGCCGACTATCTGCGACAGCTCCGGGAATACCCCGGAAGCCGTATCGGCGGAGCATGCCGTCAGCGACAGCGCCGCCGCCAGAGCCAGGATAAGGCTCGATAGACATTTAAGGCGGGTCAGCTTTTTCATAAATGGTTCCCCTTTTCCGAACATAATATAACTTATTATAACATATTCTGCGCGGATTGTAAAGTACTATTTACCGCGCCGCACAGGTATAAACGACCCGGAATGCTTACATATACTGGCGGGAATTCCTTATCTTCTCTTGCAAAAAACCCAGTAATATGATATAATACATAGCTGTTCGGAATGGAGGCATTACACGACATGGAAAATAACAAGGGTATTATAACGAGGTCGTTCAGGGCGGCGTTTCCCTGCACTATACCGATACTTGCGGGGTTCCTGTTTCTGGGAATGGCTTACGGTATCTACATGAACGTTTCCGGGTTCAGCTTTGTTTACCCGATGATAATGGCGGCGGTGATTTTTGGCGGCAGTCTGGAGTTCCTTGCGGCGCAGATGCTGCTTTCGCCGTTCGCGCCGCTCCAGGTGCTGATGGTGTCGCTGATGATACAGGCGCGGCACCTGTTCTACGGAATTTCCATGCTGGACAAGTTCAAGGACATGGGCTGGAAGAAATTCTACCTCATCTACGGCATGTGCGACGAAACGTTCAGCATAAACTGCACCGCTGAGATCCCCGAGGACTGCGACCGCGGCTGGTTCTACTTCTTCGTAACGCTGCTCAACCAGCTCTACTGGGTCGGCGGAGCCACACTGGGAGGTCTGCTCGGGAATCTCATCACCTTCGACACGAAGGGTCTGGATTTCGTGATGACAGCAATGTTCATCGTGATATTCCTGGAGCAGTGGCTCAAGGAGAAGCGCCATTTCAGCGAGTGGGCGGGTCTGGCGAGCAGCGCTGCCTGCCTGCTGATATTCGGCAAGGATAACTTCATGATACCCGCGATGATATGCATACTGCTGCTTCTCACCGCGTTCAGGAAGCCCGTCGGGCGGAAGGCAGGTGAGGAAAAGTGACCATCGCCGAACAGATAATCACCATCGCGATGTGCACCCTCGGGACGATGGCAATGCGTTTCCTGCCGTTCCTGGTGTTCCGGCAGGACAAGCCTACCCCGAAATACATACAGTACCTCGGGAAGGTGCTCCCCGGCGCAATTTTTGGAATGCTCATCGTCTACTGCCTGCGCAGCGTTTCCGTGACGGAGTATAGCTGGGGTCTTCCTGAGCTTATCGCAGGAGCCGCCACGGTCGGAATTCACCTGTGGAAGCGCAGCATGCTGCTGTCCATCGCCGCCGGGACGGTTATCTACATGCTGCTGGTGCAGTTCGTGTTTGTATAATGTGAACCTCTATGCAGCCCCGGCTTTTATATAGTATCTACAAAAATCACCAGATTGTCGAAAAATGTGTGAAAATCCGCTTGATTTACCATGATTTTTGTGGTATTATATTAAAAAAAGAAAATTACGTCACGGCAGAGCATTTTCTATAAATGTTCAAATGTTCGGCTCGCGGTGTGATATGCAGCGCCGTATGATCCGGATGACACCTGCGCGGCGCAGCAAAATGACAGGGAGGGTTTTCTATGAAATCTATCGGTATGAGGATACTGGTAAGCTGTATCCTTACAGTTGCAATTTCGCTGTTCACGCTTGGCGGATTTGCCTGCATCATGATCTACAACAGTACCGTAAATCTGGTATACAGCAGCATGACCGCTTCGGCGCAGGTCGCGGCGGAGCGCGCATACTGGGAGATGCGTTCCTATACCAACATTGCAAGGGAGCTTGGCACAATGTCCCAGCTCTCAGACTCGTCGACCAGCGACAGCGAACTCAGCGAAATAGTTCAGCAGATCATTGAGCGTCACGAACTGCAGAAATGCAACATCATCAAGCCTAACGGGGAAAGCTTCGACGGCAACAACTATTCCGACCGCGAGTACTTCCAGAACGCGATGAAAGGAAATGTCACCGTAACCGAGCCTATCGTTTCCAGAGTGACCGGCGAACTGATGATCATAATCGCGGCTCCTATCTGGAAAAACGGCGTTACCGACGGCGAAACAGCGGGCTGCATTACCATCGTTCCTGATCCCGAATTCCTCAACGATATCGTGAGAAGCATAAAGGTCAGCGATAACTGCGGAGCCTACATAATCGACAAGAACGGCAACACCATCGCCGACCTCGACAGCGATCTTGTAAAGCGCGGCGAGAACATCGAACAGCTTGCGGCTGCGGACACCTCCGGTCAGGCCGGATACAAGACGCTTGCAAAGGCGCACGAGAGCATGCGTGCAGGCGAATCCGGCGTTGCGCGGTACACGCTCAACGGCGTAAGCAAGTTCCTTTCCTATGCCCCGATCCAGGATTCAAACGGCTGGTCGCTTGCAGTTTACGCTCCCACCGGCGACTTTATGGACTCTACATCCCGCGCTATTTTTATGACCGTGATCCTTCTTATTGCTGCATGCGTCGTTTCAGCGTTCATCTCCGTTTGCCTCGGCAAGAAGATAGGTTCCTCCGTAAAAGTATGCACCGAGCGTATCGAGAAGCTCGCCGTGGGCGACCTCACAAGCCAGGTTCCCGAGATTCATTCCAAGGACGAGACCGGACGTCTCTCCGAGGCGACAAAGACGGTCGTCAGCAACCTCAACAACATTATCAGCGATATCGGGCGCATTCTCGAGTCAATGTCCACCGGCAACCTGAATGTACATACTGCTGAGAATGAAAAGTTCTATGTCGGCGACTGCCAGAAGCTGCTCCATTATGTCCGCGACATCAACCACAAGCTCAGCGCAACCATGTCCGAGATAAGCACCGCCGCCGACCAGGTTGCGGCAGGCTCCGAACAGGTTTCCTCAGGCGCGCAGGCGCTGTCACAGGGCGCTACCGAACAGGCTTCCTCCGTTGAGGAGCTGGCTGCGACCATCAACGTGGTATCCGAAATGATACACGAAAATTCCAAGGACGCAGAAGATGCAAGCAAATGCACAAAGGAAGCCGCCGAGAAGCTCGGCGACACCTCTGCGAAGATGGAGAATCTCATCAGCGCAATGGAGGAGATCAAGAATTCCTCCGCAGAGACCAAGAACATTATCAAGACCATCGAGGACATCGCGTTCCAGACGAATATACTCGCGCTGAACGCAGCGATAGAAGCCGCGCGTGCGGGTGAAGCCGGAAAGGGCTTCGCGGTCGTGGCTGACGAGGTGCGCAACCTTGCCGCCAAGTCCGGCGAGGCTGCACAGAACACCACGAACATGATCGAAGGCACCGTTTCCGCAATTGAGAACGGCAGCGCCATCGTGAACGAAGCAGCCGCGATGATGACGGCGGTTGTAGAATCCTCTGCAAAGGTCGAGGAGATCAACAACAAGATCTCCGATTCCACAAAGGAGGCTGCGGATTCCATCAAGCAGATTTCTATAGGAATCGATCAGATCTCCAACGTAGTCCAGACGAACTCCGCGACTGCGGAGGAATCCGCTGCGGCTTCCGAGGAGCTTTCGGCGCAGGCTGCAACGATGAAGGGCCTTATAGGGAACTTCACGCTGCGTGATTCTGACGCCTCTGCCAACCTCTGATAGTTCAACAAATTAAGATCCCGCAGCCGTATGGCTGCGGGATTTTTTCATATTACGGTTATCTCCCAGAGTATCAGGGAACCGTCCATGCCGCTCATATCCACGGAGAAGTACTTTACGTTCCCATCGGCGTCGGTGAAGGAGATCCCATTGTTCGGAATATCTCCCAGGAATACCAGACCCGCTTCCAGCGGACGCTCCGGCGTAAGCTCGGGCTGCGAGTACAGCTCCTCGGCGGAGAACGTGAAGATCCCGTTCTCGTCGATGTCCTGCATTGCTATCGACAGCAGCCTGAAGTCGCTGACCGTGCTTTCTGCGGAGAATACCACCTTTACGGCTGATTCGCTGACCTCGGTTCCGTCGGTCTGACTGAATGTGTCGTGCTCACCAAGCTCCGGCACGTCCTCGAGGTACTGCGCCTTTACCGGAAGGCTCTCAGCCGTTCCGGTTCCGGGAAGCTCCCCAGTCGGCATGGTTTCCGGAGGCTCCGCGGTTTTTACAGGCTCGGTGCTCGGCGGTTCGGCGGTGGCTTCCGCCTGTGCGGAGCTTTCCGGCGTGGACTCCTTCGGCGCAGTTCCGGACTGCTCGGACTGGCTGGTTTGGCTGGTTTGGCTGGACTGGCTCGGCTGGCTCCCTGGCGATGTGATGTTCCCGGTGCAGCCTGTCATCAGAAGCAGCGCAGATAGTATCGCGATTCTCTTTTTCATATATCACCCTCCTTTGGTCTTTCTATTATACCCGCTTTTCCTGAAAAAGTCAATCCTTATCTCAGAGCGTCAGAATTTCTAAATTTTTCACATTTAGGTGTTGACATAACCCCTAAAAAAGTGTAAAATGAATATGTATGCGTTAATTGAATTCCGGGAAGGCTCCCGGGCTTGAAAGGATAGATAAAATGGCATTCTTCGATTATTCACCGGAACTGGTGGAAGCAGGAAAAAAGGCAATGGAGCTGTGCGCTCCGCAGTTTGCCGAGTTCGACCGCATGGCGGAATACAACGGCGAGCGCGTTTTAAAGGCGTTCATCGACAACAGGATAAGCGATATCCACATGAAGGGGACTAACGGCTACGGCTACGGCGACGACGGCAGGGACAAGCTGGACGCGGTCTTTGCGCAGATACTCGGCGCCGAGGACGCCCTGGTGCGCCACAATTTCGTGAACGGCACCCACGCGATAACCACCGCGCTGTTCGGTATCCTCCGCCCCGGGGACGAGCTGCTTTCCGTCACCGGCGACCCCTACGACACCATGCAGGGCGTAATTTCCGGCGATGGGATAGGTTCACTAAAGGATTTCGGCGTGAAGTTCGGCAAGGTAGACCTCCTGCCGGACGGCACCCCGGACTACGACGGCATAAAGCGCCGCGCGGGAACCTGCAGGATGGCTTATATCCAGCGCTCCAGGGGATATTCCCTGCGCCCGTCGCTGAGCATTGAGGTCATCGCGAAGATATGCGAGGCAGTCCGCAGCGTTAATCCGGACTGCGTGATATTCACCGACAACTGCTACGGCGAGCTGGTCGAGGAAAAGGAGCCGGTTTCAGTCGGCGCCGACCTCATTGCGGGCAGCCTTATCAAGAATCTCGGCGGCGGAATCGCGGAGACCGGCGGCTACATCGCGGGCAGGGCAGACCTCGTGGAGCTGTGCGCGTTCAGGCTGACCACTCCGGGCACTGGCAAGGAGGTCGGCGCGAGCCTGAATCAGCTCCGCGGAATGTACCTTGGAATATTCCACGCGCCGGAAGCGGTATGCGCGGCGCTCAGGACTGCGGCGTTTGCGGCGGCTCTGGCGGAGCTTCTCGGCTTCGAGGCGTTCCCGAAGTACAGCGAGAAGCGCACCGACATCATCGAGGCGCTGAAGCTCGGCGGCGAGAAGCAGCTCATCGCGTTCTGCCAGGGAATTCAGGCAGGCTCCCCGGTGGACAGCTTCGCTTCCCCGGAGCCGTGGGACATGCCGGGCTACGACAGTCAGGTCATCATGGCGGCGGGAGCCTTTA
>ERZ780148.2668-NODE-2668-length-9994-cov-2.399034_pt1 | contig 9994 bp, 9 predicted proteins | sample MGYA00510984_ERZ780148 | MGnify/ENA primary metagenome ERZ780148 (study PRJEB29588, sample SAMEA2160902) | human gut metagenome | biome: human gut; feature: human-associated habitat; material: faeces | place: Denmark | collected 2008/2010 ...
GAGCAGCGCTTCGGCGTGGCGCACAAGGAGAAAATCAAGCAGCTGAAGACCAACATCGATGTTCTCACACTGACCGCGACGCCGATTCCGCGGACGCTGCACATGAGCCTCATCGGCATCCGGGATATGAGCGTGCTGGAAGAGCCGCCGATGGACCGTGTGCCCATCCAGACATATGTGATGGAGTACAATGAGGAGCTGGTGCGGGAGGCAATCTCAAGGGAACTGGCGCGCGGCGGGCAGGCGTATTTTGTATACAACAGAGTGCGCGAGATCGCCGATGTTGCGACGAAGATTGCGGAACTTGTACCGGAGGCGAACGTGGCGTATGCGCACGGGCAGATGAAGGAGACCGAACTGGAAAATATCATGTACCGGTTTATCAACGGCGAGATCGACGTGCTCGTTTCCACGACGATCATTGAGACGGGACTGGATATTTCAAACGTGAATACGATGATTATTCAGGATGCGGACAATATGGGGCTTTCCCAGCTGTATCAGCTCCGCGGGCGTGTGGGCAGATCGAACCGCACAGCGTATGCCTTTTTGATGTATAAGCGGGATAAGATGTTGAAGGAGGTCGCAGAGAAGCGGCTTGCCGCAATCAAAGAGTACACGGAGCTTGGAAGCGGCTTTAAGATTGCCATGCGCGATCTTGAGATCCGCGGAGCGGGCAGTCTGCTCGGCGAGCGGCAGCACGGCCATATGGAAGCGGTCGGCTATGATCTGTACTGCAAGATGCTAAACGAAGCGGTCAAGGAAGCGAAGGGCATCGCGGTGGAGGAAAGCTTTGACACGTCGATTGATATTGTGATCGACGCTTATATCCCGATGGGTTATATTCCGAACGAACTGCAGAAACTGGACATCTACAAACGCATCGCAGATATTGAGACGCAGGAGGAGACGGAGGAGATGACGGAGGAACTGATCGACCGTTTCGGAGATCCGCCGAAGTCTGTGGAAAATCTGCTTTACATTGCAAAAATCAAATCAATGGCGCACCGGCTTTATTTTACGGAAGTGGCGCAGAAGGGTGAGAGTGTCCGTTTTACTCTCTATGAGAAAGCACGGATTGATGTGGCGAAGATTCCGGAACTGGTGGCTGCATACGGTCAGAAGGTGACGTTTACCGCTGATCCGAAAAACCCGTATTTCACATATCACCTGAAAAAGAATTCGAGGGACAAGAATGTGGACATCAAATCGGTGGTGGAGCAGTTCCTTAGCGATGCCGGAGGACTTCTGGCGGAGCGGGAAGCACCAAAGGAAGGGTAAAAAGGTGTAGAAAGCCAATTTTCGGGCACCGGTGGACCGGCTCTCCGGCGTCGGAAAAGCTTGAAAAAAGTATGAAAAATATTGCGACCCGGAGAAAATTGCACTATAATAGAGCAAGACTGCCATGGCAAGCTGTCATGGCATATACCAGGAGGAACCTATGAGAGCAAAGAGATGGAGCGCACTGCTTCTTAGCGGTGTTATGGCAGCATCCATGTTGACCGGATGTGGAATGAATAAAAATGAGACAGTGGCAACTTTTGATGAGACGGAAGTGCCGCTTGGAGTAGCAAATTTTGCAGCGAGATTTCTGCAGGCAACATATGATGATTTTTATGTGGCATATTTTGGCGAGGACGTATGGTCATCCGATCTGTACAACAACGGCACCACGATGCAGGACAATATCAAGGACAGCGTGATGCAGTCACTGTTCGATATGTATACACTGGAAGCGCACATGGCAGAGTACGATGTGGAGCTGACGGAGGATGACAAGGCGGAGATCGCAGACACAGCGGCTGCGTTTATTGCAGACAACAGCAAGGATGCATTGGATGCACTTGGCGCGGACGAGGAGACTGTGGAGCGTTATCTGACACTGGCGACGATCCAGAACCGGATGCACACGGCGATCATTGCGGATGCCGATACCAATGTGACGGATGAGGAAGCCAACACAAGCTCCTACAGCTATGTCAAGGTGTCCAAGCAGTCCCATACGGATGAGGATGGCAATACCGTGGAGTACACCGACACCGAGCTCACACTGCTCGGCAAGACGGTCGGTATGTTTGACATGGACGCCAAGGCGGGCACGCTGGAGGATGCGGCAGAGCAGTATGACTATACGGTGAGCAGCGGAACGTTTACCGCGGATGACAGCACACTCGATGAGGCGGTTCTTACGGCACTGCAGGGACTGGACGAAGGGGAGGTGTCGGATGTCATCGACACAGATACCGATTACTATGTAGTTCGTCTGGATGAGAAGACGGATGCGGATGCAACCGAGACGACCAGACAGAACATTATCAGCCAGCGCCAGAGCGATCTGTACGACGAGACGCTCAAAGGCTGGGAAGATGAGCACGACTGGACCGTGAAGGATTCCGTGTGGGCGAAGGTAACGTTTGATAACCTGTTCACCACAACAGTGCAGGATACGGAGACCGAGACCGTCACGGAGAGTGCGACGGAATAGAAGAAAAGCTGCGGCAATGACAGATATTGCGGCAGAAGACAGCGAATTATTGGAACGTTGTGCTGGTCAAACAGTGTAACGCGAGCGTTCCAGCGAAAACAGGCGGGAGGATTCTGATCACAAAATACGGAATTTCTAACTCCGCCGCTTTTGCCAGCTGTGATGATCTGTGTCTTTCCAAGTTTTGAACACTCCGGAGGCTTGTCGGACACATCCTCGCGGAGTGTCAAAACGTGGCCAAGACACGGAAGGAACTGGCAAAAACGGCAGAGAAGAAATTCTCGCATTTTGTTCCAAAGAATCCTCCCGCCTGTTTTTCGCTGGAACGTTCGCGTTATGCCCTTTAACGAGCAACAGCGATCCGACGAACCGCTGTCTCCTGCTGCATGTCTGACATTACTGCAGCTTTTCGTTCTTTACGAGCATCTCTTCGATGATGCCCTGGCAGTGGGCACCGATTTTCTTCTTCGTCTCTTTATCCAGCTCGTTCGGATAGATCGGCTTGCCGTACTCTAAGATGACGTGCGTTGCTTTTACCTTCGGAAAATGATTCTCTAAAATATCGGCGGAACCGGTGATTGCCATAGGGACGATCGCACACCCAGTTTTCTCTGCCATCTTGAAACTTCCCTCCTTAAAAGGAAGCATCAGGTCGTCGGTCTTGTTGCGCGTTCCCTCCGGAAAAATGCACATCGAGATGCCGTTCTTGATGTGATCGATGCCGGCAAGAATGGTCTTTAAGGCTTCCTTGACGTCATCACGGTTAATGAACAGGCAGTAGAGACGCTTCATCCACAGGGAAAGAAGCGGAACTTTTGCCATGTCATTCTTGGCGACGTAGCCGGTCAGACCTGGGCATCTGGCATAGGTGATGATAATGTCGAAGTAGCTTTTGTGATTGCCGATATACAGAACGGCTTCGTCCTTTGGTACATTTTCTTCACCGATAACGGTGACTTTGGTTCCGCAGATGAACAGAATGACGCGAAACGCCCACTGTACCATGCGTAGCTGGCTGATGTCGGCAGCCTTACGGTTGAACTTGCTGATGATCCATTCGATTCCGAGGACGGGAATTCCGATGATCAGATAAAGAATGGCAAACAGCAGAGCAAGGATGGCTCGTAACATAAGAAGGTCCTTTCCGGGCAAGCGCCCCGTAGATTTTTACATAGTTTTTATTATAAAGCCTGAAAAGAGGAAACACAAGACGCGGAAAAGAGAATTCACAGGCATATTTAAAAAAGACGCGGCATATACTTTGGATAGAACCGAAAATTTGGGGGACTGTCAGATGTTTTGGTATGGGAAGAGATGGAAGAAGGGGTGTCTGGTCTTTTTGGCAGCGGCGGCCCTGCTTGCTGCCGGGTGCAGCATTGAGACGACAAACGGAGCGAAGGTTGCCGATCTTGACTATGAGATTGTGGAGGAGGCGCAGATACCGGAGGAAGTGAAGGCTGTGATAGAGGAAAAAAAGGCGGCTGATTTTAAAACGACCTATGAACTCGACGGGGATCTGTACATAGTGCGCGGGTATGGAGAACAGGAGACGGGAGGTTACAGCATCTGCATCCGGGATCTGTATCTGACGTCGAATGCGATTTTGTTCGATACGGAACTTGTGGGACCGAGAAAGGGAGAACAGGTAAGCAGCGGACCGAGTTATCCTTATATTGTAATAAAAACCGAAAAACGTGACGAAAGTACCATATTTGAGTGAATTTTCTTGATATTTTTAAAAAATTCTCCGGTTTGTTTGACAAAAATTTAGTACAGTGATAAACTAAAGCGGAATGGTATTCGGTGTTAGGACGATAAGAAGCCGGAACAGGGAGGTAGACAATGCAACAGGCAGACATCCATAAGGTACGCGCTTCCGTGTATCAGCAGTGCGGACGGAAGGTACTGATTCAGCTTGACAGAGGACGCAACAAGGTCGACATCCAGGAAGGAGTCATTCAGAACGCATATCCGAGTGTTTTTACAATACTGGTGAATGACGAGCAGGAAGAAAATCCGCCTCAGTTACTTTCATTCAGTTATTCGGATATCATTACAAGAGATATTCGGATGAAATTATGTTAACATAAGGTATCAGGTATAATATTCCCCGTATTCGAATAAGATGTTTCAAAGATTCGGATATGGGGGATATTTTTTTGGAACTCGAAAAAGTAAAGATACATAGAATACAGCAGAATGGCACGGCGGTCAGCCAGATCACGCTGGATGATGACTATAATGTCCCGGACTACCGGCCGGACATCATGAAGGTTTTGAAAGAAAATGGCGAACTGCGGTTTGACGAGGTGAAGGCGGCAAACAAGGCGGTGTGGGTAAAAGGAAGCCTGGTGTTTCACATTCTTTACCGGTGTGAGCAGAGTGATGGAAAAATCAGCTGCCTCAAAGGAGAGATTCCGTTTCAGGAGAAACTCAATATAGACGGGCTGCAGGAGAACGGGGAGGTACATGCCGCCGGAGAGATCGAGGATCTGACAGTCGGCGTAATCAATTCGAGAAAATTGAGCATCCGTGCGGTGGTTGTGCTGCGTGCCTCGGCGGAGGAACAGGTGTTGGAGGAGTTTACGTCCAGACTGGAACTGCCGGGGGATTACCAGCAGAAGACGGGAACCTGGGGAGCGCTCAATCTGCTCGCATCCTGCCGGGATGTCTGCCGGCAGAAGAGTGAGATTGTTCTGCCGTCGAACAAACCCAATGTGCGGGAAATTCTGTGGCGCAGTGTAGAACTCCGCAACGTCGAAAGCCATGTGGAGGATGGGAAGGCGGTCGTCACAGGTGAGATTCTGGCGGCGGTGCTCTACAGTGAGGAAGAGGAGAGCGAGCGCCTGCAGTGGTATGAGACGACGGTTCCTCTGGAATGTGCGGCCGACTGTGACGCTGCCGGAGAGAATTGCATTTTTAAAATATCGGCTGTCCCGCTGTCGGCGGAACTGGAGATCAAGCCGGATTACGACGGGGAGGAGCGCATTCTTGTGCTCGAACTCTCCGTCTCGGTCGATGTCCGCGTGTGGCGGGAAGAAGAGATGGAACTTCTGACCGATCTCTACTCGCTCCGGGAAAAAGCCGTTCCGGTAGTCAGGGAGCGGATCGGTGAGAGACTCCTTGTAAAAAATGCGGCAAAATGCCGGGTAACGGAACAGCTGGAAATTCCGGAAAGCCAGGAGAAAATCCTGCAGATCTGTGCCTGCGAGGGAACGGTGCGCCTGGAAAAATACGAGCCTGTGGAGAACGGAATCCGGGCGGAGGGAACGATCACGGCGGAACTTCTCTATATCACAACGGATGACAATATGCCGATCCAGTCGGCAAGGGAAATCTATCCGTTTTCCCAGATCCTTGAGATTCCCGATATGCAGCCGGACGTGGAGGCGGAGATGGACTGCGGATTAGAGCAGCTGTCCGCGGTGATGATGGATCAGGAACATATTGAGATCAAAGCGGTGATCCAGTTAAACCTGATGGCGTTTTTGCCGCAGAAAATACAGAACATCGAAGAGATTACAGAAGAGCCTTTAGATATGGAAGAATTACAGAACCGCCCCGGTCTGGTGGGCTATATTGCAAAGGCGGGCGATGATCTGTGGACGATTGCCAAGGAGAATCATACGACCATACAGGATATTCTGGAAACCAACGGCTGGACGGAAAAAAATCTGCAGCCGGGAGATGCGGTGCTGATCGTCAAACAGATAGGATAAAGGTACTATTTGCACAGATTTGCTTGAGTAATAGAAGACGCTCTGTTATACTAAAGTGGTCATGAGTGTTATTTTTTGAAAGGAATTTTGAAAACAGGGAGACAAAAGATGGATCAGAATGAGAACAAAAATTACAATTTAGAGAACGACCCGGGACAGACACAGCCGGGATCTGCGGGGGCAGAGAATCAGCAGGGAACGCAGGATGTGTACGGTCAGCCGGGAGCACAGGGTGCATACGGTCAGCCGGACGTGGCAGCGAATAGCGGAATGACGCAGCCGGACGCCCAGCCGGGAGCGAATGCTTACGGCCAGCCGGGAAACGGTTATGGACAGGAAAGCGCAGGTCAGCCTTATGGACAGGAGAATGCAGGCCAGCCTTACGGTCAGAACTACGGTCAGGCAGAAAATGCGAACGGCCAGGGGAATGTGAGCCAGCCTTACGGTCAGCAGAATTACGGAGAGCAGAGCACGAACGGCCAGGGAGAGTATTCTTACGGACAGAATAACGCCTATGGACAGAATAACGCCTATGGACAGAATAACGCTTACGGACAGAATAATGCCTATGGACAGCAGACGAACGGTCAGCAGGCGTATGGTCAGGCGAACGGCCAGTATGCGGGAAATGCATATGCCGGCGTAAACTATGGCGAGGCGACGGTGCTCAACGACGAGAACGGTCAGCCAGTGAAGAACTCGTTCGGAATGAAGATTACATTCTCCATCCTTGAGATTCTGTGCTGCTGCGGATGCAACCTGATTACCATGATTATGGGTATTATCGGATGCGTATTCACGAGCAAGGCGAACAGTGCCTACAAGTCCGGAGATGTGCAGGAGTATAAGCGCAACAGCAAGTCGGCGACAATCTGCCTGTGGATCGGTTTTGCGATCGCACTGGTATGGCTGGTCTTCAGCATTATTTTCAGCGTACTTTACAGCAACGACATCGAGGATGCGTTTATGGAAGGATATAACGAGGCCGCAGGTGTAAGCGATGATTACGACACGGATGATTTCATGGGTGATTCCGGTGATGAAGAGTACGACACCGACGATTTTCTTGCCGATGACAGCGAGGATACAGAGGATGCCAAAACGGCAGGGGATGCGTTCGACAGCGGAGACATTACCGTCAACGGTATCCTGGTGCAGCTTCCTATGAGCTACAGCGATTTCAAGGCACTCGGTTTTTCCATCGACTCCGAGGATGAGGAGTATGTATCCAACAAGAATGAATATTACTATCCGACATTCTACGATGCACAGGGAAATGAACTGGGAGAGGTGTACATTGGAAATGTAACCGACGATCCGCAGACACTTGCAGACGGAACGGTGTTCGGCTTCTCATTCACCAGCATGGACTACAATGACGATCTGGAGATCCTTCTGCCGAACGGTCTGACAAAGGATGCGGTCAACGACGACTTTATGACTGCTTACGGCGAGCCGGATTATGAGTATGAGTCGGATACCGGCGACTACCAGTCTTATCAGTGGTACAGCCACAGCGACACCTACGAGGATATGGATGAAAACTCCATTTCCGTAACATTCTATGATGGCGAGCTGAGCGATCTGGAACTGATGTATATCGGATGGGATTGATCTGATTTCCGAAAAATCGAAAAATTATGGAAACTGTGACAATTTTATAAGGAAGTATGATATAATCAACGGGTATGATAACAGAGTCATACCCGTTTTTTGTACGCAATGAAAGATAATTCAGATATTTGGGATGGAGATACCGCATGAGACATTTTAAGAAACGTGTTCTGGCACTGCTTCTGGCGGGAGCAGTCGGAATCGGAAACTATGCGTCTGTGTCTGCTTCGGCAATCAAGGATGCACAGGATAAAAAGGATGAGGCACAGCAGGAACTGAATCAGGTGAACCAGCAGATTCAGAATATCCAGTCGGCGCAGAACAGCCTTCAGGCAGAGATGAATAATTATGACAATCAACTCATGAGCCTGCTTACCGATATGGACATCCTGCAGAGCGATATGGATACGCAGGAGCAGGAGATCGAACAGGCAAACGCGGATCTGGAAAATGCGAAAGCGGAGGAACAGCAGCAGTATGACGCCATGAAGCAGCGGATTCAGTATATGTATGAGAATGGAGACCAGTCCTTTTTGACGGCGTTAGTCGGCGCGGACAGCATTACGGATCTTTTGAACCGGGTGGAATATGTCTCGGACGTCTACCAGTATGACCGCGATATGCTGACGAACTATCAGGAAGTGGTGCAGCAGGTGGAAGATCTGACGGCACAGCTTGAGAGTGAGATGGCGGAGATGGAGGAGCTTCAGATCAGCTATCAGGAGCAGCAGAGCTCTCTGGAGCAGGTGATTGCGACAAAGCGTTCGGAGATGGCGGATTTTGACAGCCAGCTTGCCAATGCACAGAGTCTTGCAAGCCAGTATGCGCAGACGATCAAGCAGCAGAACCAGATCATCGCGACGGAGAAGGCAAAACAGGCGGCTGCGGAGGCGGCGAAGAAAAAGGCGGCGCAGGCGGCTGCTGCGGCAGGAACGACCGGCAGCACCACCGGAACGGATGCCTCGACAGCCGGCACCGGAACGACCTCGAATACGACCGGAAATACCGCTTCGACAGGGACGGATACCTCGACTTCGGGCAGCAGTACCTCCGGCAGCTCTTCCACAGGTCTGACGGACGGCGGACTAAATCCGTCCTACACGACCGGAGTCAGCGGCAGTGACGTCGTGTCCTATGCGAGCCAGTTTCTGGGGAATCCCTATGTCCTTGGAGGTACCAGCCTGACATCCGGAACGGATTGCTCCTATTTTGTCATGGCGGTCTACCAGCATTTTGGCATTTCCCTGCCGAGATCTTCCTATTCGCAGAGCGGCTGTGGACAGGCAGTCAGCTATGAAAATGCGCAGCCCGGCGATATTATCTGCTATCCGGGACATGTGGCAATCTATATCGGCGGTGGACGGATTATCCATGCGTCCAACCCGAGAACCGGCATCTGCTACGGAAATGCAACCTACCGTACGATCACTTCGGTACGGCGTGTGTTGTAGGTTTGTATTTTCAAAAGCAAAATGCTATAATCTGGATAGAAATGGAATAAGAGATGGAGGAATAAAAAATGCAGTTCAAACAGTTACAGGATGATATGATCGCAGCAATGAAGGCAAGAGTGTCTGGGACACCTGCAGGAAGGGATGCAGTGGATAAGGCAAAAGGAAAAGACCAGATTTTATGATATGTTCTGTAGTATTTAATTTAGTATGTACAGTCTGTGGACATAAATTGTTGTCCCCATTCACACATAGAATCTAATATTGGAACCAATGTTTTACCTAATTCACTCAGACTATATTCTGTTTTGGGAGGTATTACAGGATATATTTTTTTAATAATCAAATTATCATTTTCGAGTTCACGCAATTGCTGGGCAAGCATTTTGTCTGTTATAGAGGGAATTCTTTTTAGGATTTCATTATATCTAAGTGTGCAATTCTCAAGATGATATAATATTACGGCTTTATATTTACCTCCGATTTTTGATATGGTTGCATCAACTGGGCAATTATATTCTTTTGACATTTTTACACCATCACTTTCTTTTAGGTTAGTATATAACAAATAAGTACGTTCTTGCATTTTTTATATCTACTCCATTATAATCAATTTGACTAGTCAAAACAATAACAATTTAAAGGAGATGCTTTAATAATGAATATTTTAGATATTGCAAAAAAAAGATTTTCAGTGAGATCTTATCTTGATAAGGAAATTCCTC
>ERZ780148.2670-NODE-2670-length-9986-cov-5.540630_pt1 | contig 9986 bp, 13 predicted proteins | sample MGYA00510984_ERZ780148 | MGnify/ENA primary metagenome ERZ780148 (study PRJEB29588, sample SAMEA2160902) | human gut metagenome | biome: human gut; feature: human-associated habitat; material: faeces | place: Denmark | collected 2008/2010 ...
TATGCAGCCGGAAACGGTTTCCGCTGTCTCGGAGCTACCCCCGAACGCTACGATAAGTCCAGCGATGAAGCCTGCGAGTGCTACCCAGAGCTTACGGCTTGTGAGCTTTCTCTTCCAGTCAATTTTCATGGTTGTTGCCCTCCAGTCTGTCTATTCTGTGATGTGCCTGCTTTGCGCTGGATTCCACCGCCGTAAGCCGCGTTACAAGGTCAAGATACTGCTGTTCCTGCTTGTCCAGCTTGCGCTTGATGTCGTCCATGCTTGCTTTTATGTACCCGATATCGCTGCGGTATGAGCCGTCCTCGCGATTATCGTCCCGCTTGTTCCGCGCGAACGCCGCCGCGCCAAAAATGATACCGGATATCGCGGCGATTACGCTGATAATTGTGATGATGTTCTCTACAGTCATGTTTCCTCCATTTCCGCAAGCTCCGCACGGAGCTGTGCCGCTTCTTCCTCAAGCGCCTTGAGCCTGCTCTTGTCCTCGGCGGTGCCGACGCCTGCGACTATTGCCGCAAGCGGGCGTATTCTTGCCCGGTCGATTTCGGAAAATCTCCGGGATATCTTGGCGGCTCTGAGCCGATTTTCCCGAGCAGCACGCTGCTCGTCATTTTCGCGCGGTTCGATGATTTCATCATAATTCTGCGACATATGCGTATCCTCCTTCTACTGCCTTGACATCTGTTATCGCCCTCATGCTTGGGCGCAGGTCGAGCGGGTCGATATCGTTCGTGCTCCGTATCTGATAGAAACGCTGACACTTCTCAAGCTCGGTCGCCAGGTCGGGATGAACAAACAGTGTTGCAGAGCCATTCTCCAGCTTCATCCACTCAATGGTAAGCGAATCTCCAATTTCGATGCCTTTGTTCAGGCTCACGGATACCGCTGATATGTACTCGCTGTCAGGTAGATCTACCGTCACACTGTTTATGCCAGCCTGAAGCCTAGGAGTATAGTAGCTGTCAACGTAGTCCCCAGCTGCGGTCACAGTGCGGATACGCGCGGCCCATACTCCGGTGACGTCCGCTGCCTTGAGAGATAGCGTGTATTTTCCAGGTGGAAGCGGGAACTCAAAATCCTGCCAAAAAGCGTGGGTTGTTGACGACGCTGTTACCGTAGAGGTGAGCTTTACACCGCCGGAAATCGGCGCTGCGCTGCACTTCCCGGGGGAATACCATCTGTCGACCGTGTAGCCGGAGGTGTATTCAGCCTGCCCGCGCTGATTTATACGGAAATCCGGATTTATCAGCAGGTTCGGATTGCTGTAATTCACCGCGTTCCACGCTGCCTTTTCAGTGGCGGTAACGTGGATATCCGCGTCAGCCGCGTGCGCTTCTATGGCGGCTCTGGCTACGCTGTCAGCACCCGAGCCGCCGAAATATGCTGACGTCTTAAAAGGGCATGCGGTGTAATCGCTCCCTACAAGCTGAATCGAGCCAGTCCCGAGCAGGTACACTGTCCTGCAAGCCCCGTCAATCCTTACCGCCTGCCCCGCCGGAATGCTGACTACTCCGTCAGCGCCCGCCGTAACGCCCGGAGCAGTGGACGCGTACACGGTAGCCGTGCCGTCGTTCCTGAGCCAGGCGTTCGTCCCGCCGCTGTAATCTGCCCTGATTTCCGCGCCGGTGAGGACGATTGTTTTTGATGTCATGATTTATCCCTCCAAAAGTACCTTTTTGCCGTTAACATAAATTGTATCTCCGGTGAACGACAACATGTTGTTGCCTGCCTGGAAATTTAAGCCGCCTGAGCTGCCGGTGATGTGTATTCCACCGCCTTTTATGTCCAGGCTGCCGCTGCCGTGATCATCTCCGACATAAATATTCGTACCGCTGCCGCCGCTGATTTTTATACTGCCATATTCGACCTCGATCGCACAGCCTTGCATACCATTTGCGTCCGTAATGCTTAGCCCCAGATACTTCAGCTTTTGCGACCACATTAGCGATAGCTGTTTATCACCGTCAACGCCTTGCGCTGTTATCTGAGTAATGTCGCTGTCCTTGTCTTTGGATAAATAGGCGCATGCGGCGCTGCCGTTCACGTCGTGCAGCATGCCGTCTCCTCCCGCCTGGCTGAGCTGCTTCCTCAGCTCGTCTATCTGCTTTTCTGTCTGGGATTTGGGCTGCGTGCGCTGCCTTGATTCTGTAGAAGTCTCCGCAGAATAGGCCGTCGCCACGGATTCCTCCACCGCTGATAGGGACGAGGGCATGCTGCATTTTATTGTGTGCTGCCCCCGGTACCTCCAGATCTGAGAGGTGATCATGCCCGTTGCGTATCCCCGGTCGGTATCAATAGCGCCGCCCCGCAGCCGGACATAATCCCCGATCTCAAGAGCAGGGTCGCCGGTGAAGCTCGAATCAAAAACGCGGTTCAGGCATTTGTACATCTGCAAAAGTTCGTTGTTGAGCACCGCCGCGACAACGTTGTCGGAAAGCTCCGCAAGCAGCGGATTTTCGTTCAGTTCCATGACCGCGAGCTTCTCGCTGCCGCCCGCTGATATCTCACTTGTGGAGTACACCGCAGCGCCGTTTCGCCTGGTGAACAGCTTCGCAATGCAGGTCGTATCGTCCGAGAAATCCGTATTGAAGCGGATATTCCCGGCTATTTCACGCACCGGGACTATTACTCCGCCGTCGTTCCTCTCACATGTGAGCGGCACGAATTCCAGCTCGTTGCTGCGGCTGATTCTCGCAAACGAAGCGGTCATCATGCCTACATACATCAGCAGGTCGCGTTCTGTCTGGATACGCGCCGTGTTTATCTTCGCGGTCTGCGCCGCGTTCGGCAGCGCTTCAAACGCCGTCTGTGTCATTCCAAAGCTTAACCCGGCAGCAGTACACGCGCCGCACACAAGCTCATACAGCGTGCCGGAGCGCTCGGTCGCCTCCACATCGAACAGTGCCATTCCATCGAACGCGGAAAGCGTTACCGTGTCGTTCCGGCGCTTTATCGACGAGCCGTCCACATAGAAGCGCCCGAGCGGCACCGTCTCGGACTTCGCAGCCTGCATATCGCTGTCGTGGTACAGAATGAACGCGAGCCGTATCGCCGCGCCGTCAAGATCGCTGGTCTTACCCGCGAAGCCTTTCAGGGAGCAGGAAAGCTCCCCGGAGTACACACCGCCGGGGCGGAAGTCTCCGCGGCCGTTCATTTTCTGCGTTATAGAAAGGGAACCGGCGGCAATATTGTCGTCGGTCAGGTGAATTATAGTGCCGTCCCGGAGCCTTGCCGCGCCGCTTATCCCGGTGTACCGGACCGGCGCTTTTATAAGCTCCCTATAGGTATCTGAAACATTGTACATATCAATACTCCGTGAATGACGTGGTGAAGCTCCACCAGCTCTTTTCCGGGTCGGAAGGCTCCCAGCGGAGCACCTCCGGCTCGCGGGTAGGGTCGGCGTAGCACTCCATCGTGCTGAACTGAACGTCGGCGGGCTGGTTGATGTCGAAGAACCTGACCTGTATCTTCGGGGGCTTGATAGCCTCGCGTATCTTCCGCAGGTCAGCCGTCTGCACTATCCAGGTGAACGACATCTTCCGGACGTCCGACCTGATTATGTCGCGTGTCGCATACATTGATTCCGACCGCCCGGAATTTTTGCTGTCGTAGTCCTTATAGAGCGGCTTGAAGCTGCTTGGCGTGGGCATTTCTACGCCGTCTATCTTTATGATCGAGGCGGTTTTCTCGGACATTGTTCCTCCTTTCCGGATCAAACGGATCATATTGCAGTTTATCCCAAACGTCAATAGCCGTTTGAACGGGTCTGCTCATTGTTCTGATACTGCGTTGTGTTTTCCGCTATAATTTGCCCGTCCAGGTCAATATAGTTGTGGAACTCTATTATCTGCGGTGCCGCCGAACTGTCGGGGAGCTGAACAGGACCCGTCATTGCTCCTCCGCTGTATACTGCGCCCGGAATGCTGCTCTGCTGTGCGGAATAATCAGCGTAATCGTAGCCGCGCACCTGCCCTGTTTCCTCAAGGGACTGCTGCAAGCCGTAAGCGTAGGCGATACTCAGCATATCACCGTATCCGTTATCGTCGAAGAACTTCTGCTTTGCGCTGTCGGTAAGGTAATCATTTTTGACGGAGTTCAACGCGTCTGCCGCATTCATTCCCCGCTTCAAGCGTTCCAGGAGCGCGGAGTTCATGTCGTCGTACAGCGTTTCAAGCTCGCCGGACATCTGGTCTATCTTCATTACGTCGGCAAGGTCGTCAATAGTGATCTGACCCGTGATGTATTTAAAGAAAAAATCACCCGTGCTTGTTGCTCCGACAGACATCAGCTTATCCTGAAAGCTGTACAGAGCGCTCCCCAGGCTCATGAATATTCCGTCCCAGACCTTGAAAGCCGCCTGCTGTATCGGTGAGGCGAACGATTCTATCTGAATACTTAGTTGCGAGATTTACTGCCATTAAAATTACCTCCTGTTAAACTCCCAGTCCGTCAAGGAATGGGTCCTTTGCGCCGGGGTCGCCCTTTTTCGGGGGAGCTCCGGCTAACTTCTTTGCTACCTCCGCGCTGACTGCGTCCGTGAAAGCCTTTGCGACTGCCGCCGCGCTGGTTTCGATACCGTCGGGGTCGGAGATGTCCACAGCCCCTACCAGAGCGGCGGGGACGTTCTTCTCCGCGAGGTACTCCTTTGCAAGGGCGGTGCGCTCCCGTTTCGTCAGAGCGGCTTCGCGGTCTGCGAGAGCCTTTTCCTGCTTCTCGCGCTCATGCTTCGACTTTTCGTCTGCTGTCATAGCGGCTACGCGCTCAGCCTCCGCCTTTTCGTCCGCAGCTTTCTTCTCCCAGCGCTTCTGGCGCTCCGCGATGATCTTGTTGAGCTCTGCCTGGGTGAACGTCTTTTCAGCGGGCTTTTCCGGTTTGTTTTCCGCCTCCGGCTCGGGCGTAGATACGTTAGGATCACCTCCGGCGGTCTGAGCGCCGCCCTGCTCCTGTGTGGTCTGAGTTGTCTGTTCGTCTGCCATTGTTACCTCCGTTTAACGTCCGTATGACTGTATTCCGCGCGGCTTTTAATGTCGTCAGCGTGTTTCGGACAATAAAAAAGCGCCGTGCTTATCGCATAGCGCTTGATAACTTTGAAGCTATCAAAAAGGTTGAGCAGAAATGCCAGATGGGTATTATCACCGCCGCAGAGCGTGATAAGGAAATCGAAGCGCTCCTTATGTGATTTGATTTACCAGAGGTAGAGAGCTTATTCTGATACGTATCATCTCGACCATTGAAACCTACGACCTTGTAGGTAAAGTTAAAGCACTCACGTTTGTGGGTGCTTTTTTATATAATTATAAAAACTGATCTATTTATCTTCATTAATAGCTGTAATTAATCTTTCCTAAAAAGCTCCAAGATCTGATTAACTATTTTATTGTTTTCTGAAAAAGTACTTGACAAAATCTCCGAGAAATGGTAAAATGAATTTATAAAATAGTCGTTGGAGGTTAACATGAACGAAGATTTATTTTCTAGTAAGATCAAAACGGTACTTGAAAAGATTGGAAAAGCAATCGAAAAGGGCTCTTGTGATGATATGCGGTCATATTTGGCTGATAACCAAACAGCGACAAGAAATGCAATTCCGTATGTTCGAATAGACAAAATCAACACAAACCTTTCTGATATTTTTTCAACAGATGAGGGTGATGTGCGTTTATTTAAGCGTAACTCTTGGGTGGGAGTATTGATTGTTGACAGGGGCAGCAAATGTATTTTTACATATTGCACAACCCAAACTTTAAAGCGTATCCCCAAGAATAAAAGCAGGAAAAAACCGCATTATGCTCAAACATTGCTAAATACACTTAATCGCGAAGAAGTAGATCCCTCGCAGTTAACATTGGAAGGGTTTAACTTGATGTCATCGCTAGAACCTGACTTTACCCCTAGCGAATATGAAGCAGATTTCATTTCTATTATGGAAGAATCTTTAACTAAATACAAAGGCTATCGGTACTGGGTGGTCACATATGAAACCCAAGGATTAACTTTAAGACATCTTAGTGCAGTTCTTATGGATCCTAATTTCAATATAGTGGAAGAACGGCCACTGATGCAACTTTTAGCACCTAATTTTGGTGATTTAACAGCTGACCTTAAAACAGAAACCAAATCTGAAAATAGCGTTCATTCTCTCGTTTCTATTAAGCCAGGTCTTAAAGGTAAAATGGCAAGCGAGCCTGAAAAGCAAACCGAAATATTCCCGAAGAGTACAGAGGAGAGCAAAGAAGCATAATCGCTTCGGGAATACAATAATGAAGATTGTGCTTTTTAAAACAGTATGGACAACCAGAAATTTAATGGAAATCGCATAAAAGAAGCTCTACAATTTAGAGGCATGAAAATGACTGAGTTGGCGGATAAAGCAGGAATTAGCAAACAATCCATGTCTCTATATTCAAGTAACAAAAATACACCACCCTATGAATCAGTTATAAAAATAGCTGAGGTATTAAACTTACCATATGACTATTTTATGGTTGATAAGCCGTTTGAGGCAACAATAGAAAACACATATTTCAGGTCACAGTCTTCAGCTACTAAAAAGGCCAGAAATGCACAAGAGTTAAAAGTTGAATACGCTGCAAAGTTGTACGACATTTTACTTTCATATGTTGATTGTCCTGAACTAAAGCTTCCTGAACATTTAGAAATGGACATTGATTGTTCCATTAACAATTATAATCCTGAAGAAGATGCCGCTAAGATTGAAGTATTATCAGCCAATGTAAGAAAGTATTGGAACTTAGGAGATGGACCTATTGAAAATCTTCAATATGTGCTCGAATCAAATGGAATAGTAGTTACCGGGTTTCGTGATGTCGATTCCAAAATAGATGCGTTTAGCCAGTTGGTTGAAATAAATGGCAGAGAGATCTACGTTATTGCGCTTGCAATTGGAAGTAAACCTATTGAGAGACTACGATTTGACATGGCGCACGAACTTGGTCACATTCTTATGCATCAATGGGGTGGGGATGAAGAAATAATATCAAACGAAGCATTTAATATACGTGAGAAACAGGCAAATATGTTTGCCAGCTCACTGCTTCTTCCAAAGAATACCTTTGGTCGTACTGTTTCTGCATATCCTACTGAAATTGAATACTATAACACATTAAAGAAAAAATGGAAAGTATCAATCCAAGCAATGATGTATAGAGCAAGACAACTTAGTATCATATCCGGAAATCAATTCCAATACATGATGCGGCAAATCTCAAAAAATGGCTGGAGAACCAAAGAACCAGGAGATGTTCCTGGTCAGTTGGGTGATACAATTTTTCAGGGTGCTATTGATCTTCTGTTTGATGGAGGATATATTACTAAAAATGATCTCTTATCTAGCTTTTCAAAAGAGGGAATATTCTTAGACCAATCAGATTTAGAAAACTTAATGTGTCTACGAGAAGGAACACTTGACCCCGAACCTAAAGCTATTCGACTGGTTGCTTTAAAAAAATAAGCAAATAGGTTGGGATATGATTGATAATATCTTATGAGCATGTGTTCCTGATATCAAATGCTTGTACAAAAAAGAACACCACCCACCAGTGATGTTCATTAAATTGGTATCATTTCCGTATCCGGTTCAGAATCTGCATTCCCTTGACGTAATTCTGCTCGTCCCCGGTACTGAACGCCGCTCGTTCGGTATCAACGGTCATGCTGTCAGGGCCTTCGTCAGACATTGAAAGTCATAACAACAAAGATCTCTCCAACTGTTGGGGAACTCGTAATATAGAGTATTTCTTTATATTTGAGCGTAAGATTGACAACCTAATAGATTCATCTTTCGGAATATCCAAGAAAGATCTGTTAAATCGTATGTGCGAAAACAATATGCTCTTACCTGAGAAACCTAAGTATGCATATCTGCACAGGCATAAGAACCAATGCATATACAAAGTTAATCGTAGCGTGGTTGAAATGTATATTGAAAAAATCAAAGTGCAGATAAACACACCGGACAATTAATGAGAATACAGCATGAAAACAATATGGGATTACAACGGAAGCTGCGATAATGCAAAGAAAATTATACGCGCGCACAAGATGCTAATAGAATATCATAGACCCCTTGAATCTTACAAAGAAGCAAGGGAAGAATTTATGAAAGTCCACGATCTGAAAGATATGGAATTAAGTGGGCAGGAGTTTTGCAATATACTCTGTAAACGCACAGAAGAATCGTTCTGTCTTGACAAGGAAGAAATAGGCAGACTTATTAATAGAAAGTATTCGATGCGTGATTCCTTTGATGATTTATTTATCCCCGATGAAGACGATCCATACGAAAACGCCGAGGACTTTGAAAATTTCAAGGTTCTAACAGATTACTGCTTCTATAAAGCAACAATGCCATCAGAATCCGGATTAGCCGATCTGATAAATCTTGCATGTGATAATATCAAGTACTGTGGATATGCAGCAAAGCTTCTTGAAAAGATTATCCTGGCTGATTATTCCAATATAAATGAGTTTTACACGCAAACTTTTCTTTTGCTTGTTGCCAATACTCTTATGGGAGAATATTCGTTTACCACCCTTAAAAGGTACGATATTGCACAACGGTTATATGAAAAAGTTAAGTGTGGGTTCCAAAAATCAACTAGTGAAGCCCTGACTGAACTTGCCGCAAACAGGTTAATATGCTGTGATTTTCTGTCAATGACAAAGCTCAATCCTGCAAACAAAAAAACATTCACTGCAATGACTGAAGCCTCTGCATCTGACGGTTTTGCCTGCACCTTGCTTGCGTTCTACTACCTCACGGCACACTATAATTCTGTGTCTCAGAATAATCATGATTTTATTCTGGATGAGGCTCTTGAGGATTATCCAAATGACACCGCGGAAGAAAATAAAGAAACTTTTGATTCTTACCATGAACTTGGAATGCAGTATCTTAACAAGGCTTTATCTAATAAATATCGTCCGGCATTCTATCTATTCAAATACCTTGGTGACAATGGTCTGCTCACGAAGTATAAAAGTAAGGAAGCTGAAAAGTTTATAAGAGAAACACCTTTACGAATAATTGATCCTCTGCTTGCAGTATAGTATTTTCATTGTTGACGCCGTGGCATTCGCCACGGCGCACATTTACCTGAGAAACTCAAAAAGGCTCGGCAGGAATTTCACCTCGCTGTCCTTATCAAGCGTAACGACATTTACCCCTATGCTCTCAAACTCGTTTATCATCTTATTGTAGTATTCATGCCTGAGCTTAGGGTGAAGCTCGAACATCTTTTCCTTCGCCTTTCTGACGCTGGATTTTTTTCTAGTCAGCCGCAGCATATCCAGCATACGGCTTCTCAGCTTCTTGTTCCTAACGCTTGCCCTGACCTTAGCGCAGGTTTTCTTATACGGATAATAATCGGCGTCCAGCAGCAGGCTGTGTGCCATAGCCAGTATCTTTTCCCGGCTTGCTGCCATGCAGTAAGCTACCCGTTCCCGGTTGGTATTACAGCCGGGCGTTTGTTTTTCAAGCGACTTTCTTCTCAGAATGCGCAGCTCGACACGCAGAGTTCCCTCGGCTGTTTCCGAAGCACAATCCCGCTGGGCAAGCTCTTTCTTTTTATCGTAGAAGCTTACCTCCAGTCCCTCGGTTTTGTTTCTGACAGTGAAACTGCTGGTGGAATCAAAATCCGTAGAATCATCTATTAAAACCTCGTAACCCTTTTTCATCTCGCTACGGTACATCAGACTTATGTATTCGCTGACATTATCGGCAGAACCTACGTCAACGTTTATGCACTGGTCAACACGGTACAGTTCAAGCGCATTGACAGCGTAATCTTCGCCGAACTCACGAACCAGCATTCTTTCTGCAATATCAAGCGCTTCGTTAAGATTCCGTGGGTCTATAAGCCGGGACTTATCTTCTGTTCCAAGCAGGTCGTTCAGGCTGAGAATAAAATCGTAGTATCCGCTGATTTTTGTCTTTTTAAGAATCACCCGGATTCCCTTGCCCTGAA
>ERZ780148.2673-NODE-2673-length-9977-cov-2.414332_pt1 | contig 9977 bp, 9 predicted proteins | sample MGYA00510984_ERZ780148 | MGnify/ENA primary metagenome ERZ780148 (study PRJEB29588, sample SAMEA2160902) | human gut metagenome | biome: human gut; feature: human-associated habitat; material: faeces | place: Denmark | collected 2008/2010 ...
TGTCCATATTGCTGACGGAATGAATGACACGTATCATTGCTTCACCGGTTTGCGGCGCAGTACGCCGCATACAGCTCATAATTGTTTGTTTCGAATGCCAGCGCAAGGTCGGGGTGGGACGGCACCTTCATGCCCGCAAAGCTTTTCCTCACGAAGTCGGAAAGGCAGATAAACACGGCGCGCCTTACATCCGCAGGCTGGCGACGGGTCCTGAAGCATATGAGAATCGCGTTTTGCAGGATATAGTCATAGTAGGCGCTGTCATCCGTGAGTCCGAGTGTATGACGGTCATCGTGCAGCCTCAGTGTTATCCACAGCGAATCAATCGTTTTGGGGGCTCCCACACCGCCGCGTATTATTCCGGAGCTGTTTTGGCGGTATACATACACGCTGTCGGACACGCCGACGGCTCCGCGGATTCCGTAGCCGCGCTCGGTGAAGTTGAGTCCGTTTCGGACGTTTCTGCCGATGCCGTCATAGCTCATCCATTTTATAAACGAGGTGTCGACTCCGCCCTGGAGAATGAAGTCCTCTATGAGCCTGCCGACCTCGTTATCCGCGAGGGCGGTTATGACTGCGGTGCGAAGTCCGAAGCAGCGGCGCAGTCCGCGCGCGACATTGTATTCTCCGCCACCTTCCCAAGCGGTGAAAGATCGCGAATTCTTTATTCTGCCCGCGCCCGGATCGAGGCGGAGCATTATCTCGCCGAGAGATATTTCATCAAACATGCAATCCTCGGGTCTTTTGAGTTCAAGCTGCATAAATTATACTTCCTTTCCTGCCGGATATATTGATGCGGTATTACCGCGTGGCTTTCATACATAGTTAGTATACGACGAAAACGCAATTTTTACAATAACAAACGCCAAAAAGAGCAGAAAAATCCCCCGGTTTGAAAAATTAAAACCGAGGGATTTGAAATCATATGCTGCGCAGCGTTATATCTTTTTATAAGTGAGCACGCTGAACTGCGCGCTGACGGTGAGCGAGCTCAATTTTTCGAGCTTCTCCCTGTCCTGCTGCGAGGTTTTGTAGCAATAGGGAGTCATATTGAAAAGGTCGGTTATATCCTTCCCGCTTTCGAGCGCAAAAGTATAGCATATCTTCTTTTCACCGACGAGGCGGAAGCCCTCGATATCATGCGGCGGAACTTCGTTCTCATACGGCGCGTCATACACGGCGCTTTTGAGCTCCCACAAATGCTTTTCGAGCGGTATTGCCTTGACGAACACTCCGTCTTTTTTGAGCACGCGCGAAAACTCCTGCGGGCAGGCGGGCGCGAAGATATTTACTATCGCGTCGCATTCGCCGTCGCCCACTGGCAGCTTATATATGCTCGCCACGGCGCGTTCGACTCCGCAGTTTTTCGGCGCCTTTTCGAGCGCGTATTTTGAGATATCCACGCCGAGCACCTGCGGCTCAAGCCCCGATTCGCTGAGCCTGCTTTTAAAATACGAAGTGTACCAGCACTCGCCGCAGCCTGCATCGAGCAGAGTGCCGCCGCGCGGGAAATCCGCCGAAAGAGCTTCATAAACGGCCTCGCGCAGAGGCGTATAGAAGCCCTTTGAAAGGAAATCGCGCCGCGCGTTTATCATCAGGCGGTCGTCGCCGTGGCGCTTTGCGCCCGATGAGTTGCTCATCAGCAGATTCACATAGCCTTTTGCAGCGATATCAAAGGTGTGCCCTTGCGGACACACCCATATCTTTTCTTCTTTTTTCAGCTCCTGTGAGCATACGGGACAGCGAAAACTCATTTTGCCTGTGCAAATTCCTTTTCTGCGCCTTTGGGGGCAAACATCTCATTGACATTGTTCTTGCCCTTATGATGATAAGGCGCTATTTTAAGTATGATATAAAACGGCACTGCGCCGAGGGTATTGAAAACTATGTCGGTCATGGTGTCCATGAGAGCGAAACGCGCGGGATCTCTGGGCTTAAAGAAAGTTCTCGTATTATTCGCGGCCTTTGCAAGCTCATACGACCAATGCTGGGAATCGCCGCCCGCTATCTGATCGAAGCTGAACTCGAAGAGCTCCCAGCAGGTGGAGATAAAGAACGAGAAGCCGAGAGCACAGAGCAGGACTATCGGCAGATCGCACTGCTTCTTGTCGCGCTTCTGCATGGCGGTTGCGAGCTCATAGCCCATGAACACCGCCTCAGCTCCGCCGAGCAGGTGGAGTATCTTATCCCACATAAAAATGGAATAATAGAAGTTCAGGAACGCGCCGCCGAAGGATGCGAGCAGCAGTCCGACGGACGCGACGGTCTGGCAATAGGACGGGAGCTGGCGCAGGCAGTTTTTCTCGGGCAGAGCCTGGATTATCTCCCAAGCGAACATTCCGACGAGATTTGCAAACAGCTGAAGCGCCATCTGCGTCTTCGGCAGATCCGAGGGCGGGTTGGTAAACAGAAGGCTCACCATCGCGCCGATCATGATAAGACGGAAAATCCACCAGACGATGAATTCCGACTTCTTCGCGCTCGACATAAGCCGGCTGAAATAGTTTTTCACAAATTTTTCCTCTTTTCTTTGTTTTTCCCTTAAACACACGAGCTAATTATAACATCTGTGAGTTTTATTTTATTCCCAATACACAATATCGGTCTTTTTTGTATTATCCGACAAAAAGAGGGCGCTCAATTTGTATATTCATACAGTTTTCAGGCGAGGGATTTCAGCAGGCGGAAGAAAATATCTTTGAAAGTCAGCGCGCGCACGGCATCTGGCGAGACGATATTATACTCCCCTATCTTTTCGTCGCCGAGGCTCAGCACCACTTTACCGAGTACCTGCCCTTTCTCGACAGGCGCCTGAACGTCGACGCAGAGCTCGACATCGGTCTTTATCTTGCCCTCCTCGCCTTTTTTGACGAGCACGCTGGCGGCTTTCGGCAGAGACGGATGAATCGAATCGACAACGCCACCTATTACAGCGACATCGGTTATCAGCGACGGGTCTATCTCGGGCGTGACGGTCGAATAGTTTGCAAAACCCCAGTTGAGCATAGCCTTTGCGCCGTTGAAGCGGTCGTCGCTCGTCTGGCTGCCCATGACAACGGCTATGAGATGCGTGTTGCCGCGCTTCGCGCTCGCGGAGACACAGCATCCTGCCTTCGCCGTTGTGCCGGTCTTGAGCCCGGTCGTTCCTTTGTAGAACCTGACCAACTTATTCGTGTTGACAAGCTCCGTTGCGCCGCCGCGCAGGGAGTCCATCCAGATAGTTGTGTAGTTCATTATGCGCTCGTGTTTCAACAGCTCGCGTGACATTATCGCGACATCCATCGCGGTGGTCAAATGGGTCGTTGTGGTGTCATCAAGACCTGTGCAGTTATCAAAATGTGTATTCTTCATGCCGAGCTGCCCGGCACGCTCGTTTATCATCGCGACAAAGGCCTCCGCGCTGCCCGCCAGGTGCTCGCCGAGCGCGACCGCCGCGTCGTTGCCGGAGACGACGCACACGGCCTTGATGAGGTCTTCGACGCGCATCTGCTCGCCCTCTTTGAGCCATATCTGCGAGCCGCCTTTTGATGCGGCAGAGGCGGAGGTGGTTACGGTGTCGCTGAGCGATATCTTCCCGCTGTCGAGCGCTTCGGTCACGAGCAGGAGGGTCATTATTTTCGTAACAGAAGCGGGATAAAGCTTTTCGTCGGCGTTCATGCTCATGAGCACCTTTCCGGAATCCACATCCATGAGCACCGCCGCTTTCGCCTTGACGGTGACGGGCATCGGCTCGTCGGCGAAGCTCACACAGCAGCAAGAGAACATCAGCAGAAGAACAAGGGCGGCGCAGAGCACCGTTTTCAGCTTACGGTTCATAACATCATCTCCCGAAAATCAAAAGCGGATATAAAAACAGTATTAAAGATATATGCCGATTATCTGCATCTTAGCCCCGCGGACTTGCACAAGAGGGCGAAATGCTGTATAATTTCACTGCAAAACTCAAAGGAAGGGCGGCTTTTGCCGCGGTGATGATATGAAGGTCGCATTCTGCACTCTCGGGTGCAAGGTCAATCAATATGAATCGCAGTCGATGGAGCAGGCGCTGATAAAGCGCGGCTTTGAATGTGTCGGGGCGAGCGAAGAGGCGGATGTCTACATAGTCAACTCCTGCACCGTAACCGCCGAGAGCGACCGCAAGACGAGGCAGAATGTGCGCCATCTGCGAAAGCTGCATCCGGACGCCGTTATAGTGCTCACGGGCTGCATGCCGCAGGCGTTCCCCGAGGACGCGCGTCTGCTCACCCAGGCGGATATCGTCACCGGCAACCGCTCGAACAAGCAGATTCCCGACATGATCGATGAATTCTTCCGCACGCGTGAGAGGATCGTTCGCATAGCTCAGCACGAAAACGGCGAAAAATTCTCCGGCGAGCTGATAAACGATTTTCGCGAGCGCACGAGGGCGACGGTCAAAATCGAGGACGGCTGCAACCGTTTCTGCTCCTACTGTGTCATTCCATATGCGCGCGGGCGCGTGCGTTCAAAACCGCTCGAGGACATAAGAGAAGAGATATCCTCGCTCGAAAAGAAAGGCTTTTCGGAGATAGTTCTCGTCGGCATAAACCTTTCGGCATACGGCACTGACTGCGGGGCGAACATATGCGACGCGGTCGAGCTCGCCGCATCGTTCGATGGGATAAAGCGCGTGCGTCTCGGCTCTCTCGAGCCTGACCACATGACCCCGGACGTTACAAAAAGGCTGGCTGAATGCAAAAAGCTCTGCCCGCAGTTTCACATATCGCTCCAGAGCGGATGCGACAAGACACTCAAGCGCATGAACCGCCACTACACCGCCGCCGAATACGAAGAACTCTGCACAAGGCTCAGAAGCGAGTTCGAGGACGCGACGCTGACGACGGATGTCATGGTCGGCTTCTCGGGCGAGACTAAAGAGGATTTTGAGATTTCGCGCGATTTCGTCAGGAAGATAGGCTTCGAAAAAGTTCACGTATTCCCCTATTCACGCCGGGCAGGCACGCGGGCGGCGGAGTTCCCGGATGTCGTTGAAAACGCCGAAAAAGAGCGCAGAAGCCGCGAGATGATCGCGGCGACAGGCGAAGTTCGGCATGAATTTTTAGAGAGACAAATCGGCAAAACGGTCGAGGTTCTGTTTGAAGAGAAGCTGCGCGACGGCAGTATTCAGGGCTACACTGCGAACTACACGCCGGTCAGAATAAAGAGCGGATGCACACACGGTCTGCGCAAAGTAAAAATCATCGCCTGCGGCGATGACTGGTGCGAGGGCGAGCTGATATAAAGATAAAAAGCGGCACAGTAGTGTGGGACGGATATCATCTGCCCGCGAATTTTGCACAAATTTATTGGCTCGCAACTTACAAGGTTATTTTTTGCACTTTTACTATCACTTTAAACGAAGCGAACTAACCCCTCAGTCTCGGCTTACGCCGATCCAGCTCCCCTACAGGGACGCCTGAATAGATTCTGCGATAAATTCTCATTTATCTAACCGATAAACAGTGTGCTTCAATATACTTTGCAATAACATAAAAAACCGACCTATAAACACATAGGTCGGTTTAACTTTTTATATCTGCAAAAGCAGTGCGGATATATTTATTTAAGTATCTTTCTGAGCTTGCTGCTCAGGCGCAGGCAGTAGAACGTGATGATCGTTGAGAGCGCTTAATCGTAGAGCAGGAAGTTAATAATTCCGAGAATTGCTATCGCGGGTATCGCCCACTTACCGAGGAAATCCGGCAGGTCGGGGTCGATGCCCATAAATTTTACCATCAGAAAATATGAAAGCGACATAACGACCGAAAAGGTCAGAATCTTTATAATATACTCGACCGCGTGCGGCGTTTTGCTCTCGAGCACGGATTTGAGCACGGGATAATAGCCGAAAAAGACTGCGTAAATTATCGCCGCCGCTTTGTTTGGGACGACTATCAGCGACAGCAGGGACACCGCCGCCCACACGCCGAGCGCCCATTTTTTGTCAACTTCAATGACTATGACCGCGACGAACAGACCCGATATCGCGGGGAGCGCCAGCTCGAGATTCGGGATAATCGAGACTAACGCCATCAAAGCGACAGACAGCGCCGCAAAAACGGCGCTGAGAGCTATTTTGGATGTTTTTTTCATTTCCTGTTTCATATCAAGATCAATCCTCAGCAGCAAGGGATAAGATCGCCGCCCATGCACTCGCAGCAACAGTCGGCGCAGAGCAGACCGGAGCAAACATCGCAGGCACTGCATCCGCTCGACGATTTGCGTGCGCTGCGAAAGCCGCCGTTTTTCGACGAATCGAGATTTTCCTTTGCCGCCGCATATTCGCGGTTGTTGGGATCCATTCTGCACGCGCGGTCAAAGTTCTCCGACGCATAGTCGAGCCAGCCGCGTCTCTGCTGAGCCGCGCCCTTGAGATAATACCACTCTGCAGCGCGATACTGCTCGGGAATTCCGTCGAGCAGAACCAATGCGTCCTCTACCCTGCCGCTGCGTATTTTTTCGCGTATATCGGACAGGTCGGACATATTGTTCGCATATGATGAAGAGCGCGAAGACGATGAAGAAGAGCCGCCGAGTCCGCCCCGAAGCATAACTATCTGATCATATGCGTCGTTGAGCTCCTGCATTTTGCCGTCGTCCGACGAGTCGCTGTATTTGCGGGCGAGCTCGCGATAAGCGTTTCTTATCTGCTCGTCACTCGCCGTGTCCGGTACTCCGAGAACCGAGAACGGATTCTTTTTCATTCTTCACACCCTCTTTCTTTCTGAATACTTCCGTCTGCGAAGCAAACATTCCGTCGCAGACCACATTTTCTATTATATCCCCGAATCTGTTGAACTTCAGTCCGCCGAGCGCGTTCGCCGTCTCGCCCGCCGTGAGGTCAAGACGCTCTTTGGCAAATTTTCTGAACTCATCGCCCGAGAGGCTGTTTGCATCGGGGAATTTTGCTTTTAGCGGATTATATGACCCGCTCTTTATATCCTTTTCGATATCATCAACGGCATCGAGCAGATATATCCACCTGCCCAGAAGATAGCCGAAACGCCACAGCTGTATTTTGTCCTCGCCGTAGTATCCCTGAGAGAATATTGCGGCGAGCATCTTACCGGACGGATCCGCCGCCTCGTCGAGCGACGCCGTGTCGGATTTTTCGATTTTTTGCTGTTCTTCCATTGCGGCGGCGACGGCGCGGTCGAGCATCTCCTGCCGTCTCGCGGCTTTTTTGTGCATGAGCGAAAGCGCGGGCTTTATGAGCCGGCACGCAAGGCGTTTGAAGAATCCACCATCCGCGATATCGTCGAGCAGTTTATAATAAGAGACGATTATAACCACATCGGCACTGCGCTCGAGCTCCGCATCGTCGGTGCATTTGAGGCACTTCTTCGCGGGATTCACGCAGCAGCGTCCTTTTTCAAATTTTCCGCACTGCTCCTGAAGAGCCAGGCGAACTATCGAAAGAAAAGTGAAATCATAACTCAGAAGCATCCGCGCTATCGGGGTATAGAGTCTGCCGAGCACTCTGCACTCGGAGCAGTATACGCCTCGGTAAAGCTCATAATCCTTGATTTTGAGCTCGGGCTTGAAAGCTTTGATATAGCCTGTCATCTTTTCCCCCAAAAAGTTTTCTGTGTCTCTTTAGCTTATTTTATATCAAAGAACCACAAAATCGGTTAACGCTTTGTAAACTTTTTGCTTCAATCCTTGCAATAGTGCTTTTTCAGATGCTTTACCGCCTTCTCGTAGCCCTCAAAGCCGAAGCCTATATATGTTTTGACGCAGGCAGGGGTTATATATGAATTCTCGCGGAACTCCTCGCGCGCGGAAATATTTGACAGATGCACCTCGACCGTCGGAATACCGACCGCCTTGAGCGCGTCATGTATCGCGATGCTCGTATGAGTATAAGCCGCGGGGTTAATTATTATCGCATCGACTTTTTCATAATACGCCTGCTGGATTATGTCAACGAGCGTGCCCTCGTGGTTCGACTGGAAAAACTCCGGCTCCATGCCGTTCTCTTCGCAGCGCGCGCGGATATATTCAACAAGATCGTCATAGGTCTGCCTGCCGTAGATATCCGGCTCTCTTATGCCGAGCATATTCATATTGGGTCCGTGAATAACATAAACCTTCATTTATAACCTCTTCCTTTCAGAATTGAATTGATTTATTGCCTGTTCGGTGATAAAATTACTTCGTAAAGATAAAATCCGTGACGCAGGTCACAACAGGAGTGAAAATATGATATACACGATTGAAAACGAATTTCTTCGCGTCAGCGCGGAGGACGACGGAGCACAGCTGAGCTCCGTAGAGCTCAAGGAAAGCGGAAAAGAGTTTCTCTGGCAGGGCGACCCGTCAGTCTGGTACGGCAGAGCGCCGGTTCTCTTCCCGATAATCGGCCAGCTTCTGGACGGAAAGTATCGCTACAGCGACCGCGAATACGAGATGCCGAAGCACGGCTTCGCGCGCCACTCGGTGTTTGCTATCAAAGAGCAGAGCGGAGATTCCATGACCTTCTCCCTCGCGTCGAGCGACGAGACGAGAAAGTGCTATCCGTTCGAGTTTGAGCTGCTGATAAAATATTCCGTCAGCGGGCACACACTCCGCTGCACGAGCACAGTCATAAACAAGACCGACGGCGAGATGTATTTCTCGATCGGCGCGCACCCCGGCTTCAACTGCCGCATAGGCGACGCGATAGAGTTCGAAAAAGGCGAAAATCTTCGCACGATGAGAATAGATTCAAGCTCCATTCTCATGGATGAGACTTTCCCGGTAGAGCTCGAAAACGGGCGCACGATAAGGCTCACAGAGCATATTTTCGACAAGGACGCGCTTATCCTCGAGGGACTTAATTCAGAGAGCCTGCGCCTCGTAAGCGGCGACAGAACTGTAAAATTCACCTTCGGCAAAGCGCCATATCTCGGAATATGGGCGAAGCCCAACGCGCCGTATGTCTGCCTTGAGCCGTGGTACGGAGTCAACGACAGCTGTGACAAAAAAGACTCTATAGCCGAAAAGCGCGGCATCGAAAAGCTCGAAAAAGGCGAAACTTTTTCGTTCGACTGGACAGCCGAGCTTGAGGGCTGAAAAAATTATATCTGACTGCCGTTTTCGCGGCAGTTTTTTTATGCCTTGAAGCGGTAACCCGCGCCCCAGACGGTTTCGATATACTGCGGGTTGGAGCTGTCCGTCTCGATTTTATCGCGGATCCTGTTGATATGGACGGTGACGGTCGAGGTCTCGCCTATCGCATCGAGTCCCCATATTTTATCGAATATGGCGTCCTTGCTGTAGACCACATTCGGGTTTGATGCGAGGAACGTGAGCAGGTCGAACTCCTTGTTCGTGAGCGTGACCTCTTTCTCGTTGACGAAAACGCGGCGGGCGTGGGTATCTATCGAAAGCTTGCCGACATTTATAATATAATTAACAGGCTCTTCGCCCTTTGAGGTCAGACGCTCATAGCGGGAAATGTGCGCCGTGACGCGCGCAACAAGCTCGGAGGGGCTGAACGGTTTGGTTATATAGTCGTCCGCGCCGATACCGAGTCCTCTTATCTTGTCTATCTCGTCCTTCTTCGCCGAAACCATGAGCACTGGACACTCCTTGTGCTTGCGTATCTGGCGGCAGACCTCGAAGCCGTCCATTTCGGGCAGCATGACGTCGAGCAGAATGAGGTCGGGCAGTCTGCCTAAGCCCTCGGGCTTATCGGCGGCGCGGTATTCTTCAAAACGGCGGCGGATGACCTCGCGCATGCTGCTGTAGTCGTCCTGTCCGACGACAGTCTTGATTTTAAACTTGCGATACGCGCTTTTCAGCGGGCGGCCGTTTTCAAACACGATCATACCCGCAACGTTCTCGCCGCCCGCAAGGTTTGAAATATCGTAAGATTCAATATATTCCGGCGTTTTTGAAAATGCGAGCAGGCTGTTTTTGGCGTCCGGGTCTCTAAATGAATAGAATATCAGAGTACCGGAGGCGCGGGCTGAAAG
>ERZ780148.2674-NODE-2674-length-9976-cov-5.549441_pt1 | contig 9976 bp, 9 predicted proteins | sample MGYA00510984_ERZ780148 | MGnify/ENA primary metagenome ERZ780148 (study PRJEB29588, sample SAMEA2160902) | human gut metagenome | biome: human gut; feature: human-associated habitat; material: faeces | place: Denmark | collected 2008/2010 ...
GCGTTGGGCATGGCCGTCATCCGCAGCGCATGGCCGGGCAGCGGCACCTCCACATGGGAGATCACCGACCGATAGACGGCCGGGTGCTCCTCCGGCTGCACGACCACGAACTTTTTGGCCGTGAAATGCCCCGAACCCGAATCGTCGTTGCGGGCGACCATGGTGGAGCCATCGTATGATGCGTTTTTGCCGACTAAGATTGTAGTACAAGCCATTGTTCTGTCCTCCGAAATTGTTTCCTTATCTTTTCGGTTTGCCGAGGCTATTGTAAGCCTTTTTGGGGGAAAAGGCAAGATTTTTTGAGAAGGGAGCGTAGAAGTACGATTTATGGGACACAACAGAATTTATACTGAAATTATAGGAAGGTTGCCAATTGACAACAACTTCCATTTCTCGTATGGTAACGGTATCATATCGTTCAGGAGGGATCTCTTATGAAGCTGCTCGCGCACATCAGTGATGACAAGACCCGCACACAGACCATCGAAGAGCACCTGACCAGCACGGCTGCACTGGCCGGAAACTTTGCCGCAGCGTTTGGCGCACAAGCAGAAGCAGCGTATACCGCCCTGCTTCATGACATCGGAAAATATAGCGCTGGTTTCCAGCAACGCTTGCAGGACGGCCCGCCCGTTGACCACTCCACTGCCGGAGCCAAGGCCGCGATCCAGGACGGAAACATTCCCGCCGCGCTGGCCATTGCCGGACATCACAGTGGCATCCCCGACCTCGGAAATCCGCATGACACTGCCGACGAAAGCACGTTGGTCGGCCGCTCCAAGCGGCGGATCGAAGATTGCTCCCAGTGGAAACAGGAGATCTCCCCTGCCAAAGCCGCTCTGCCGCCGTGGCTGCTCCGCCAGCCGGACAACCTGACCATGGCCTTTTTCACTCGGATGCTCTACTCCAGCCTGGTCGATGCCGATTTCATCGACACCGAGACCTTCATGGACGGTAAAGCAGCCCCGCGTGGGATGGGGGAACCACTTTCCGCTCTGCTGGAAAAAGTCCGGGCACAGGCCAAACGCTACCTTGACAGCCCTGCCGCTTCCCCTGTCGCGCAGGAGCGGAACAAAGTACTGCGGGCCTGCATGGAACAGGGTACTCATGCACCACAGGGGCTTTATACGCTCACAGTTCCCACGGGCGGCGGCAAAACCTTTGCATCCCTCGCCTTTGCGCTGGAACATGCTGTGGCACAAAAGCTGCAGATGGAGCGCATCATTTACGTCATCCCCTACACTTCCATTATCGACCAGACGGCGCAGACGTTCGCAGATCTTCTGGGAGAAGACAATGTGCTGGCCCACTTTTCCGGTGTAGACTACAAGCTGACCGAAAAAGACGACCTGACACCTGCTCAGTACCGGAAACTGCTTTCCAGTGAAAACTGGGACGCTCCCATCGTGGTGACGACCGCTGTGCAGTTCTTCGAATCCCTCTACGCCAACCGCAGCAGCCGGTGCCGCAAACTGCACAACATTGCCAACAGCGTCATTCTTTTTGATGAAGCACAGACGTTTCCTACCGATTACCTGAAGCCCTGCGTTTCCGCCATCGCACAGCTGGTCCAGCACTACCACACCACCGCCGTTCTCTGCACCGCAACGCAGCCCGCCTTGACGCCGCTGCTTCAGGAACTTGCCCCCGGCCTGACCGCAAAAGAACTCAGCCCCGACACGGCTCACCTCTATGAAGTCCTTCGCCGCGTGACCCGGCAAGATCTGGGCACCCTCTCCGCTGAGGCCCTCTGCGCACAGCTTTCGTCTGCCGAACAGGTGCTCTGTGTGGTCAACCGGCGCAAGACCGCCCAGGATCTGTTTGCACAGCTCCCCGCCGAAGGCAGCTACTGCCTAACCACCTTCCTCTGTGCCGCTGACCGCCGCCGACAGTTGGACGAGATCCGCCGACGGCTCAAGGCAGGGCTTCCCTGCCGGGTCGTCTCCACCTCCTTGATCGAAGCAGGCGTCGATGTGGATTTTCCGCTTGCTTACCGTGAAGCCGCCGGGCTGGATTCCCTGCTCCAGACCGCCGGGCGCTGCAACCGGGAGGGCAGACGCGACCCGAAAAAAAGCATCGTTGCTTCTTTCCAGCTGGAAGGTCTGGCACCGCTCCCCATGCTTTCGCAGAATGTCAACGCCATGAATGCCACCGAGCGGGCCTACGACCTGCTCGACACACCGGATGCCATTCACAGCTATTTTGAATCCTTCTATCGCACCCGTGCAACGCTTGACAAACAGAACATTCTGGACGCTTTTCAGCATGGTATCAAGGGATGTCAGTTTCCCTTTGCACAGGTTGCCGGAAAGTTCCACCTCATTGATAACCACACTTACACGATCTATCTTCCCATTGAGGAAGGTGCCGACCTCTGCGCATCGCTTCGCGGCGGACACATCAGCCGTGCTCAGCTCCGCCGCCTGGGCATTTACAGCGTAGAATGCTATGAAAAGCAGTTCCGTTCGCTGGACGCCGCCGGTGCATTGGAACGTTCTCCGGATTTCCCCGATGATTCCGCCATCCTCGCTGATCCAGACTTGTACAGCCGCAAGACCGGCCTTTCGATGGAGATCGAAGAAGGCAGGGCGATCATCCTCTGAAAAGGAAAAAGCAGCAGAGCACACGACTCCACTGCTTTTCCCCCATTGCTTGAAACAACATCCAACAATTTCAATCCACATTCGTTTTTCTCCGAATGACTCCTTTATTATAGGTTGAATTTGGATTTTATACAAGTAGCATCTTGCATTTCGCAAAAAGTGTGTTATACTAAAGCCACAAGAAGTTTTTTGAAACAACATACAACAGAAGTTAACTGCAAAGAGGTGGTTGCAATGGGCAAATTCGATGTTCGCCTGAAAGTCCGACAACCGTTTGAAAGGAGGTGATGCGCATGTCTATGCGCATTGAAGTCTGGGGACCCTATGGATGCTTCTCCCGGCCCGAAATGAAGACTGAACGTGTCAGTTACGACATCATCACACCGTCGGCCGCAAGAGGGCTCGTTGAAGCGATCTACTGGCACCCTGGCCTGAAGTACCACATTGACCGCATCTACTTATTGAGTCCCATCCAGTTCACCAACATCCGGCGAAACGAGGTCCGCTCCACCCTGCTGGCTTCCGCAGCACTGTCTGCCGCCAAGGGAGGAACGCCGCCGGTGCTCTACACCAGCCAGGACATCCAGCAGCGCGCCGCTATGGTCCTGCAGAACGTCCACTATGTCATCGAGTGTCACTTCACCATGACCGACAAGGCAGCCCCCGGCGACAACCCCGGAAAATTCCAGGATATCCTTCGCCGCCGTTTGAGCAAAGGCCAGTGCTATCATCAGCCCTGCTTTGGCTGCCGCGAGTTCCCTGCCAACTTCCGGGAGTGGCCCGGCGGCGACATTCCTGCACTGGAAGAAGCCACGCAGGACCTCGGATTTATGCTGTATGATCTGGATTATTCTGACCCGGCCAACATCCGCTCGCAGTTCTTCCGGGCAAAGCTGGTCAACGGGGTGATGGATTGCCGGGATGTGGAGGTGTTCACATGATCTTACAGGCATTGACTGCTTATTATGAGCAGCTGCTCCGTACCGGACAGATCTCAGCCCCCGGCTGGGAGAATCAGTTCAAGGTCAGCTACTGGCTCCGCATCAACGCGGAAGGCCAGCTCATCGACCTCGTGGACTGCCGCCAGATGGTTCCGCGCGGCAAAAAAGAAGTGCTCGCCCCGCGGGAAATGGCAGTTCCTGCCCATGTCAAACGAGCTTCCGGCATTGCTGCAAATTTTCTGTGTGACAATTCCACCTATCTGCTGGGTTCAGACGAAAAAGGCAAGCCGGAGCGCTCCATCCAGTGCTTCGAAGCCTGTGCAAAGCTGCACCATGCCATTCTGGATGGGGTTGATTCCCCTGCGGCCAGAGCGGTCCTTGCGTTTTTTGACCATTGGAAGCCCGAAGAAGCATCGGCCCACCCGTTACTGACTGACCGCTGGAAGGATATCACTGGAAACGCCAACCTTCTGTTCGACTATGAAGGGCCGGAGGGCAGCATCCTGTCCACTGAAGATGAAGCGATCCGAGCGGCATGGCAGCAGCACTACAGCAGCGCTTCGCCCGACGCTCCGCTGGTCCAGTGTCTCGTGACCGGCCAGCAGGCCCCAGCCGCCCGGCTGCATCCTTCCATCAAGGGTGTTCCCGGCGCACAGAGCTCCGGAGCCGCGCTCGTTTCCTTCAACGCCCCGGCGTTCTGTTCCTATGGGCACGAGCAGGGCGAGAATGCCCCTGTCAGCGAATATGCCGCCTTTGCTTACACCACTGCATTGAACACGCTGCTGGCCGACCGGGATCATTGCCGTATCCTCGGCGATACCGCTGTGGTCTGCTGGGCCGAAAACGCATCCCCCAGCTATTCCTCCCTCGGCATGATGGCCATGTTCGGCATCCCGGAAAACCATGGTCTTACAGAAGATGACCTGAGCAAAGCGCTGGACAGCCTTGCCAAAGGGCAGCCCTGCAACTGGATGGGAGAAAATCTACTGCCCGACCAGCACTTTTATGTGCTGGGGCTCTCGCCCAATGCGGCGCGTATTTCGGTACGTTTTTTCTACCGTGATACGATGGGCAAATTTGCCGCACACTTGCAGCAGCATGCGAAAGCACTGGAGATTGACCGTCCTCCTTACGACCAGGAACCACTTATCTCCATTTCAAAAATCGTCCGCGAAACATTAAACTTCAAAGAGCGCAATCCCAAACCATCCCCCCAGCTTTCTGGTGCGCTTCTGCGAGCCGCCCTTACAGGAGCCCCTTATCCTTCCACCCTCCTTCACAGCATTGCTTCCAGAATCCACGCTGACCAGAAAGTCACCCCAAATCGTGCCGCCATTCTGAAAGCGTATTATCTGAGGAACGCATCCACTCTTTCAAATCACAAGGAGATTTTGGACATGAAGTTAAACGATGATTCGAATTACTGCCCTTACGTACTCGGCCGCCTGTTTGCCACGTTAGAGCATATTCAAAGTGACGCCAATTCCGAAATCAACACAACGATTCGGGACCGTTACTTTAATGCCGCCTGCGAAACCCCCGAAGTTGTTTTTCCCACGTTGATCAATCTCGCACAAAAGCATCTGAAGAAGCTGACACCTGCACAACAAATCAATTACAATAAGCTTCTGACGCACCTTTTCTCCAAAATCGATGAAACCTTACCTGCACACACCACACTTCCCGAACAGGGCGCTTTCCAAATCGGCTACTATCATCAGATGCGAAAGTTTTACACCAAAAAGGATAAGGAGGACTAATTATGTCTGAACCCATCAAAAATCGTTACGACTTTGTTGTTCTATTCGACGTTGAGAACGGAAATCCGAACGGCGATCCCGATGCAGATAACATGCCTCGCATGGACCCCGAAACGGGTTACGGCATCGTGACCGACGTCTGCTTGAAGAGAAAGATTCGGAACTACGTCCAGACCGTAAAAGAAGATGCGCCCGGTTATCGGATTTATGTGAAGGACAGTGTTACGCTGAATCGAAGCGACCTGACCGCTGGCGATGAACTCGGCATCCACGACGATTTGGTTTCCATCCAAAAGGCCAGCACCAAAGAAGCCAAAGCAGTTGCTTCCAAGCTCAAATCTAAAGACCCGGATATCGACATCAAAATCCGCAACTTCATGTGTTCCGACTTTTATGATATCCGCACCTTTGGCGCTGTTATGACCACCTTTGTGAAGGGCGCGCTCAACTGCGGCCAGGTTCGTGGTCCAGTTCAGTTCGGCTTTGCACATTCCATCGACCCCATTGAGCCCCGCAACATCACGCTTACTCGTGTGGCAATCACAAAAGAATCAGATGCGGAAAACAAAGATACCGAGTTCGGCCATAAGCACATCGTCCCCTATGCCCTCTACCGTGCAGAAGGTTATGTTTCCGCCAATCTCGCCCGCAAGACCACCGGCTTCTCGGAAGATGACCTTCGGCTGCTGTGGGAGGCCATCCTGAACATGTTCGAGAACGATCACAGCGCTGCGCGCGGTAAAATGGCCGTGCGGGAACTCATCGTCTTCAAGCATTCTTCGGAGCTTGGCAACGCCCCCGCATACAAGCTGTTCGATGCCGTGACCGTCCAACGCAGAGACCCCACCACCCCGGCGCGCAGCTACCGCGATTACACTGTCACCGTATCCAACGCCCTTCCGGAAGGAGTCAGCTGCGAGAGGATGTCCTGATGTCCGCCCCGGACGATTACCTGTTGATGTCCGGCATCCAGCATTTTTGCTTCTGCCGCCGTCAGTGGGCGCTCATCCACCTCGAACAGCAATGGTCTGAGAACCTTCGCACTGCAGAGGGGCGGCTGGAACATACCCGCTGCCATGACACCGCGCAGACCGAGCGGCGGGGCGATCTGCTCATCACGCGGGGGATGAAGGTCGTCAGCCACCGCCTGCGGCTCAGCGGAGACTGCGACGTTGTGGAATTCCGGGCAGACCCGGAGGGCATCCCGCTGCAGCACACCGAAGGCCGCTGGCAGCCCATGCCGGTGGAGTACAAACATGGCCGTGCCAAGGAGAACGACGCCGACCGGCTGCAGCTCTGTGCGCAGGCCATGGCTCTGGAAGAGATGCTGGCCTGTGATATCCCGCAGGCTGCGCTCTTCTACGAGGAAACGCGGCGGCGGGAACTCGTCCCGCTGACGGACGCACTGCGCCAAAAAATGCAGGCCATGGCCGACGAGATGAACCAGTATTTCGCCCGCGGCTACACGCCAAAAGTCAAGCCGGGAACCTTCTGCAACGCCTGCTCCCTCAAAGAGCTTTGCCTGCCCGCACTGTACAAACGCGCCGACCCCAGGGCCTACCTGAAAGCCTATCTGGACGAAGTGCAAGCGGAGGACACGCCATGAGACAGCTATTGACCCAGCTTTACGTCACTTCGGAAGACGCCTATCTTTCGCTCGACGGCGAAAATGTCGTGGTCAGCCGCCAGAAGACCGAGATCGGGCGGGTCCCGCTCCACACGCTGGAAGGGATCGTCTGCTTCAGCCGCTCCGGTGCAAGCCCGGCACTCATGGGCAAATGCGCGGCCAAGGGCATCGACCTCTGCTTTTTCAGCCCCTACGGCCAGTTTTTGGCGCGCACCGTCGGCGAAGAGCGCGGCAATGTCCTGCTGCGGCAGACCCAGTACCGCATCTCCGACAGCGAAGCGCTGAGCTGCCGCTATGCGCGGTACTTCATCCTTGGCAAAGTTTACAACGCCCGCTGGGTACTGGAACGCGCCACCCGCGACCACCCGCAGCGCGTACCCGTAGAGGAACTCAAACGCACGAGTGCCCAGCTTGCGGCGGCGCTCCCGCTCATCGAGCAGTGCGACGATCTCGACCAGCTGCGCGGTCTGGAAGGGGAAGCAGCGCAGCGCTATTTTGACTGCTTCGACTCCCTCATTTTACAGCAGCATGAAGCGTTTCCGTTCGTGTCCCGAAACCGTCGGCCTCCGCTGGACAATGTGAACGCGCTGCTCTCCTTTGCCTATTCTCTGCTGGCCCGCGACTGCGCTTCCGCACTGAGCAGCGTTGGACTGGACCCGTATGTCGGCTTCCTGCACCGCGCCCGTCCCGGACGCCGCAGTCTGGCGCTGGACCTTATGGAAGAGCTTCGCGCCGTTTCCGCAGACCGGTTCGTGCTGTCCTGCATCAACCAGAAACTGCTGACAGCGAAGCACTTCCAGAAACAGGAGAATGGTGCTGTCCTCCTGACCGACGATGGCCGCCGCGCGTTTCTCAAAGCCTGGCAGACCAAAAAGCAGGAGCAGATCACCCATCCCTTCCTGAAAGAGAAACTGCCCTGGGGACTGGTGCCTTACGTGCAGGCGCTCCTTCTGGCGCGGACTCTGCGCGGTGATCTGGAACTGTATCCGCCGTTCTTCTGGAAGTGAGGGTCGTCTATGCTGGTCCTGATCACCTACGATGTCAACACCGAGACCGCTGCTGGACGCAAACGCCTGCGCAAAGTCGCCAAAAAGTGCGTGGACCACGGGCAGCGGGTGCAGAATTCTGTCTTCGAGTGCCTGCTGGACGCCGCGCAGTTTGCTGTTCTGAAGTCTGAGCTTGCCGCTCTCATCGACCCCGATCTGGACAGTCTGCGGTTTTATCAACTGGGCAACAACTATAAGACCAAGGTCGAGCACATCGGGGTGCATCCCCTGTTTGAATCCGGAGACGTGCTGATCTTCTAGCCTGTTCCCTCGGTGCGAATGGAAAGCACTCACCCCTTTTCCGTCTCCTTCGCACCATGTTTTCAAGCCGTTCTGTGCAGATCGCGGCTCTTTTTTCGGATGTTTTTGGACAAGCTCTTCCAAATCTGTGCAGATCGTTTTATAATGAAACAAAAGCGGAGATGTTTTTCTCCGTTTTTGCTGTCGCCCTCCTCACGGAGGGCGTGGATAGAAATACCTTCCGTTGCATCCACGGCGCAGTACGCTTTTGTCGCCCTCCTCACGGAGGGCGTGGATAGAAATACCTCTCTGGCGGACACCGTTCTGGGCTGGTTCGGGTCGCCCTCCTCACGGAGGGCGTGGATAGAAATGACTTTTTCCAGCCGCCGAGCATACGCCCGATTTGTCGCCCTCCTCACGGAGGGCGTGGATAGAAATACCAAGGCCATGAAAACCCAGAACGCCACAGAGAGGTCGCCCTCCTCACGGAGGGCGTGGATAGAAATGTTTTACCCCCGTCCTTTATTGTGTCTATATATGTCGCCCTCCTCACGGAGGGCGTGGATAGAAATATTTTGTTGTCCACCTTTCCTTTACTGTGGCTATGTCGCCCTCCTCACGGAGGGCGTGGATAGAAATAGGATTGTAAAAAGGGGGCAAGATTACGCGCACCACGTCGCCCTCCTCACGGAGGGCGTGGATAGAAATTTGAGACGCTGCAACCCCTTGCCAGCTGGGTCAAGGGTCGCCCTCCTCACGGAGGGCGTGGATAGAAATGTCATATTTTAGCGGTAAGAGCTACATCACGCAAAGTCGCCCTCCTCACGGAGGGCGTGGATAGAAATCTCCAAATAAAAAAGAAGAAGGTGTCCACGGTGGGTCGCCCTCCTCACGGAGGGCGTGGATAGAAATCCGTCTGGCAACACCTCAAATTCCGCGAAGGGTGGTCGCCCTCCTCACGGAGGGCGTGGATAGAAATGCCGCTGTCACTGCTTATCACAAGGGCGGGTTGGGTCGCCCTCCTCACGGAGGGCGTGGATAGAAATCGCCGCTCCGGCTCTCTCGCATGGATAGCGGCTGGTCGCCCTCCTCACGGAGGGCGTGGATAGAAATACTTTATCAGCACCGGGAACTATATCAACCTGTACGTCGCCCTCCTCACGGAGGGCGTGGATAGAAATCTGAAAGTCAATGACGGCTGGATTAAGCAGCTGCGTGTCGCCCTCCTCACGGAGGGCGTGGATAGAAATCACAAGCTCCGTGTCGATCATCTGGGCTTCGCACGTCGCCCTCCTCACGGAGGGCGTGGATAGAAATATCGTCTCATCATCTTTCATAAAATAATCCTCCTAGTCGCCCTCCTCACGGAGGGCGTGGATAGAAATTCCAGCACATCCGCCGCCCCGATGGTCAGGCAGAGGTCGCCCTCCTCACGGAGGGCGTGGATAGAAATGATTCCATTGCCTGGCGGCTGAACAGCATCCAGTTGTCGCCCTCCTCACGGAGGGCGTGGATAGAAATCGTTCAATTCCCTTTGAAGTTTTTTCAAATCCGTTGTCGCCCTCCTCACGGAGGGCGTGGATAGAAATACCCCCAATCAGCCACGGGAAATGATACGGGCAAGTCGCCCTCCTCACGGAGGGCGTGGATAGAAATTACCGTGTGTGAATGCCAGATACTATAAGAGCAAAGGTCGCCCTCCTCACGGAGGGCGTGGATAGAAATCGTTCCGCCCGCACTGGAAGAAGCCGGAGGAACC
>ERZ780148.2676-NODE-2676-length-9970-cov-2.960968_pt1 | contig 9970 bp, 3 predicted proteins | sample MGYA00510984_ERZ780148 | MGnify/ENA primary metagenome ERZ780148 (study PRJEB29588, sample SAMEA2160902) | human gut metagenome | biome: human gut; feature: human-associated habitat; material: faeces | place: Denmark | collected 2008/2010 ...
AAAACCGCCGTTGCCGTCACTTATGCAGGTAAACATCGTGAGCAAATCTCTGTCCTTCTGCAAATAGCAGTCGCCTGATTCGCTCGGCTTATTGACTTTGGTTTCAACGACCTTGTAATTGAGTGTATCCCAATAATTTGTGATTGAAACCCTGTCACCGATTTTGAGGTTGCGGAGATTGTCAAAGAATATTCGACCGATGTATCCCGTGTGACCTGCAAGGACTGCGTTTGTATTCTTACCGCCGATCGGCAATGAGGTTGCATTCATATGTGCCGCACCATAGCTCATATTTGAGCTGTTCGCACCGAGGTAAATCGGCAGACGCATATTTATTGTTTCAGCGGTAACATAGCCGTAAATGCCGTCGGTTATGCCGTAATCCTCAAGATTGACGGCAGCCTGTGAATAGGTATCGTTGCGGAGCATTTCATACTGGTTCGTTTCAAGTTTTTTGTTGTAGGCAACGCTGTCATTGAAAAGTCTGTCGAGATCAGCCTTGAAAACAACGGGCTGTTTGGAGGTACGCTTGCCGTCCCTGTCAATTTTGTAACCCTCTTCGTCAACCTTTCCGTCCTTGACTGCCTGTTCAAAAGAGCCGTCCTCAGCTTCTTCAACACGGGTATCAAAGCCGTCAGCCTCACCGTTTGAAATCTGTGTTCCGATAAAATTTGATATAGGGGGGAATGCGACAAGACCTATTCCGACAACGAGCATTGCTATTGCCACACCCGTAAGTATTTTTTTAATCATCGGAATCACCGCCCGAATCATTCTGATTTTCGTCAGCCGAATCATCTCTCAGCCGTTTTGCACCGTTTGACTTCTTCTTTTTACGCTTGAGCAGAAATACAACCACAAACACAACAAGTGCAACAAATCCGACAATTATGCCGATTGCGACTGCATAAGGGATTTTGTAACCGAGAAAGAATATGTAACCGTTGTCGAACTTTGCAAGCGACACACCTGTTTCAACATATTTAGTATCATCGTATGCAACATGCTTGCCACGCACGAGAAGTCTGTGAGTATTAACGCCGTATGGGGTACAGGTCAAAAGCGTTACAAGGTCTTCGCCGTCAACAATCCGCAAGGAATTGATTTCCGAGGGAAGAACAACTTCGATTTGATCAACCTCATATTTCAGCGTTCTGTCGAGGATATGAACATAAAACTCATCGCCGACCTTCATATCAGTGAGATAATCAAAGAAAGTTTCTCCCGGAAAACCCGAATGGGCAGAAATTACGGAATGTGTGCTTGCACCGCCGACAGGCAGGGAAGTGTTTTGAAGATGCCCTGCACCTTTAGAAAGAATCTCTTCGCTTGTGCCATGATAAATCGGCAGATAAACATTGATTTTCGGCACATCAATATAGCCGATAAGACCGTTATCATCAATATTGAGAGTTTTCTCATAATTTGCACCGATTTTCTGAAAAGCCTTTTCGTCGAACGGGTCGGTAATTATCATATTATTTGAAAGGCTGTTATTGTACTTTGTCGCCTCTTCAAACATTTTTTGAGTTTTCTCACTCGGCATCTGAGCAACCCTGTCGGTGTACTCCTTAACCCTGCTTCTACTGACATAGTTATTAATTGCGGAACTGACAAGCGGATAGCTCATTATGCCGATTCCTGCAACGAATATTAAAACTATTAGTAAAATTGACAGCTTTCGTTTCATAAAATTTTCCTTTTCTGCGTGTTTTTGTTCCGTTGTTATTATACTACATTTTGCCGTGCAGGGCAATACACGGCGAGCCGCCGTATGGACAGATATTATCCGCATATACGGCTCTTGTGTAAATAGAATGGGGATGCGTTGCCGCATCCCCTGAAAATTACATATATTACAGATTTTAAGATAAAAGATATTCAATCAATTATTTAGCTGCTTTCTTTCTCTTAAGAACAAAGAGGAGAACACCTGCGCAAGCGATAAGTGCTGCACCGCCAACATAGAACATCATTGTACCCATACCACCTGTCTGAGGAACAGTTACAGGATAATCAGGAACTTCTACCTGATTTACTGTGCTTGAATTACCGTCAACTGAAACTGTAATAACACCCTTTGTGCTGATATTAATAGTATATACTGTAGAGTTAAGGTTGTATCCTGATGGTGCAATTGTCTCCTGAACTGTGTATGTACCTGCAGCAAGCTTTTCAAATGTAACTTTACCTTTGCTACCTTCTTCTACGCTTGTTACTTTAGTAGCAACCTCTGTACCATCTTCTTTCTTGAGTACGAATGTTGCATTGCCAAGACCCGTCTTGTCAGCTGTTGTGCCATCATACTTGAATACAGGAAGGTCGAATGTGTAAACATATACTGTATCATCGCCCGGCTTTGTAGTCTTACCGTATGTGTTTGTGTATGTAAGGCTGTCGCTGTTGCTGTTGTCTGTTGTATTGTAGCCTGAAACAGCTGTGTCCTTAAGAATTGCTGTAAGTGTTACAACAACATCTGTACTTGCATAGAAGTCGTTTGTGCCTTCCTTAGCAGCTTTAAGATAAGACTCTGAAAGAGAAATCTGAATATCTGACAGATTTGTTTTATCTACAGTATAATCTGTACCTTCTTGAAGCTTAGTGCTGCCAACCATAACTTCTGTTACAGCAGGAGTGTCAAAGCTACCTGAAAGGTTATCGTGGATTGTGTACTCAGAAAGCGGAACTTCCTTAGAACCTGTAACTGAAGCTGTGAGCTTAAATGTTACGGTGTCGCCTGCAGAAGCAGTTGTGTGCGTAGCATCGATGTCGCCACCAACGATTTCCTTAGAAACATTAACTGCACCTGTGTTAATCTTGAGTTCGATTGGAACTTCTGCTGAACCCTGAGTTGTCTTTGTGCCCTCAGGAAGAGCAAAGAGAGCGCCGCCCTTGCTCTTTACGCTTGTTTCAGCAGGCTGGCCTGTAACCTTAACATAGTAAACACCTGCTTCATCTGTACCGAAGTTGTAAACATCTTCGTCAGAAGCGAATGTGTGGTCACCCTTGCTGTCTGCATCTGTAAATGTTGCATTTTCGCAAGCAGCGAGAAGAGCCTTTGAATCGTTACCTGATGCATTTTTCCAAGTCTTGAGAGCTGTTGCAACAGCTGTGCCACCCTGGATTTCTGTATATTCGCCTGTTGTTGTGTTGATTGTTGCTACCTTATAAACATTTACTTTAAAGCCGTTTTTGCCCTTGATAAATGCGTTATAAGTATCGGTTTCTGCTGCGCTTGCTGAGAATGGGATCATGAGAGCAATCATCATTACTGCAAGAACAGCTGCAAAGATTTTCTTTGTAGTTTTCATTTTTACTTTCTCCTTTGTGTTTAATTTAATATATGTAATTCTATTCTAACCGAATGGTTAAACTGAATTTGGGTGGCTGCATGGCAGACACCGGCTAACAACGGTGTCCGTAGCAGTCAAAGAGGTTTTCTATGAAAGAAACATATGATTAAAAAATCACCTGTTCTAACAAGTTAAATCATATTGGGTTACTTTCTGCGTCTTGCTCTGCGTTTTTTACGAACTTTTCCGTAATAGATTGCGTAGCCCGTGAACATTGTCACCGCAAGACCTGCAACCGACAAACCGAGAACAACATAGCCGTTCATACCGTCACCGCTCGCCTGTGGCATTGTAATTGCGCCGTCAACATAATTATATGTAACATTGTACTCACCCTCAACAGGTAGTGTGAAGTAGGTGAGTGTGTAGTTCGGGGTGTAACCCTCTGACGGTTTGTACTCAAACAGACAGTATGTCTGATATGTTGAAGTACCCTTTAAGTAGTTATCGGAACTGCTGTTCCAAACAACATCTTCGCCTGATTTTGTAAACTCACCGTTACCGTCCTTGAAGATTGTCAGATTGTCAAACACAGCCTGACCGTTGCTGTCTGTCTTTTTAGAAGCCATATGAGTTTTCATTGAGGCATCATTAATGATTGTATTGATATCATCTGCAGTAAAGATATCCTTATCAGATACCTTCATCACCGCAAATTCCGTATCACTTACATTACCGCCTGTCTGGTTCTTCTTGTTTACTGTTGCACTTCCGTGTGTGGTTTCATTTTCAAACACGGCTTTTTTTTCAGAAGAAGAATTGTTGAAGTAAGTTGCAAGCTCCTCATCGGTTTTGCCTTCAATATCTGAGTTCTTAACCTTAATGTACTTAGCCTCCGTTACTTCACCGCTTTCAAGCAATTCAATCTCGGCAAGCCAGGTGTTTGTATCCATTTTATAATCGAATGCATTTTCACCCTCGGCAAGAGCCTCGGTAATCTTAAATCTGTAAACACCCGCAGTGACTAATTTGAGGTTTTTGAATTCAACCTTACCGTTTTTGTCAGGTGTTTCCAAATTCGTGGAAATTGTTTTTGCGCTGTTTGTCTTGATAGGTTTGCCGTCGGCATCAGGTTTTGTTGTATCCATTGATTCAAGACCTGTCAATGTATAAACGAACTTGCTGCCGCTGTAAGGCTGACCGTCAAGAGTCTTATTTACCGAAATGGCAATGTTTGTAGGATTAACCTTATTGATAAAGTTAAGCGCATTTCCTGTTTTGGCGAGAGTACCGACGAATGTACCGTTGAAGTCCTGATTGCCTACTTTATAAGGAACATAACCTATAACATTTTTCTCTGTAATCTTATAGGTTGCACCTACAGGAATATTGAGAAGCTTAATGCTTTCGCCCTTTTTGATTGTGAACGAACCGTCCTTAGATGTGCGGTAAGCTGTGTTTGAATAACCACTTGCATTCTTTTCTTTGAGCTGATACTCAAGAGGATAGGTCTTGTAATCATAGGTTGAACCGTCGCCGTCAAAGTCGAGAGCAATCGCAAATGTAAACTGCTGATCTGTATCGTAATCGGTTTTACCGTCTTCACCAACAACATCCTTTGAAATTTCAAGAGGTGCTGTCACTATACTGTTGGTATAGTTGAGCTGGAGCTGTGCATAAGCACTGTCATCCTTGTCATCTACAAGCTTGAATTCCGAGTTCGTAGTTGAACCGCTATCGATTGTTGAACCGACTCTGTTGTTAACGAGCTCCCAGTTTGTTGTGTATGTAAGCTTACTGCTCTTTGTTGACTCGTTAACCTTCATCTCATTGCCGGTCTTGAATGAGTTGTCAAAGTCTGCCATATAATCATCTTTAAGTGTGAAACCGCTGTTTGAAAGAGTTTCATTGCTTATGTTTTCGTCTGATTTTGTAAGCTTGTAGCTTTTACCGGAGGTATCGTTGCCGTTCTCTTTGATTGTATAATCAAAAGTTTCATTAGCTTTGAGGTCATCTGAAATTTCAGAAACAACATCGCCTGTATCAAGTGCCTTTGTAACCTTGAGGTCATTGTTAGCAGGTGTCATTGTGAAATTTACTGAGAAGTTAGACTCAGCCTCACCACGCTCCATATAGAATACTACCATATGGTATGTCTTGTTAGGATCAAGCTGAACGCCATTGTTGATTGTCTTTGTAACGGGTTTACGAATTATCGGATGTGACAAAGCGTCTCCGGTATACGGAGTGCCGTCACCGTTCCACATTTTACCGTAAAGATCTGAAAGCTTAAGGTTTGCTTTAAGCGTGCCGCCGGTACCCATATTCTTCCACTTACAGAAGTTAACTTCTGTATTGCTGCCAAGTAGATCCTTTTTGAATTTGTAAAAACCGTCTGATATTTCATAAGGATCTACATAATATCCATCTTCATTATATACACCAACCTTTGTATCCTGCCAAACATTCAAACAGAAGTTATTATAATCACCTGTCTTAACCCAAAACTCACCTTCCGGAACTGTAACTGTTGTCGACGATGATGAAGGTGAGTAGTCGGCAAATACATCGTCAGCTGTTGCTTTCATTGTATTAAAGTTAATTGAACCGCTTGCCTCTTTATGGTCACCGCCGAGGTCGAGAGCAAGCTCTGCGTTAGCGCCTGTTGAATCTTCACCGATATAAACCCAAAGGTCATCGTCTCCGGTGAAGTTAAAGGTTACATCTTTGCCGTCTGCACCGTCTGCAAGTTTACCGCCTTTCGGAACTCTGAAGTCTATATCAAGTCTGACACCAAAGCCATAGTTAAGGTTACAGTTAGTACCCTTGCCCGCTGATGTGTTCTGAGTATTGTTGAATGGGAAAACACCATAACCGTTTTCTGTACCGCCGAATTTTCCCAAATCATCGTGTACACCATATGTTTCGCCCGCACCGTAGTTAATTTTTTTAGGTGTAAGGCCGTCCCATGTAAAGTAGATGTTATCGGTTGCATTTTTTGAAGTGAATTCATAAGTAGTAACACCATCACCGTCAGTAGTTGCACGGAACGGGAAAGATGACTTATAAACATTGGCAACTCTTTTATCATTATATGTAGCGGTTGAAAGTGCCTCAGCATCAAAGTAAGGAGCCTTGACACCATTTGCAACCTGAAGATTGCCCTTACTGTCAAGCCTGTTGTACATAAGACCCTGTAAGGACTGGTTATAATTACCGTCGCCCCATGCCATACCGTTGGCGTTGTTTACTGCATAGTAATAGTTATCATTATAATCGTTGATGTTTGTAAGTCCTGCTACGTGGTCCGTAAATTCTTTGTAGTGTTCCCCACCATTATACATATTACCGAAGTAGAGAGGATACTTCCAGTCCGATTGATGATCTAAAGCAATGTCGCTTATGTACTTGTTGAAGTTATCAAACTGATACCAATAGTCATACATTTTGTCGTTACCCTGACACTGAAGATACCCTTTCTCCTGCTCCATATCCGACCAGTAGTCAAAGTATGTTGCGTCAACGCCTACGATGTCAGGATTATCTTTGAATGAATTTTCAACGACAGCACCATAGTTTACATTGTCTATTTCCGAGAATTTTGTCCAGCCTTCGCCTCTGGCTGTCTTAACATATGTAGCCGTGTTATCGTTGTAGCCCAAACCATCATATCCCGAACCTGTCGGATATGATGTTGCGGAAGATGCACCGTTGAGGTTATGTTCGTTCGGATGGAATCTTAAAAGCGCACCCGCCGGAATTTTACCGCTGAACACCACAGAACCGCTTACCTTGGTGTCTCTGGTGTCTTTTGTAAGCTCAACTGTTCCTTCATAGGCATCGTTGTAGTCAAAAGTTGCATAAACCTTTGTAAGCGACTTCCAGTCATCGTTTGAAACATAAACTGTTTTATATGTTGCTTTCGACTGTTTGTCGGGAGCTTGAACAGAAAGGTATTTACTTTCTTTGAACGAGCCGTCGGTAGAAAGATAAAATTCTGTGTCGCCCGTAGCACCAGAAATGTCGATGGTCTTGATGAACGGGTTAGTCCACTGACTTTTTGAAGCATCATAAAGAGCATTATCGGCACTGTATGAGTCGTTAATACCGAGGTCGCTTGTTTGTGTTTCGCCCTTGTTGCTGAAGATTACATTTTTATGGGATGACTTAACATCTACATAGTAGTAATCGCTGTCTGAAGATGTCTTAGTCATTGCAGCACCCGGCCACTCTGCGTTGAAGTCAGTATCGCTTACCCAAGAATATGCATAAGCTTCATTATAGGTATTATTGCTGTTATAAAGATAGATACGGCGAAAATCTTTTGCAACAGTCGTTTCGGGAAGAGTAAAATTAACCCCGGAAGAAAGCTCAATTCTTGTTGCACCGGATGGTGCAGTGGCTTCAAAAACTCCCGACGAAGGATCTTTGCTTACCTTTTCTGTTTTAAGAACCGTGCCGTCATCCTGAGCAAAACGACATGTAACAGAAGAAAAACCATTCCATTCCTTATTCTTGTTCAGGTTAATGTAAATCTTCTGATCCAAAGATGTTGCCGCAAACACATTAAGCGACATACCCGACACGGCACATATCGAAAGCATGAGGGTAAGTGCAAGCACAAGAGAAAAGCTTTTCTTTGCGGTTATGCAAAGCTTTTTACTTAATTTCATAATTTTTTCTTCTCCTTCATTGCCGATTACTTTGTTTTGGCAGTCAAAGTACAATTAAACAGAACTGCATAGGACAGTCCAATATATCTGCCAACTAATTATGAAACGCAATTTTTTGAATTTGTTCTTCTTTTTTACTTGTATACAATTATATAATATTTTATTGCATATTTGTAGAGGCAATACAGCCAAACTTTGGGTAATATTTTTGGCTATTTTGCATATCTGCAAGCACGATTTAATATTTTTGACCATAATGTGATTTTATTACTTATTTATCGCCATTTTTTGTGTTTAAGATAAATTATACCCATTGTACAACCTTAACAGGCAGTTAAAAAGTCAATTTCGGCACTAAATTTGTTGATTTTTAATTCTTTTTTCAAAAATATCAAAAATTTTATGCAGGTTTACTCCAAGCTGTGCGTGCGGAAATATGTATTATTTTGCGATTGCTGCTTTTAAATGCCCCAAAACCAGCATTTTGCAGAATTTTTCAGATATATTTTTATAATCAATATCTATATCTCATCAAATTAATCACCGAATACCTTGAAAATTCGGCACAAATAAAGGGCAGAGTATTGCTCTCTGCCCCTCAAAATGTAATTCACTTAAACTGTAATTATACAAACCGCTTTATGCAAACATATTAAAGATCTCTGCCGCAGCACTTCTTGTACTTTTTACCGCTGCCGCACGGACAGGGATCGTTTCTGCCGATTTTCTTGCCCTTACGGATAGTCTTGTTGACAGAATCCGTACCGTCTGCAGAAGTTTCTGTAGGCTGAGCAACCTGCTCACGGTGAAGCGCCTGCTTTACAGCGTCTGACTGTTCAACAGCTTCTTCATCATCGGATGCAGACTGTGCCGCTGCGGCAGCCCTCTGAGCTGCTCTCTTTGCCGCTGCAATTGCATCCTGTCTTTTCTGAATCTCATAAACACGCTTTGGCATAATGAGCATCATCTTGACAGTATCTTCACGAATGCTTTCAATCATCTCATCAAACATATCGAAGCCTTCAACTCTGTACTCAACAACAGGATCGTGCTGACCGTATGAACGAAGTCTAATACCGCTCTTGAGCTGATCCATATTGTCAATGTGATCCATCCAATGTGTATCAACATTCTTGAGGAGGTAAACACGCTCCATCTCACGGATTGTTTCCTCGGGAAGAAGCTCTTCGTTTTCCTTGTAGATTTCGAGAGCATCATCAACGAGCATCTTCTGAATCTCTTCGGGTTCCATATTTTCAAGATCCTCAAGACTGAAATCGTACTTAGAATCATCTCTGATAAGCCAGCCTGCGTAGTAATCCTTAAGGCTCTGGAAGTTCCAATGCTCTGCAGGACCTTCGGGGAGGTACTGCTTGATTGAAGTTGCGATTGTATCCTCAACCATTTTGAGGATTGTTTCGTGGAGATCCTCACCGTTAAGAACCTGATCACGCTGACCGTAGATGATTTCACGCTGTTTGTTCATAACATCGTCGTACTGGAGGACATCCTTACGAATGCCGAAGTTACGAAGCTCAACCTTTTCCTGTGAGCCTTCGATAATACTTGTGAGCATTTTGTTCTCAATAGGCATATCCTCGGCAACATTCATACGCTCCATCATCATCTTCATTCTGTCGCCGCCGAACAGACGCATAAGGTCATCTTCGGTTGAGAGGAAGAAACGGCTGACACCCGGATCGCCCTGACGACCTGCACGGCCACGGAGCTGGTTATCAATACGGCGTGACTCGTGTCTTTCCGTACCCATAATGTAAAGACCGCCGGCCTCTCTTACCTTTTCAGCCTCACCCTTAATTTCTTCCTTATACTTGTCATTCAGTTCTCTGAATGTATTTCTTGCATTGATGATTTCTTCATCATCGGTTTCCGCATAACCTGTAGCTTCTTCAATAAGCTCCTCTGTAAAGCCCTGCTTACGCATTGCGGCTTTTGCCATATACTCTGCGTTACCGCCGAGCATGATATCGGTACCACGACCTG
>ERZ780148.2678-NODE-2678-length-9969-cov-3.061529_pt1 | contig 9969 bp, 3 predicted proteins | sample MGYA00510984_ERZ780148 | MGnify/ENA primary metagenome ERZ780148 (study PRJEB29588, sample SAMEA2160902) | human gut metagenome | biome: human gut; feature: human-associated habitat; material: faeces | place: Denmark | collected 2008/2010 ...
CTCGCTGTCGGAATCGTTTACATAGTACTCGCAAAGCTTGCCGCGACTGTCATATTTGAATGTTGTTATCTGCACGGAAATATTGGCGGTGATACTTGTTATATTCCCGTTTGCCTCGCTATCCTGTCAAGGCATTGCCCTCCCGCAATACTACAATGTGCGTGAAGGCAATGCCTCTTGGAATTACAATATCAGTCGTTTACCCGTCGGTGATAATGTGTGTTATTTGGTTTTGGTGAAAACGATTTTTGAGTATTTGTAATTGAATATTTTATCTTTTTTCTTGTCCACCTTAAGGACCATCTTTTCCTTGCTGTACTTACATTGTCCTTCAAGATACTTTCCCATCACGAACTGCCCATCCTCATCACACAATATTATAGTGGCATGACCTCCCCAACTAAAACAAATATACATGCAATACTCTTGACCTTCAATAATGACAGATCCGTATATTTTTTCAGTTAGTCCGCTTTCTTGCCCAACAGTAAAAGACATATCAGGATCTTCAGATCTCCATTCCGAGCAAGGAGAATCATATGGACCGTTTTCCAGCCTGCAACCGAACATACCTATCATTGAAGATATCATCAAAGCACAACACACAAAAAACTTAAAACCCTTTTTCGTTTTTTCATCTTTTATCCCTCCTGTAGTAAGTATATATGTATCTGCAAGCATCGCTGCCCGGATGCCACGGCACTCGTCAGGAGTACTCCCGAGACCTTGGGGATCATCCCGACGGTCTGCCCGTGTCCTCCGAAGGCGATGCTTGGCTGTATGTTATTATTCGCTCAAGTTCAGATAAAGAATTATATCCGATTTGCCATCTTCATCTGTTAATCCGCAATCTTTTAAGTGCAAATGCGTAATCTACTGTACACTGATTCAAGTATTGCTTTACGGAATTGTAGAGTTGAACAAACTTCTGCTCGCCTCTCTTACTGCTCAATTCAGCGTTGCAATTGCAATTCTTGGTTATTTGCGTTACGTCAAGAAACCTTTTGTAACTTGCAAACGCTCGACAATCGAAAGATTCTGGATTTTTTTGACAAGTGTAGCGATATCCAGTAGCAATGCTGTTTTATTTTGCAACCATATGAATTTTAATTGCTCATTTTCGATAACCATTCATTTGCATATTGCAACACTTCGACAGACCCCATATACAGTTTTGAGGAATTATCAAAAAACGCTCTGGGAAGGTTGTGAAAAGCATGGAGCAAACAATACAACTCATATAATTGACTTTTTTTGACCCAAAATCTCGATAGGATTGATTCCATATCATATACGATACTACTCATAAGATTAAGTATTTCGCTCTGCTTTTCAGAATAATTCGTAGCCAAAATCACCTCACATAAACTACAATTGATGGGAAATATTCTCTCTCGATTACTATCAATAAATGCATTTATCTTTTCTATGGGACAATTCTTGCATTCCAGTGCGCACAAAATCTTTGACATCACCTCTATTGATGTTTTTAATCTTTTCTTTTCCCATATAGAAATCGGTCTAGATGTGCGCAGTCTGCCTTTTTCATAGTTGGAAAGACTATATAGATTCATCGCATTTATTTCTACAGCATCAACCATCATTTTATCACCTTTATTACAGTTCTACCGAATTGATACCACTTTTTCGCCCAATATATATTTGTTGCCGAAGGCAACTGTAAGGTTACGGTTCCCATATTAACACATGTGCCTTTACCCAGTATTGTGCTCGCCACAGTTGTGTGATGACCATCTACCAAATATCTAACACCACCATTCGAATATATTGAGCTTTGAGCTTTTACCGAGTCAAAATCATTTACCAGATTCATTACTCGGCTTCGAGATATTTCAGTTTGTCCGGGTCTCAGTCCTGAAGCATCTAATTGCTCTAATGCTTTATTCAATGGATCAGCTGCCTTAGCCGCCCGAACTGCTTGACCATATTTTATTGCCGCTCCACCACAAGCCGACAGACTTCCAAGCATAAAGCCATTGCAAGCACCATCGATGGCGCCTTCTTTACCATTAGTTAAGTATCCTATGCCTGCACTTGTAGCTGTACTTAATGCTACACTTCCGACCACCTTGGCAACTCCAATGGCCACGGCGGCCGCGCCTCCGCCAGTTGCTACAGTTAATGCAATAGCGGCACCAAGCGCAATTGCTCCAACACCGATTTTAATCCAATTTTTAATCGACAAATTGCCACTATCATCAGTACGATTCACTGGATCATTCAAGCAATATGCAAAAAGATTATAGCTTAATAAGCCTTCATCTGTCCCTAGAAAATCAATACCATCCGCATTAAGGAATCTGCCTACGCTGGGGTCGTAATATCTGCTGTTGAGGTAATAGAAGCCTGTCTCGTTATCGTAGTAATAACCTCTGTAACGGAACGGGTTATATCTGCCGATGGTATTGGCTGCCGTGCCGGTGACGGAAAGTATCTTTCCCCATGCGTCGTAGGTATAGGTGACAACACGGTTACCCGCGGTATCGTAGATGCAGGTAATGTCACCCTGTATGTTGGTGCCGAGAAGATACGCCTCCTTCGTCACCGTATTGCCGACGCACTTGAGATAGTTTATGCCTATCGGCTGTCCCGAGGCGTCGTAGATGTATATCAGCAGGTTTCTGGTGCTCCCGGACACCCACTCCTCGTCAAGTATGCGGGTACCCGAAAGATGATATATATGCTCTACCCCGTTTACGGTCTTGCTCGTTCTTATGCCGTCGGCATTGTAGGTATACGAATACTCTCTCGAGCCGTCGTCGCTGATTATATGCGAGAGCCGGCGCCCCTGCGTCCATGTAAGCGCGCAATCATCACCGGAAAGTACATAGTTCAGCGGCGAGAGCGTCCCGTCGTAGGTGATGCTGCTGCCGTTCAGCGACGTGAGTATATCACCGCTTATACCGCTGCCGTAGCCGTATGTCTGCGTGCTGTAAAGAGTCGTGCTCACCGTCGCGGAAGTCGTATATCCGTAGGTCTTTTTGCTCTTTATGTTGCCCGCATTATCGTATTCATACACATACGTCCGACCGGACTGCGCATTGTCCTCCCGGGTGAGCTGATCCAACAGGTCATAATGATACCGGAAAAGCGTCGAGCCGTTATTCTTTATCTCGGTTATATTTCCGGATGCGTCATATGTGTAGGTAAAAGTCTCCGACGCAACGGTAGTCGTCTCGTCATCGGCGGTAACGGTATATTCGTTGGTCACGCTTCCGATACGGTTGTACGTGATCGTTCCGTCATCCGGATCGCTCGTCTGAATATATCCGTAGGCTATATTCTGACCGATGCTGCCGGTACCGTCAAACTCCGTAAGGCTCCTTGTAACAGAACTCGTTCTTCCGAAACCGTCATACGAATAGCAGATATCACGGGAATATCCGTCTCCCTCGACAATATAGCGGGAAAGCGTCCCCTCTGTCAGGTCATAGGAAAAATCAGTATTGAGCACAACGGTCGAGGCTGCTCCCGCTTCATATTTGTAGTCGCGGGTATAGACCTGTGTTTTCAGCCGTCCTTCGTCGTCATAGCTGAGATACAGCGCCGACTGTTTCAGCTCGCTGTCGGAATCGTTTACATAGTACTCGCAAAGCTTGCCGCGACTGTCATATCTGAAGACCGTGATCTTGTCCGAAATAAGATCGGTTATTTTATTGATATTGCCGTTTGAATCGTATGTGTACAGGTATGCATCGGAAAACGCGGTACCTTCTCCTGTATTATAGCATACTTTGGCAATGCGGTCAAGTCTATCATACTCATATTTTACCGAAACACCGTTTCCGTATGTCAATGTTTCAAGCTTACCGTTATAGGGGGCATATGTATATGAAGCAAGCTCCTCGTCTCCGATCATGATACTTTCGCTGTTACCGAAGTAATCATATACAAAAGTATAATCCGTCGTACGCGTGGAGACTCCGCTCAATCTGCCGAATGTGTCGTAAGTATAACCGGCATTTGCGGAATTGCCCACCGCGGAGTATGCCGCTTCCCCGCTCCCGTCTACGGTCAGCTCAGCCGGCATAGCCTGTGTCATCCGTCCCATGATGTCATATGTATATGTCATCCCCCTGCCGCTGCTGTCTCCCGCGGCAAGAAGATCTCCGGTGTTTTCATCGTAGAAATAATAGTGCGTCACACCGGCAGTGTCTGTCTCGGACTTAAGTGCACCCACTATACGGGTATCGCCGGCTTCATAAGACATATACCGCTCGGTACGGCTGCCGGAGTCCCAGACATAGATAGCTATGGGCTGACCATAATCGTTATAAACATACTCCGTCTCATTATTCGGTTCGGCGCTCGTCTCTATGTCAAATCCGTAATACTCGGCAAGAGCATCTCCCGAAAATCTGTAATGCCATATCGCCTCAACGCACGAAGGTTTGTCGGATGAATAAATATACTTATATGCGTCATGACGGCTGATCTTCCACTCGATCATGTCATTGCTGTTATATTCATACCATACGATACTGTTTCCCGTCTTTACTATTGACGGTTTGCCGTTTTCGGCAAATGCCGCCTGAGAGACATTATCGTCATCGTCGACGAAGCACAGCGAAATATCGTCAAAATATGCGGTGCCATGCTGACGTGAATACACACAGCCGATCTTTATTTCTTCAACGAATCTGTTTTTTTCCGTAGACACGATATCGCTTACAAACTGCCATCCGCCGGTGTATTTATTGAACGGAACGGTATATGTGCGGCTCGTATGCGATATTCCGCCGGCGGTTTGGCTGACATATTTTATCGTAACCTGTATTCCGAAAATACTGTCAGCTCCGCCCATAACATGATCTGCCATTCCGCGACCTGATACCCTGTACTGCTTGGGCGATATCGGATAACTCTCACTAAGATAAGCGGAAATATCACTGTCGGACGCACGATACACTGTCTGTTCGACACAATTGGAGTTCAGCACATTGTCCGCAACAAGCTTCAGAGAATTTCCGAGCAGCAATGCGTCACCGGCGTATTCGGCTGATGCGGTAACTCCGGAGGGAACTGTCCACGAATCAATTGTACTGCCGGAAGATCGCTCAAAGCTGCCGTTTTCAACCCGGCTGAATGCACTGAACCCGATCGAGCGTGCCAGTGTCATATGTCTTACGCTGACGGTCGATCCGGCAGCGGTAGTGCTCTTTCCGTTCAATACGAGGCTTACGGTATATGTGCCGTCTGACGGCACTTTAAAAGTAAGCGCAGCCTCAGCGCTTTCCGGATAATCGTACACACGGCTGAAATGGAATTTCTCCGTAACGACATCACCGTTAGGCGACTTCACCTTCAAAAGCACGTCAACATCCGAATGTGTTTTCCTGTAGATATCTCCCGAAAGTGTGTATGTTCCGGCTTTCAGATAGACGCTTTGATATATACTTGCGCTGCCACCGGAGCTTACGCTCATATTTACAGCGTAGTCTTTATCATACGCATTGCGGTTATAGCTTGTGTGATCCCCGGCGATCTCGACCGCGCCAGTGCGGCTCCATCCGTAAAGGCTTGCCACACCGTTTACTTCAAACCCCGGGTTGACAAGGTAGTTCGTTGCAATATCCGATACGGACGCCGACTGCTTTATGCTGTTTTTTGCCTTTTCGTTATCCTCCTCATATGAGCCGGAGGTAGCGCCGTACAGCATTTTTCCGTCCTTGTCGGTAAAGTAGCAGCTAACGCATCTGCCCTCGTTATCGAAAACGTAGCGGGTGATGATATTGTCGTCCTCGGTGGTTATATCATCATCTTCGCCGGAGGTCTCGACCTCGGTATATCCGGTGCCGTAGGTTATGTTGACAGTCTGACCCTCCTGCCATTCGTCGGAGTTCCTTCCCCACTCGGAGACCGAAATGACTCTGCCCGCCGAGTCATATGTATAGTACATATTGACCTCGTTGAGGTCATCGGTTATGGAACGGAGGTGTCCCACCGAATCGTAATCGTAATAATACACGGCGTCGATCTCTATGTGCGGATCGTAATCGTTGTTGCGGAAGTTTAGCCAGTTGGCTGCCGAGGTGTTGCCGTCCTTCTGATGCGCAACGACTATCTTGCGCAAATAGCGTGTTGCGGCAGCTATTTCGGTGTTATAATCAGCCGAATAGAACAGGTGCACCGCCTGCTGCGTCGCCGGATTGAGGATATAGCTTATGACTCCGCCGGTGCGGTAGTATATCTCAAGCTGGGTCGTATAGGACGATGCGCCGTTCGGCTTGAGCTTTACCGCCGTCGGGCGTCCGTAGCTGTTGCAGTCGAACGCGACCGTATTGCCGTTCACATCGGTTATCTGAGTGAGATATCCTCCGGCGTAGGTATAGGAGGTATTGCTTTCGTCACGTGTAAAGGTATAAACGTTGAAGTCGGGATCTGTTATCGTATACTCCGACTCATATACCGTGAGTTTGAGCTTCAGTCCGTCCTCGTCGTAATAAATATTGCTCTCATCGGACTTCGTACTGCGGAAAAACGCGTGCTCTGTGCCGTCGGCATCGGTGTACACGTAGAAGGTCTCGGTCGCCTGGTTTTCGTTTATATATGTGCGCGGCACGATGCACTGATTTATGTTGGTCTTGAAGCCGCCCGCGACCGTTGCATAGTTATACGGCACCTCACGGCTGTGACGGGTGTAGTACCATTTGGTCAGCATCGAGTTGTATATGAGAGTCGGGGTGAACGGCATGAGGCTGTCGGTGCTCGTGAGCGTTCCTATGCTGAACACGAGATTGCCGTTTGCAAGGTTCAGGCTGCCCACTCCGGCGCTGCCCGCCTTCTGGGATATGAACGACCAGTAGTCCTCGACGCCGAGCTGATCGCGGTATGTTACGATAAGCTGCGGGTGAAGCGTAACGTCGGGATTATTTGACGAGAAGAAGATCGTGTAATCAAGAGATTCGAATTCTTCAACGTCCTGCAGAAAAACGCCGTGGTTTTCTTCGGAGCCGTCATACCACGAGCGGGCAAGATCGGTGATGTCCCACGAATGGTGTCCGCTCTCGGTATCCTCGTCGAACATGTTATAGTCAAGCGGATCGGTGTCGGGAACGCCTTCCGACGAATCCGTCAGGCGGCTCCAGTTCAGGCTTCCGTCCCAATCCCTCGTTATCTTATATATACCGATGCAGTTGTTGCCCGTATACTGGCAGTAAAGCGCGAACTTCACGTTCGTTATGTATGCGTATTCCGGCAGCTCGGGCAGCGTGTTGGTCTTCCATGCGGCGTGCCACGGTCCTCCGATAAACAGTCTCAGATCTGTATCACACGATGTATTCGGAGAATCGGAGCTGAAATCAACATCAACGCAATCGGCTGAGTCTGCATTCAGCGACGGGTCGATCTCGACCGGGAACGCTCTGCCGTCGCTGTTGATCCAGTCCGCGTCGGCGGTCACGGTGAATTTGTACTTTCCGTTGCCGAGATCGCTCACGGAATACGAAACGGCGTCCGAGCGCGCGCCGTCCGCATCGACCATGTACCCGCGCGGGATGACATACACCGTTTCATCGTCCGTGGGATCGTATATCCGCACCGAGCCGTCACCGCACACGGCGGCGGTAAGGTTGTTGAGTGATATCGTGAATGTATATAAATAAGACGGCAGCTTTTTCTTTACTATAATGTTCTCCTTCACATTCGATGAGAAAACAATATACTCAAGATCGGTCCCGTCAAGTATATTTTCGTATGTTATTTTTGATGACAGCTTGTCAAGCCGCATGAGCTTCTGCAGCTTTGTTTCGGTGGCGTCAGTCTCTTTTTCAAGGCTCGTGACCTTTCCGGCGGTCTTTTTTCTTGCGCCGTCAAGGCTCATGACGATCTTGCGATTTCCGTCATGCAGTGTGAAAAGGCTTTCGTTGCCGGTTATCTTTTTTGCAAATTTGATGCGCGCGTTGCTTGTAGAATAATCGTTTCCGGATGCAGCGAGGGTGTTGTCTATGTCCTTCCACTCGCCGTTATCCAGGTAATGCACGGGCATGTCGTACTGAACTGCGATATTCGTTCCGTCAGGGCAGTGAAAATGCTTGACGTTTTCCTCGCGCCGCTCCGTCATCTCGTATGTATCGGACGCACGCCCGGCAGGCTCGTCATTTTCGCCGGATGTGCCAGAGGACAGTCCGTCTATCCACTCGGCAAAAACAAACGTAGGAACAAGGTAAACGATCATAAGGATAGACAGGAAAACTGCAAGCGTTTTGAATGTGTACTTCTTAAGGTCTTTCATCTTTCTTTCCTTTCTGTGGTGACAGTTATGATTTGTGCATACCGCCTCGGGTGAGCACGTGGAATGCCTCGTCCCCCATATCGGGGACACATCTTGATACGCTCATACACCCTCGTTTCCGGACACTGTCGGGTATATGCCGTAACAACAAGGACGGCTTTACATGACGTGCTTCTCTCACTGGGTGATGCCCCCTCTACGCCGAGAATTTCGCGTGGCTTGTTTGGGTGTCATTCGTCTATATAAATCCAGCTGTCACTCGGGAGCTCATAGAGATATCTTCGAGGCTGTAGATTTTTTGAGCTATCCCGGATGCCGTTGCTTCGTCACCGTCAAATCCAATGGCCAAGCTAATTGACAGGATCCTCTTCCATCTGACGGTGGCAGCATCTGCGCTCACGGCACGCACTCATCAGGCAACTGAGAAACATTGCCGCAGTCGCCAATACCTACACAACTCGTTTGATACTTTTCTTTTTCATCGCAATCGCTCCTCTCAAAATAAAATCTATGCATCCGATATGACGACAAAATGCCGAGGCATGTGACGACATGCCTCGGCATTTTTCTTCTTTTTATGACTCGGACGCATCATATGACGCACGTCCGAATGTCTGTCCCGCCTGCGGCGGACTAAACCGGTCAGCCGCCCGTTGGGCTACTGTCTGTTGCGCGAGAGTGGCACGGGTTCGGGAGCGGAAGAAGAATTCAAATTAAAAGAGCCACGCACATGGCGTGGAGCAAAATCTGTGACACCCTGTAATAACCTGTTCCGCCCGCGAAGCGGGGCGGAACGTCAGCCGCACTTCGTGCTGCTGAATGTAAAGCGAGAGTATCGCCGGTCTAGTACAATAAAAAAGCCAAGTAAAAAGCCACGCACATGGCGTGGCTCTTTTTATTTGGCTCCCCCTACTGGACTTGAACCAGTGACACCCTGATTAACAGTCAGGTGCTCTACCGACTGAGCTAAGGAGGAATATGAGGTTGAGGTAATATACAAGGGAAACACTGACGGCGTGCCAGTCTGCGCACCCATGTTTCCCTTTGTATTATGTCGGCAATGACCTATCTTTCCGGCTCGTCGCCAAGCAAGTATTTTCGGCTCAGCAGAGCTTAACTTCTGTGTTCGGAATGGGAACAGGTGGACCCTCTGCGCTAAAAGCACTGACTGTGGTGCACCTTCAGGGACTCGAACCCTGGACCCACTGATTAAGAGTCAGTTGCTCTACCAGCTGAGCTAAAGGTGCGAATACTTTCGTTGCCTTACGGCTCCCCGAAAGTGTGCATGGACGTTTTTGAATCGTCCATTGAAAACCGAACAAGGGAAAGAAGAATAGAAGCAAGAACTCAAGAACTCAAATGAACCAAATGTTCCGGAAGGAACAGAGGTTCAAGCCCTCGGTCAATTAGTATCGGTCAGCTGAACACATTACTGTGCTTACACCTCCGACCTATCAACTTGTAGTCTGCAAGTGACCTTACCCAGCTCAAGGCTGGTGGGATATCTCATCTTGAAGCATGTTTCACGCTTAGATGCCTTCAGCGTTTATCATAACCGCACTCGGCTATCCAGCTATGCCGTTGGCACGACAACTGGTGCACCGGAGGTGCGTCCGACCCGGTCCTCTCGTACTAAGGTCAGCCCTTCTCAAATATCCAACGCCCACGACAGATAGGGACCGAACTGTCTCACGACGTTCTGAACCCAGCTCGCG